>JAAUYH010070032.1_pt1 | contig 13601 bp, 12 predicted proteins | sample 7278061 | NCBI WGS metagenome assembly JAAUYH01 (sample SAMN14350203, study PRJNA611818) | marine sediment metagenome | isolation source: surface marine sediment (0.6m) | place: French Polynesia: Moorea | collected 2018-08
GAATCTACTGACCTATCTTTATAATTTAATCGAATACTGCCCCGAAGCGATCGCTATTTCTATTTCACCATCGCCAATTCCAGAGCGCGATCGCCAAAATGAGAATTGCTGTAAGGTGGGCGTTGCCCACCCTCAGCAAAATTCAACAAAATCTACTAACAAAATCTACTTCCATCTACTACAATCAATTGGTTCTTTTGGCTCAGAAGTTTTATCTAGTTTGAGTTGTTCTATGTATTGCTGATTAGCTTGCTCATTAACTACCCATTTTGCCTGCTCGCTATCCCAATCACCTTGGTAAAAAGCTGTTTGCCAATGACAAGCTGATTTAATTTGAGTCGGTTTTAGATGTTTAGTGTTAATCAGATAGGCAAAAGAGAGATTGGCATTTTTAAGATCGGCATTCTTTAGGTTAGCAAGAGATAGATTAGCATTTTTGAGGTTAGTGTTATTGAAGTTAGCATTGGGGAGATGAGCCTCTTGAAGATTAGCATTTTCAAAGTTAAGTAACATTAAAGTTCTCTTAGCCTTAGCCAGTTTTTGTATAGTGGAAATATTGCTACTACAATTTTGCTGTTCGATACAATCAAACATTAATTGTTCAGCAGCATCAAGTCGAACTTCTCGCCAAATAAAGTAGCCAGCGCAAAATGTAGCGAAGAGGGAAGAAATAAGCAAGGCTAGACGATAATATTTGGGTTGATTGATACGATCGAAAGGTGACTCTTCAATCAATTCTACTTTCTTAATTGTCTTCATGATAGATACAACCGAGGAAAAAATTAAGGGCTTTAATTAATGATTACAGTAATAAAGCTAATATAAAGCTAATAAAGTTACCTTTATTTTTTTTCAAGGTCGTTTCTCTTAAATTAAGCTAATTTTCCGCACTTTTTCGGCAAAATCAAGTAAAAGATTACCTGCTTCAGTTAAATCCTTGCCGAAAGTAATGATTCCTTCTTTATGTCCACTCATTACTATGATTTTTAGTTTATTGGTGATATCTTCTTGACACAATCTCATAATTTCTTGTGCCATTTCTGGTGTACCGTAAGCACAATTAATATTTGTTGTGGGGACTTTATTTATTAGTGCTTCCCAAAGGGAAAGACGATGAATATGAATGACTGCTTTAATTTCAGGATTAGCTACATACAAGGCAGCATGGGTTAAGGCTTCAGAAGAAGCTTGAATAGAACCAACACAAGTAACTAAGTTTTTTTCCCAATCGAATTCAGTAACTTTGGTATAGTGTTTTTCGGTTAGATGGGGTATTCCTCCTGTTTGTGTTCCTGAAATAATAAAATATTCTGGTTGCTCATCGCGGATACTAATATTACCAAAGCCAATCCCATTATCATATTGACCAATAAAATTTAATTGATATAGTTTATCTCGCCATTGATTCAATTCAGCAATCTCAGCTAAGGTAACTTTTGGTTTGTCAATCCAATGACATTGATATTTAACGTAACCTTCATCGATCATAATTGAGTGACTATAGATATTGATAATTATCTTTCTTTTATTTGTACTGCACGGTTGAACCAGTTCATACCCAGAGAAATAATTAAATTAATAGTTAAATACGTTGTAATAACAATTAACAGCATTTCCAAAGATCGCCCTGTTTGATTGGCGACAGTATTGGAGATAGAATAGATGTCGTTATAGCCGATCGCGATCGCTAGACTAGAATTTTTAGCTAAATTCAGAAATTCACTAGTAAGAGGGGGAATCATCACCCGTAAAGCTTGAGGAAAGATAATCAGCTGCATTACTAATCCGGGCTGTAAACCTAACGCCCTAGCAGCTTCCCATTGTCCCTGGCTGACAGATTGAATTCCTGCCCGTACAACTTCGGCAATAAAAGCAGCAGTATAAACACTCAAACCAATTAGGAGAGTAGCAAACTCTGGAGATAAATTGAGTCCGCCAGCAATATTATTATTATTTAGTTCTGGTATATCCCAATCTAAACCAAAACAGAAAATTATCATAGCTGCGATCGCTACTGCTATTGATAACCATGACCAAATTTGCCCAGATTCACCTTGTTCTTCTACCGCATAGATTCTTCTGCGCCATAAAACTACTAGCAAAATAATGCTGAGAATAATTACACTTAATCCTAGCCATGTTTGTTGAGCATCCCCAAACCAAGGAATATCTAAGCCTCTATTGGTGAGAAAAACCCATCTCCCAAAAGTTAGAGGATTGTCTATTCTGGGTAATTTGAGAAAAACGGCAAAATACCAGAAGAATAATTGCAATAGTAAAGGTGTATTCCGTAAAGTCTCGACATAAATCGTTGCTAACTGGCGCAATAACCAATTATCAGATAACCTACTAATTCCCACGATAATTCCCAAAAATAGGGCGATAATGATGCCAAAAAACATCACTCGCAGAGAATTAATTAAGCCGACTAAAATCGCCTTAGTATAAGGATCGTTTGAACTATAGGCAATGGGTGGATTAGCAATACCAAAAGAAGCAGAGCGATCGAGAAAATTAAAACCAAAGGTTAACCCTAAACGCTGAAAATTATTGACAAGATTATTACCCAAAAAAAAGATAATCGTGAATACAATTAGTAGAGCAACAACTTGCCCTACTATCCTTAACACTCTACTATCTCGCCAAAAAGGTATTTTTTCGTCTTCCATTATTTGCCAACCAATTAACTAATTGAAAATAGCTACTAGCCTTTAGTTATCAGCGAGCAAAAAAGAGTATTTCTCCCCTAAGCAATTTTTGTCAAAAGCTAACAGCTAACAGCTAACAGCTAATTTAACGAAATGGTGGAGAATACAAAAGCCCTCCATCAGTCCAAAGTCGATTAAGTCCTCTGTCTAAACCAAAAGGTTGACCTATATTGCGATCGTAAATTTCACCATAGTTGCCAACGTGTTTAACAATTCTGGCAGCAAAATCATTAGGTAGTCCCATATCTTCGCCCAAATTACCTTCTTGACCCAAAAAACGCCTTATTTGCGGGTCTTCTGTGTTTTCAAAGCTACTGATATTTTGGGAATTAATTTCTAACTCTTCTGCTTGAATAAGGGCAAAAGTAATCCATTTAACTGCATCAAACCAATTAGCATCTCCATTTGCTACCATGGGGGCAAGAGGTTCTTTTGATAGTACTACGCTAGAAACTTCGTGTTCGTCGGGATTAGCCAAAACAGCACGACGGACTGTTAACTGAGATCGATCGCTAGTTACCCCTGCACAACGCTCCTGTTCATAAGCAGCATAAACAGCATCAACATCTTCAAACACTACAGGCTGATAATTTATTCCCTGCTTACGCATTTGATCCGCCAGATTCTGCTCGTTTGTAGTTCCTGACAAAACGCAAATAGATTTATCTGCCAGTCCTTCTAAATCTTGGATTTCACTATCTTTCCGTACCATGATACCTTGACCATCATAAAAAATAATGGGGGCAAATTCCATACCCACAGAAGTATCACGGCTAATTGTCCAAGTAGTGTTACGACTAACTAAATCCACTTCTCCTGATTGTACTGCGGTAAAACGCTCTTGCGCGCTGAGATCGCGGAATTCCACTTGAGCAGGATCGTCAAATAAAGCAGAAGCTACAGCCCGACAATATTCAGCATCCATTCCAGAATATTCGCCATTTTCATCGACAAAGCTAAATCCTGGTAATTGACCGTTAACACCACAGATAAGATTACCACGGCTTTGAATTCTATCTAAGAGACTACTTGTCCCACTACTATTCTCTCCATTACTAGGGGTATTATCTCCTCCATTGCCACAACCGTTTAAAGAAGCGAATATTATTCCTGTTATCAATAGAGAACCCCACTGTTTTTTCCAGTAAGTTTTGATACTCATATTTTATACCTGAAGATTTTCTGCCAATTGACTAATTTCATACCTGAGTATAGAACGTTCTTAATACATGTTGTGTTCTGATTGAAATAATCTTAAGAATGGTTTTAGCAAATCCTCAGTCCACTTTTCATCAATTTGAATGTAGCTTGGCTATCAAGGGGACTAGCAAATAAATAGCCTTGTCCATATTCACAGCCAAGTTCTCGCAGTATATTCAACTGTAATTCTGTTTCTATTCCTTCAGCAATAACATCTAATCCCAGACTATGAGCTAAGTTAACGATCGCTTTTACAATATCATAATTAGGATCATTCTTGTTTTTTACAATAAAAGATCGATCGATTTTTACTGTATCAATAGGCAAATAACGTAAATAACTTAGAGAAGAATAACCAGTACCAAAATCGTCTATACACAGTTTTATTTCTCTTTCTTTGAGTTTTTCGAGGACTTTAGTAATGGTTACAGAATTTTCCATTAAGTTACTTTCTGTAATTTCTAGCTTTAAGTATTTGCCTTCTAATTGCAGAGATTGAAGTATTTCATCAATTTGCCCTAATAGCTTAGGATGAGATAGCTGAATTCCAGATATATTAACACTTATACTTAGAGGTAAGTAGCGAAAAGAACATTGTTTCCAGTTATTTAGCTGTTGACAAGCTTCTCTTAAAACCCATTTACCTAGAGGAATAATTAAACCAGTTTCTTCCGATAAAGAAATAAAATTTTCTGGGTCTATAGAACCTAAAGAATGATGTTCCCACCTGACTAAAGCTTCAAAACTATCTACCATTCCTGTATAGAGAGAAACAATTGGTTGATAGTTTAAATGTAGTCTTTTGTAGTTTATGGCTTGCTGTAAATCGCTCTCTAGCTGCAATCTTTCCACAGCAAGAGTGTGCATTACTTCATGAAAAAAGACTAAATTTTTGAGAGCATCAAATTTAGCATAGTGCATTGCCGTATCTGCTGCTTGCAGAAGTTTTTCTGGTTGTTCATAACCAATACTACTCAGGACAATACCCATGCTGACAGTAGAAAAAACAATAGTTTCTTGTAACTCAAAAGGAGTTAAAAACTGATTGTAAATTTCTTCTGCCCTTGCTTCAACTTCTTTCTCTTTGGTAATGTCAGCCAGTATAATGGCAAACTCATCTGCATTAATTCTGGCTAATATATCTTGCTGGGTAAGGCATTTTTTGATCCGTTTTGCAGCAGCAATTAATAATTGTTCACTTAAAGAATGACCTAGACTATATTTAATAACTCGAAAGCGGTCTATATTTAATAATAAAACTGCAAACGAATAACCTTCTTTATGAAGTAGTTTGTTTTGGCTAATCTGCTTACCTAAACTTTCTAAAAACAAAGTTCGATTTGGTAACGTCGTTAAATCATCATAGTAAGCTAAGTATTCCAGTCTTTCTTGAGCTTGTCTATGTTCTTGCCTCACGATCGCTTCTCTTAATTCTCTTTCTACTGCGGGAACTAATCGTGCTAGTTTTCCTTTAAGTAAATAGTCATGGGCCCCAGCTTTCATTGCAGCTATAGCTGTGTCCTCTCCTATTTTTCCAGAGACAATAATAAAGGGTAAATCTAATTGATAATTTTTTAGTATGTCTAAAGCAGCGATCGCGCTAAAGTTGGGTAGAGCATAGTCTGCCAAGACAATATCCCAAGAAACTTTTTTGTCTAACGCAGTGTGCATATCTAGTTCAGTTTCTACTCGCTCGCAATGGATCTCATAACCACCGCGCTCTAACTCAATTGCTAGCAGTTCGGCATCATCTTCTGAATCTTCAACAATTAAGACTCGCAGAAGTTTACTCATCTATTACTCCAGAGACAGGTGGGACTTGATTAATAGTTAACCAGTATAATGTTATTTCTCTAGCAAAATTTTGCAGTTGTGTAAAGTTGAGTGGTTTGCGGATATAACTATTACAACCATAGCGATAACTACTAGTAATATCTTCTGGTTCTGTTGACGTACTCATAACTACTACAGGTAAAAACCTAGTTCTGGAATTAGCTCTAATACGTTGTAGTACTTGTAGTCCATTAAGTATGGGCAAGTTCAAATCAAGTATTATTAAGGTCGGCAGATCATTTAGATCTCGTCTAGAGTATCTCCCATTACCTAGTAGATAGTCTAACGCTTCAATCGCACTTTGCACCATAACTAAATTATGTTCAATTCCACAAGATACAAAAGCTAACCTAACTAATTCCTGATAATCTGCATTATCTTCTACAAATAATATAGTTTTTATGGACATTATATTTTAATAATCTGTTCAAGCAGTCTGTCAATTCATATACCGAAAAAAAAATTGTCTCTATTAGATCAAATAAAAGAACAATAATATTTTTAAATTTTCGGTTACTAAGATCGTATGATACTAGCAAATAGTAATTTAATATATTCGAGTTAAATAAAAATTTTTGAGCTTATCTAAATCAGAGTTTTGTGTCTATATTTTTTCCAAAAAACTTTGTCTTTTTAATATATTTAGTATGAAGAGTGTATCAAAATAGTAAAGCTTAAAGGTTAATATCCGAAAAAATAAGAAGAATAACAATAATTCCCTAATATTTCAAACTAGATAAAATAAGCGAAATTAATAAGTTTACAAGAGGACAATTATGATGTATCTACACAATAGTTATTTTTGATTTATGATAATTGTATTCTAATGTAATCTTGAGAATAAAATAACTGTATATCTTCTGATAATAATTCGTAATTGTCAAATTAATTCAACAAAAAATAAATATACATTTATTTTTTATGGATTCATAATACTTTGATTTCCACTAATCACGTCACAGTAGTGGAGAAGAACAAAAAAATTATTGATGTTATTGTAGGTATCGCCAATGCAGTGGATAAAAAAAACTGGCAGAAACTCCGAAAATATTTAGCAGACGAGATTAATGTTGATTATTCAGAATTTATACTAAATCCTGTTCAAAAAGGTTATGTATTACGAGTTTAAACATATCCCCGTGTCTCCGATTCTCCGCGTCTCCGTGTCAGCCTTCAAAAGTAAACTTTATCAATCGGATTTAGTATTAGAGGGGAATTGTCACAAAAAATTACGGCAGAAGTCTATGTAAAACAGCGTGCAGAGGGACTAGCTGGGCTAAAGACTGTACATATCAGTACAAATCATGAGATACGTTAATCAATGACTATGCTAAGTGTTTGTCAGCGTAGAGGATTTATCGATTTGACCCTACTTGTGAACTGGGGCAAGATCGACTTGATACCGCAGGAAATTATGAGCATCAGTTAATTCAAGTTGAGGGAAAGTGGCGAGTTACTGCAATTAAGCAAACTGTAGTGATCGTGAGCGGTAATCGTCGAGTACATAGAGGGCTGAACGACTCATGAGCATTTTCAAACTAAAGAAATTGGAGACAAGCCACTATAAATCATTGGTCAATTAAAAATACAGGAGTAAAGAGTTTAGTTACTCAAATCTCCCAAGAGCTAGGAAACACTCCTTGTTCTCAACATTACAAACCAGCAGCTTTAATCATATGATAGGTAATCAAAAGTTGTGTTAAAGCAAGAGGATAACTTTGCAGAGATTCTCCTGTTGTACCTATGACTTTTCCAATATCCTCGTTACCTTCTAAACTACAGAATTGACCCAAATAGGGAACTTCGTTACAAAGCATTTTTTCTAATTCTCGCACCTGTTCGGCAGTAGCATGACCATCAATTTCTAGGACATCTACTGGTTTGCCCATATCTCGATCGAGCCCTAAACGAATAGCGGAGCCTAAATGATTGCCTTCTGCATGTAAAATCGTACTGAGATCGGGATGAGGAATAGTGGGTCGAAGAATTAAGCAAACGTTAAGGAGTAAGTCCTTCTGTTCGGGGTTTTCTTCTGGCGGATAAAAACTGACAATTACATCAGCCCATTGACGCTGAGGACGGATAAAGGCTTCGGAATCAGGTTCTCGTTTGCGTAATTGCTCTATTACTTGTTCATCTGTATATCCACGCTTACGAGTATCTCGTTTGATTTTCCAGGTTGTACGTAAAGATTCAGGAGGAGCAAGATAAACTTTAATGTCATAACTATCTTGCATTAGGCGAGTGGAATAGCCTAACAATCCTTCGACAATCACGTATTTACTGGGCTTAATATATTCTGGTGGGTCAAACTCTCCTGTACTGTGATTGTAAATTGGCTTGAGAATCGATTGACCCGATTTAAGTAAATCTAGGTGCTGTTCAATAATATCTAAATAGTTACAATCTGGGTGCAAAGCAGATATTCCTAATTCTGCTCTTTGGCGACGATCGTAGCGATGGTAATCATCCGTACAAATAACGGTAACATTTTCTTCTCCTAATACCTGAGCAATCCCTTTCGTCAGCGTAGTCTTACCCGCAGCACTATCACCAACAATACCTAAAATGATTGGTCGCTCAACCATAATTCCTCCTTAACAGGGATATAAGCTCAACGTATAAAAAGTTCAGTAATAATCTTAGAACAAATTAGGTACACTTATAGACCAAGAAAAGATTTCTTGACTAAAATGCTTTGCTCATTGAGATATAACCATGAAATGATCTTTGCTCTAAGCGATTATTTTTACATCCGTGTTAAAACGGATATCTTGGTCAGCTTATCTTTACTCAAACCTTCTAAGTCATCTAAGTAAAGCCACCCTTGTTGTATTAATTCAGCAAAAACAAAAAGATGGTGGGAATTTTGATGAGCATACTTGCCATCTATGTCATGTCTTCTAGCACTCAAGAAATCATTAAGATGCCATAAATCATCCAGTTCTATAATTTGACTGGCATTGTCACGAACTTGTTTAATTAAATTGCTGATTTCTCTTTGATAGGCTTTTTGAAAAGCTTTTTGAGCTATTTGTTCTTCTGTTTTACTCCAACCGATATTACTTACTTGCATTATTGAAACTAAATTTTTATTTGACCTCTGGTTAAATTACTCAAACTTAGAAAGCTAAAATTGAAATTTAGCTTTAATTAGTTTTATTAATAGATATGATATTTTAAGCTTAAGTCTAGTATCATATACTACCAAATTTTGAGGAATTAGCAACAAAAAAAGTACTTTCTTTACAGAAAGTACTTAAATCAAAAAAAATTGTTTTGCTTGTAGTTTCTAACGAGCAAAGTTTAATAATTCTTTGGGAGATGCTAACAGATCGATCGCGACAAAGAAAATTTTGTTGTCTGAGTTGAGTAAGAAACGCCAAGCTATGTTCATACCCACTCCAGCACCAAACCAAGGAGTTTGTACTGAGCCTGTTACCTTAATTTGAGTATAGCCATCTTCCGCAGGCTCAGAGACACCCTGTTTGGGGATTAATTTGAGATTGAGGCATTCTTCTCTGAAGAATTGAAGCACAGCCTCTTTGCCGACAATTGGTCTGCGGAAAGGAGGTTGTAAGGCACCGTCAGGCGCAAATAGTTCAATGAGAGCATCAAAATCGTTAGCATTCAAGTTATTCATATAACTTAGTATGGTAGGATTGCTAACGCCTTCAATGGTTACCTGAGTACGCTGCGCCATATCTTTGGGAGGAACAACGGGTTCAGAAATTCTTTTATAACTACCCAATTTGCTTGTATCAAATCCCATGTCAACTACAGCATTACGTAGGACTGTAATTTGTTGACCTGGCTCTAAATTTTGAATAGCTACTAACACAGAATTAGCATTAGCAGAAAGCTTGTATCCTTTGGGAATGGGAGCAACCGCTCCTTGTTCCATCAATTCTCCTAAACGATACCAAAAACCTAACTTGATATTGGGAGACCAAGTAGCATAAGTTCGGCAAACAGGTGTATCCGCACGGTTGGCTAAATCACACATTGCTTGAGATTGCTCTTGAGGAGTCATCTGCTTGATCTCATTTAGGGTCGCTTCTGCAAACTGCATATTAGCGGCCCCTGGCGCAGCAACAGTGATTGTTTTACCCATTTCCAAATAAGCAAACCAGATCAATGCTAGTTGATCTTCTGCACTAAGTTGATTAAACCGAGCAATTGTTGCTGGTACTGCATCAGCAGATAAGGTATTAGGAAAAATTCCTCTGGCTGAATCAATTGTAAATGGCATATGAGTAACCTTGTTAAATTTACTATCTGTTAAATCAAACGCTCTATCTCAGAAGCGTTATCATGCATGTTTGATTTCTACGTTATGATGAAACCAACACATTAATTATAAATAAAAATAAAGAAATATAAATTAATTAGTATTTTTATTTACTTTTGTGATAACGAAGCTTTTCTTATGGAAATCTCGATCGCCTTAGATAACTAAAGTATAGTAATATTAAGAATTGTCATTACATATATAAATTGACTCACCAATGAACTCCGACTACTTGGAGAGAATACTCACTGCCCGTGTATATGATGTGGCGCAAGAATCACCCCTGGAATACGCGCCTAATTTATCACTGAGATTAGAAAACAAAATCTTGCTCAAACGGGAAGATATGCAGTCTGTCTTCTCTTTTAAGTTGCGAGGGGCATACAACAAGATGGCGAGTTTGTCTGCCGATGTCTTGGCAGAAGGAGTTATTGCAGCTTCAGCAGGTAATCACGCTCAAGGCGTTGCTCTAGCTGCTCGTGAATTAGGGGCAAAAGCCATAATAGTTATGCCTGTAACTACACCTCAGGTGAAAGTCGATGCTGTAGTAGCAAGAGGAGGACAGGTAGTCTTACATGGCGATACTTACGATGATGCTTGTCTTTATGCCAAGCAACTAGAAAAAGAAAAAGGTTTAACTTTTATTCATCCTTTTGACGATCCTGATGTGATTGCGGGACAAGGGACAATTGGGATGGAGATTTTAAGGCAATATCAACAGCCAATTCACGCCATCTTCGTTGCTATTGGTGGCGGTGGCTTAATTAGTGGTATTTCTGCCTATATTAAACGATTGCGCCCAGAAATTAAGATTATTGGTGTTGAGCCTGTGGATTCCAATGCCATGTATCAATCTTTGCAAGCAGGGGCAAGAATCAGATTACCGCAAGTGGGTTTGTTCGCCGATGGTGTAGCAGTAAGAGAAGTAGGTAAAGAAACTTTTAGTTTATGTCAACAGTACGTAGATGAGATTATCTTGGTTGATACAGACGATACCTGTGCAGCTATTAAAGATGTGTTTGAAGATACGCGATCAATCTTAGAACCTGCGGGGGCATTAGCGATCGCGGGGATCAAAGCCTATGTGGAAAGAGAACAATTGCAGGAGCAAACCCTAGTTGCAGTTGCCTGTGGGGCAAATATGAACTTCGATCGCCTGCGCTTTGTGGCAGAAAGAGCAGAACTAGGGGAGAGAAGAGAAGCGATCTTTGCTGTAACTATTCCTGAAGAAAGAGGGAGTTTCCGCAAATTTTGCCAGTGTCTAGATAAACACAATCTCACAGAATTTAACTATCGGATCGCAGAAGCTAAAGAAGCACATATTTTTGTAGGAGTTCAGATTAAAAACCGTACTGATGCTGCCAATATTGTTACTACCTTTGAAAACCACGGATTCAAAACCATCGATTTAACCGATGATGAACTGGCAAAAATGCATTTGCGTCATATGGTAGGCGGGCGATCGCATTTAGCAGAAAACGAATTGTTATACCGTTTCGAGTTTCCCGAACGTCCAGGGGCATTAATTCAATTTCTAAATTGTATGAGTCCCAATTGGAATATTAGCCTTTTTCATTATCGTAACAATGGCGCAGACTACGGACGTATAGCTATTGGCGTACAAGTACCTCCTCAAGAGATATCAGACTGGCTTGAATTTGTGAATACTCTTGGTTATCCTTATTGGGATGAGAGCCAAAATCCTGCCTATCAATTATTTTTAGGCTGAATGAAGTACATTTAAAATTTTTATTGGACAAAACTAAATTAGAAGAGTATAAAATTTAACTGGCTACAGTTAATTAATACTTGACAACTAAGCCAGAAATAAGTTAGAGAAAACCTATAATTAGACTATTATGTATATGATCTATGCTCGCTTCTCCTCAGCATTTTTAGCTGTCAGCGTTACTTGTTTTGGTTTAGCTACTGGCAATAGTTCTTTCTTGGTTAATCGAGGAAAATACTATCATCCTTTTGTATCTGCTGCTGTAGCACAAACAATAGAAACAAATTCTCTAAATCAAACTCAGCAAATATCTCAAACAAACCAAGCAAGCTCTTCTACTTCATCCTCAACTTTGACAGCAGAAGTTCTAAAATACAAGAACTATATGCAAGCTGGCTATCAAGCAGATAAAAATAGAGATTATTTAACTGCTTTGCAGTATTTTAAAACTGCTTTAGCTATACGTCCTGATGACTCTCTAGCACAAAAAGCGGTACACAATGTAACTGGCTATGCCTTTGATGCTTCTATGAAAGCTGGTTATCAAGCAGATCGGCAAAGAGACTACCAAGCTGCATTAAAATATTTTCAACAAGCAAAAGAAATTAGACCAGATTCCTTTTATGCTCAACAAGCGATACGGAATGTTAGTAGCTATTTGGCTAGTAACAATAAAGTAAAGACGGTATCAGTAGAGACAGTATCAACCGAGCAACAAAGTGATTCTGGTATAAATTTTGGCTTAATGATAGCAGCTTTGCTCTTTGCTGGTAGTGTAGCTGGAGGGATATTATTTCTCTTGTTGAAAACTAATGATGGTAATACTAATTTAGATTCTAGCGATCGCTCTGACACTTCCTTACAGGATAAGAAAGAAGAAGAAGTAGAGACTGTTGTTGCTCCTACTCAAACCTATTCCCAGGTAGTAAAGCCATCCTCTGAACCTGAGACTACTCTCATAGCTAATACTGGACATACTGAAGTAGAAAGAGACGGGCAGAAGACAAGGCTATTAACAACAGAAAGTAATGGCAACCATGCTAGAGCGATCGAGCAACCAGCAGTTAGAGAATCATATTTTATCTCCTCTGCCCCTTCTCAAGTATCCAAACTAGATATTATTCCCGAATTAATTGCTAATTTAGAACAAAGCGATCGCGCTCTGAGAAGAAAAACTATCTGGGAGTTAGCTCAAAGAGCAGATTCTAGAGCAATGAAGCCCTTGGTGGAATTGATGATTAAGGTAGATTCCCAAGAGCGCAGTTTAATTTTGGAAGCTATGACTCAAATTGCTAGTCGTACTCTTAAACCAATGAATAAGGCATTGAGTCTTTCCCTAGAGGATGATAACTCTCAAGTACGTCAAAATGCGATCCGCGATTTAACCAGAGTATATGAATTGATGTCTCAAGTAACACAAAGATTATCGGTAGCAGTAGAAGATTCTGATGAAGAGGTACAACAAACTGCTAAGTGGGCATTAAAACAACTTAATCAAATGCCTAAAGTTTCCTGGCAAAATAATAATGATTTATAAGACTGGGCTGGAAAAACTGGCGTTGCTAAATCATACCTTCATTCAGCAACGCCCGCTTAATTTCAATCGGATTCAGCCGACTCTTGTTCAACTGTTGCGATCGCCTGCTTTAGTTCTTCAACCAATTCTGGCTCTGTGGTTTTGGCTAATAGCTCTTTTAAAGCAGCTAAATGAGCAGTTTTCAGTGCTAGATCTGCTGAGACTTTGAGATCTGGTTCTACCCCAGTTCCTTCCCAGTCGGTTTGCGTAATCGGGTTAACTGCCCGACCTGTAGGAATAAAGATGCCAAAATGGTCGTGGAGA
>JAAUYH010072871.1_pt1 | contig 13600 bp, 11 predicted proteins | sample 7278061 | NCBI WGS metagenome assembly JAAUYH01 (sample SAMN14350203, study PRJNA611818) | marine sediment metagenome | isolation source: surface marine sediment (0.6m) | place: French Polynesia: Moorea | collected 2018-08
AATTCGGTAGCAGTAGTTCATGGTTAGAGTCATGGAGCAATTTTAACTCGAATCCACCAATCTATAAATTTAAGTAGATTGCTAATTTTACCGGGATTGACCGGATAAAATAAGCTGGGGGAGTCCATGTATCCCGACGCTGAATCTGCATATTACAGCGTGGGACTTATAGCTCCCCCAAACCCCCACTAATAGTTAATTATGGATCAATTGCAGGTGTATACCTGAGAAATCGTACACTATAATGTCATACCCTTGAGAGTAACAGCCAACGATAATGAAGCATTGTCAATTAGTAGAATCTAAAAGGAACTAGGGATGTAACATGACAACCACCATAAAGGGGGTAAACTTCTGCTGAAAACCATTAAATTTGTAAATATACGGAAAACTTTGCACCCAATCGGTAAGTAATTTATGTATAAGTGAACTAATATAAGTAACTTAACTATTGTCCCTATTAAACTTATTCTTGTTAGACTACTTATCTTAAATTAGATGTACTCAGTTTATAGAAGCCATACAAGGTATTAGTAATGAACGTATCCGCCGGTAGTATAACGCCATTAGATAGTCCCATCCCCCAGCCAGTACCAATGATTCTGGAAAATTTACCGGAACCAGCAGTTGAAGGACAGGGTTGTCCTCGTAAAACTTGTTTACAAATTGACCTACTTTTACTTGCTATTGAAGCTTTAGAATTGGGAGGTTCTGAAGCAATTCTGGGATTTGCGGAAGAACTAGATTTGAAAGAAATTATTAAAAATAGAGTTAATTTATGGCGGATGCGTAGTACTAATCCATTACGCCGTGCCCATGTCCGTCGCCCTTTAACTATTATGGAAGCAAAAGCCTTGGTAATCATTGCTTGCTACATAGCTAGACGATTAACTGTGGTGATCCGCCAGTTGTTGATGATTTATCAGCAACTACATGAGAAACAAATCCCCTTGGAACAAAATTTACGACTTGCTAATTATTTAGAAAGATTTAGGGCACATTTTAAAAGCCGCATGAATTCGCGACGTTCTGGGTTTTTGGCATTAAGTTCTGATGATAAGTTAGATGATTTAGCTATCAGTCTTCTGGGACAATTACTTTTTTGTACAGGGACAGCTGGTATGCAACGACTCTGGATTAGTTTGTTTGATGGTGAAGTAGCATGAATATCCAACGCAAATATAGTTTACCTAACTGTACTCTAATTTTAGAGGGTTTAAACGATGCTGCCAAGGCGAAAAACTTACAAGAAGTTCGTCCTCCTCTCTCGATTCTGGTGAATGCAGAATGTCATTTATCGGGAGTTAATCAACCAATAACAGGGGGGCGGGAATTTTTTGAAAGTTTGGTCAGAGCAGTTAGTGCTTATGCTCAAGAATTTCTCAGTCATGTATCTAATCCTCAAGCTCATAACATAGAATCGGAGTTGGTACAACTAGAGAAATTAGACAACAACCAACATCAATTAATTGTCCATTCTGAAATGGGGGTGCAAGATAACCAGTCTTCAAGGAATGCTCCCCAGGGGAGCGGCGCAAATAAAGATGGCAACGGATCAGTATTTAGGATAAATTTAAATACGGTACAGCTATTTGATTTAGTTGAAGCCGTGGATCAGTTTTTTGCTGATAGTCAGACTTTACCAGAGCTATCTTTAGAATTACAGCCAGTTTCCAGGGGATATGGTGGTGCAGCTCAAGGGTTACTAAAACAAGCTGTTCCTGCAGGAGTGGGAGTTGCAAGTTTAGCCACTGCTGCGGTTGCTTTTGGCATGTTACCAATTCCTGAATACCGCCCAACCCAACAAACTCAGTCTAACAACCCTGGTGTAGAAGCTGCTGCATCTCCATCTCCCAATCAAACATCAACTACCAGCAAACAAGCAAGTACTACACCTACAACTACTAACCCTGATAGTTCCACAAATACCAATACATCAACTCCTGTTAAAGATTTAGAAGCTCTTTTAAAAAAAGTCCCCGAAATTAATAATCCATCTCAGTTAAAGGCATTAAATCGCCAAGTTTATAATCAAATTAATCCTGAGTGGAAGAATCGAGGGGCACTAAAGCAAGATTTAGTCTATCGTGTTGGTGTCGCAGCAGATGGTGCCATTGTTGGTTATAAAGCTGTGAATAAACAAGCAAATGAGGAGATAGAAACAACTCCTTTACCCCAACTACTCTACAATCCCGCTAACCAAAAACCGATTACTAACGAACCAATTGCTCAATTCCGGGTAGTTTTTCGGCAAAATCAGATTTTAGAAATCAGTCCTTGGAATGGGTATATCAGAACTCCAGATGTCATTGGAGCAAAAATTACAGCTCCCAATCAAGTTAAAGAGTTAAGACAAAAACTCTATGATAATATCCGGGAAAATTGGGGAGGTACTCCCACCTATAAACAGGTGTTGAAGTATCGAGTGGCGGTAAAAAAAGATGGCATTATTGCTGATTATGAACCCCTAAATCAAATTGCTTTTGACAATTTCCGAGAAACGCCTTTACCAAAAATGTTCTTGGCAATTTATGGCTCTAATGTCGCAGCCCCTAATAATCAAGAGCCTCTAGCTCATTACCAAGTAGAATTCTCACCCAGTGGTAAATTGGATGTTAAACCTTGGCAGGGATATCGATGAAGAGTTGATGGTTGATGGTTGATGGTTGGTGGTTGGTGGTTGGTGGTTGATGGTTGGTGGTTGATGGTTGGTGGTTGATGGTTGATGGTTGATAGTTGGTGGTTGATGGTTGAGGGTTGAGGGTTGATGGTTGATAGTTAGTTATTTCATCTCCCCACACTTCCCACACTCCCCACACTTCCCACACTTCCCACACTTCCCACACTTCCCACACTTCTTTCACTCCTTCACCCCTCCCCTCATCACCTAACAATTTTCTTCATATAATTACCCCATAACTGAGCTGCTTGGGCACTACTACCAGAAGTGGGAGAATTATTGTCATTGCCCAACCAAATACCAGTTACTATTCGCCGATTGGGTACAAAGCCAATAAACCACAAATCAACATTTTTGTCTGTGGTTCCGGTTTTACCTCCTTCTCCCTGTCCAATAGCTGCACTACTTCCAGTTCCGCTACTGACGACTCCCTGTAGTAAGCGGCTCATTCTTCTGGCTATACTTGCTTTTAAAACTCTCTTATTGGCATCAGCATCTTGATCAAAGGAATAGATGACACGGCAGGTTTGTAAGTCATTTCGATCACGGCAATCACTGCTGTCTAAAATCCGACTAATAGCATGGGGACGATTCCAAACACCATTATTATTAATTGCCCCAAAAGCTCCTGTCATTTCCAAGACGTTGACTACACTTTGACCTAAAACTAGTCCTGGTACTGCTTCTAGTTCTGATTTAACTCCCAGTTTTCGTGCCATCCTCACCACTTTATCTAAACCAACTTCACGAGCTATTCTCAGGGCTATTGGGTTTTCGGAAAGGGCAAGTCCCCTTGTCATATCGAGGCTACTAGCACCGGTGCGACAGGGCTTGTAGGTAAAGCCTCTCCAAGTGAGGGAAGAACAAGAATAGGTTTTACCTGTGGATATGCCTGCTTCCATAGCTGCGGCGTAGGCAAAAACTTTAAAGGTAGATCCTGGCTGTCTTTTGGCTTGATAAGCACGGTTAAACTGACTGGTTTGAAAATTCTTACCACCTACCATCGCTAATATTCCACCGGTGCGGGAATCCAGGGTTAATATAGCCCCTTGGGAAAATCTAAAATTGGAGCCACTGGTATTCACTGCATTCTGTAGGGCATTTTCTGCCTGGGATTGCATGGAGGGATTTAATTGAGTTTCAATAATAAAGTTGCCTTCTGCTGCTAAATCTTTGCCTAAAATTGATTCCAACTCGGCAAAGACATAGTTATAAAAGTAAGGAGCAATAGTTTTTGCTTGTTGTTCGCAGACTTTAGGGCTAATTTCAATGGGCGAACGTCGAGCGCGATTGTAGTCATCTTGCTTCATTTTACCCATTTCCAGCATTCGTCTCAGTACACGATTGCGATAACCAATGATATTCTGCTTACTTTTGTTACTCCCACAGAAATTAAATCCGTTGGGAGCTGGTAAAATTCCGACTAATGTGGCGGCTTCTGCGGCGGTTAATTCTTTGGCTGATTTCTCAAAGTAATAGCGGGCTGCATCTTCAAAGCCGGAAGTATCCACTCCTAGATAAACTCGGTTTAAGTAAGTTAGTAAAATCTCATCCTTACTGTAAAAAGTTTCCAACTTCAGTGACACCACAGCTTCCCGAATTTTACGCCCCAGGGAGTCCTGTCTGCCTACATAATCTCGGAATAAACTACGGGCAACTTGTTGGGTGACTGTACTTGCCCCTTGTTGGACATCACCACTACGAGTATTAATTAGCAAGGCTCGTAAAATTCCTAAGGGGTCAACACCTAGATGCCAGTAAAAACGGCTATCTTCTGAAGCAACCACAGCTGCTGGTAAATAGGGCCCAAAATCAGATAACTTTTTCATATCAACATGAGCCGTGGAGCGTGGCTCACGTAAGGGAGTAAAACCATCACGGGCGTAAACAATCACCGGAGCACGGGTGGCTGTAGGTAGGGGTGTGACGGAGAATTTTAGCCATTCTACAGCGATCGCTAAGGACACTAAGGCGGTAATACCTGCGACTCCATAACCAGCCCAAGTTGCAGCTTGACAATACCAAGGAGGTGGATCAACATATTGTAGTCGCACAGATGCGGCTAATTCTGGTGGCCCCAAGGTGAGAATATCTCCGTGACGCAGCTCTAAGTTCGTCAGTCGCCGCTTACCACGATAGATCCCATTTGTAGAGTTTTCATCCTTAATCATAAAAGCTGGTCGCCTTTGGGATGAATCTCTGGATATGGACAAATGAATTTGACTAACTACGGGATTGCGGACAACAATATCACTAGATTTAGAGCTCCGACCCAAAATGTAGCGATCGCCTAAAAGGGGATACACTTCTGCTCTATCTGCCCCCGCATCCTGCACCCACAGTTCTGGTACCCTGGCATTAGGCTTAAGTGCCAGTTTGGAAAAGTCTACTCTAGCTTGAATTGTCTGTACTGCTTGGGTAATCTGACCAAGCAAGGTTTGTGGTTTTTGAGGAGGTTGGGGGGAACTCATTAGCTATTCACACCATAGTTTTTACAGAAGAATTGGGAAAATGCAATCTCTATATTACTATTTTTACCGAAAATAATGGGTCTAAAGCCGAGCCCATAAGAGTGCAAGTTTTGCTATAACCAATTGTTTCTCTTTAATTAATAGCAAAACAGTCAGTCAGAGGCAGGGGAGCAGGGAGCAGGGAGCAGGGAGCAGGGGAGAAACCCCATACATGAATGTAGAGAGCAGCGCGCAGAAAGGGGGTCTCCCCCATGAGCGACTGCGGAGGGCTTGAAGTAATGAATTATTGCCCCTTATGCTTATACATCGCGGCACAATAGTTTATTATTTCTCCATAAATAAATTTAGGGAATTGTATCCAATTTTTTTCGGTCAACAAAGCTCTTAAAGTATCACTATTAAATATACATCCCCACTTAGACAGATTTTATTGGAGCAATTGTTTGATTTAATTAGCTGAGTAAGTCTTTGAGGTGTTGAGGTTCAGTAAATATGAAGGGAAAATTTATTACTTTAATTACCACAAGTGCAATTCTGGCTCTTACAAGTAACTTAGCTGTAGCACAAACAACAGAACAGAATCAGCCGAAAAAATTGAGATCGGATGTGATGAAAATTTTGTGCGAAAAATCCCCTCTGAATTCTCGTTGTCAAGGGAAAAATCAAGTTTCAGAAGAGCAACCAACTACAGAAGTCCCAACAACTGAAACTACTCCCAATATGGAGGAAACTACTATTCCGGAAAATACAATTCCAGATAGTAACACAACCACTCCACAACAATCTCCAAGCGATGCCCCTACTAATATAACCCCATTACCAACTCCTAATTCAGAAGAAAATCCCAGTAATATAACACCATTACCAACTCCTAATTCAGAAGAAACTGAAACTAATGAAATGCCTTCTACAAAATTGGATGGCACTAAAAATCCTGTTCCTGGTTCTATGGAAGAACAACCAAGCAATATGCCTGAAGTAGAAAATACTTCACCTGAATCTGATGATTCCAAAGAATAAATAGCTAAGGTGATTTCTGAAAATAATTTTACCAATGACAAGGGCGCAAGCCTTGCGCCCCTACGGTGAATTTGTAATCGCCTGGTAATTTTAATTCTGGAAATTTCCTAAATTGTTGCGCCAATAGAAATTTTTGTATATTGGCAAGATATTAAGTTAAAGATAGAGGTAATCAATCTCTTTGATTACCTCTATTTATGCTATTTAAATGTTTTTTATTATTCTTGACTGAAACATAGAGCCCTTTTGAGGTAAGTGAGGTACACCAATTTTAGAAATGGCTTTTAAGCTTTAAATTTGAATCGGTTGCTGTACCTCATAAACATCGAATCTGCTGTATATTAGTCTCTGTGGGTTGCAGGGGTTTTTTTAAAATTTGCTATTAATAAAGACACAATTCCAATATTGATAAACACATCAGCCAAGTTAAACACAGGGAAGTTAATGAGGCGAAAATCCAAAAAGTCAACTACATAACCTAAAACAAATCTATCTATGCCATTACCCATAGCTCCCCCTAGTATACAGCCATAACCAAGCCGTTCCCAAAAATTTAAGGTTGGTGCAAAACAAGCAAAAGCTATCAATGCCAAGCTCACAAATAAAGATAGCCAACGTAACCACTCCACTTGACCTGAAAATAAACTAAATGCTGCACCAGTATTTCTAACATATGTAAAATGAAAGACCCCTGGTATTAGAGGTAGGGTTTCTTTGAGGTTAAAAGTTTTGACTACCAAATATTTTGTTAGTTGGTCTAAGAAAAAAGTAACAAAAGCAGTAATCCAGAAAAAGCGGTTTTTCCAACGCATAGTTTAGTCGATTGATAGTCAAAAAGTTTAAGATTTTAGATTAACTCCACAAATAAATCTGGTAGTTTTTACCATGAAGCAATCAACTTTCGGTGAGTTTTTGTGATAAATTCAATTGCGATAAATCTCCTCAGGACTAATAAAACATTACATGTCTGAGCACATAAGCGATCGCAGTCACAGCACAAACAACAGCTAATTGTCCTGGTAATGCTAACCAAGAATATTTGTAAATTACCTGCAATAGTGTTTCATTTTCCGTACCTTGCAATTGCACAAGATGACTGATGGTCAAATAAGTGATACCGCAGATGTGAACAGCTAACAAACCAGAAATACAACTAAAAGCTAAGGTTTCTAATTTCGGTCGAGCCTGAAATGCCAAAAAACCACAAACCCAAGCTCCAGGAATAAAACCCAACAAATAGCCAAACTGGGATAATTTGACATAACCAATCCCACCACCATCGGTAAATACAGGCAATATAGTTAAACCCATAACTAAGTAAGCTATTTGGGATAGGGCACCTGCATTTTTTCCACCCAAGCATCCAACCAATAGTACACCACCTATTTGAAATGGCACTCCTAAGGAAATAGTATGGATATCGTGGTTAATCCAATTCCACGGAAAGGTAGTCACATGGACTTCTAGAAAAGTCCCGGCTATGGTTAGCATTAAGCCAATCATAGACCATAGTAATTGATTGGATGCGGCTAACATTTACAGGTTACTCATGTAAAATATTCTCATTCAAAACCAAACTTCGAGACTCAGGCTCAAGGTTTTTCAGCTAGTATTTCTGATAATAAAAATAAATTCATTTTTATAATTCACCAACGCCGATTTTTTTATTTTTTCAATTAAGACAAATTGCAACATACGGTATATTATTTTCCTCTGAGTATACTACATCTTGGTCAATAGAGGTAAATTATAGCTAATCGATTGGTGGAATTGAATCAATAATCTGTTTTGTTCTTTGATAAAGGTGTAAATAATCACATCGTTAAAGATATAAATACACAAGCTAATTCTGATAGCAGAAAGTTCAAAAACACACCGTATTTAATGAGAAGAATGTAATATTTATACCTGTAAGCAGATTGAGATAAATGTCAAAGAGTATATTTCTACAAAGAAAATTAAATTTTTAAAAACTAACTATAAAGAATTAGTTTCTTATTATTAGCCTTAACCTTACCTTTACCATTGGCAATTATAGTTATAAACGCTTAGGATAAAATTACTAAAATCAGACATACATGTCCCAGGAAATCAAAGTAGCAAAAATTTCTCCCCTAGCGAGAAATTTCTCAGTAATAGCACTTACAGTTAGCCTTGCTGCTTGTGGTGGTACTACCGACACAGCAACTCAAAATCAATCCTCCCCAGATAGTGCGACAAAAACTGCTGCCACTAGCACAGAAAAATTAGATTTAGGTGGCAACCTCACCATCAATGGTGCTGGAGCTTCTTTCCCTGCTCCTTTGTACCAGCGTTGGTTTGCAGATTTGAATAAAAAATATCCCAATTTGCAAGTTAACTATCAGTCAGTTGGTAGTGGTGCTGGGGTCAAACAATTTAAAGCTGGTACAGTAGATTTCGGTGCTAGTGACGTGGCAATGAAGGATAAAGACATTGCCGAAATTGATGCCAAGAAAGGAGTGCTTTTGCTACCAATGTCTGCTGGTAGTGTTGTTTTTGCTTATAACTTGCCTGGAGTAGACAACATAAAATTGTCCAGAGAAGTTTATATTGATATTCTTCTGGGTAAGATCAAAAAGTGGAACGATCCCAAATTGGCAGCAGTTAACTCTGGAGTTAATCTTCCTGACAAAAATATTACATTCGTGCATCGTTCCGATGGTAGTGGAACCACAGGAGTATTTACCAAACACCTAAGCGCCATTAGTAAAGAGTGGGAAAGTAAAGTTGGTGAGGGTAAAACTGTACAATGGCCTACTGGTGTAGGTGCTAAAGGTAATGAAGGTGTAACAGCTCAGATTAAACAAACTGAGGGTTCCATTGGTTACATTGAGTACGGTTATGCCAAACTCAACAACATTTCTTTTGCTACATTAGAAAATAAAGAAGGAGAATTTGTTAAGCCTTCTGATGAGGCTGCATCCAAAACTTTATCAGCAGTTACTCTCCCATCAAACTTGCGTGCTTTCATCAAAGATCCAGAAGGAAAAGAATCTTATCCAATTGTTACCTATACTTGGATTTTGGCTTATCAAAAATACGATAATCCTGCCAAAGCCAAAGCTGTAGAAGCAATGATTGAGTATGGTTTAACTGAAGGTCAAAAGGTGAGTACACAACTTGGCTATGTACCCTTACCAGCAAACGTAGTTAAGAAAGTCGCAGCAGCAGCAGATACCATTGCTCCTGATTACACAATTTCCGTGGCTAATAAGTAGAAGATGTGGGATAATTGGTACCCCTAAGTATTGCCATCAATATCCCCATAGTTCAATGTACAGTGTGGTTCGCTCCCACACCTTCCAGCATTGGTAGGTTAATTTATTCCATGAATATAGAAGACGAAAATATTCACATGAGAATTCAACCTCGATCGCAACTAGATAAATTATTGGATCGCGGTTTTATTTGGCTGACGCAATTTTTTGCTTTTGCGATCGCAGGTGTTTTATTGTGGATAGCATTCCAAGTAGGTGCTCAAGGGGTACCTGCGATGCGGGAGTTTGGTTTGGGTTTTTTAGCCAACAGTGCTTGGAACCCTGTGAAAAGTAACTACGGAGTTCTACCGCAAATTTATGGGACTTTGGTTAGTTCCTTCATTGGTTTACTCATAGCTGTACCCATTGGTGTTGGCACTGCTGTCCTCCTCAGTGAGAATTTTTTGCCATCCAAAGTCAAAACAGTGATGGTGTTTTTGGTAGAATTATTAGCAGCTATTCCCAGTGTCGTATATGGCATTTGGGGAATTTTTGTCTTAGTGCCAATTTTGACAAATTTTGGTAAATGGCTACATGGTATCTTGGGTTGGGTGCCAATTTTTAGCAGTCCTCCCACAGGACCAGGGATGTTAGCTGCGGGAGTAATCTTAGCCATTATGACTTTGCCGATTATTACAGCAATTTCCCGAGATGCACTGATATCCGTGCCTCCTACTTTACGTCAAGCAGCCTTTGGGTTAGGAGCTACCCGTTGGGAAACGATTTTGAAAGTTCTGATTCCCGCCGCATTTTCTGGTATTGTCAGTGCGGTAATGTTAGCTTTAGGTAGGGCAATGGGAGAAACTATGGCTGTCACCATGTTGATTGGGAATGCTAATAAGATCAATACTTCCCTATTTGCACCAGCTAATTCCATTGCTTCTTTGTTAGCCAATCAATTTGCAGAGGCAGATGGTTTGCAGATATCAGCATTAATGTATGCTGCCTTAGTGCTGTTTGTTCTTACCCTAATAGTGAATATTATCGCCGAATTAATCGTTTTGCGAGTAAAACGGATTTAGCATTTCCTGTGTTTAATATTATTATATGGTTTAATACTATATGAATCCTAGTTTTTCCGGTCTGCCAGACAGCGACTTAATTCGTAGAAGCTTAAGTCGTTCTCCCACCTCTCCCCGAACCCTGTTTAATAACTTGATGAATGGGGTAGCAATCATTTGTGGAGTGTTGGCTTTATTACCCTTAATGGCAGTGCTATCCTACATCTTGATTAAGGGTGTAGGTAGTCTAAATTTGAGCATATTTACAGAATTACCACCACCTCCATTAGTTGAAGGGGGGGGCTTTCGTAATGCTATTTTTGGCACCCTCTTGATGGTAGGCATTGCTGCATTAATTACAGTTCCCTTCGGAGTATTAGCAGCAATTTATTTAGTCGAGTTTAGCTCTAAAACTGTATCCCGTTGGATCCGTTTTGCTACCAACGTTCTCAGTGGTATACCCTCAATTATTGCTGGGGTATTCACCTATGGTTTACTTGTCTCGACAAAAATTGTCGGATTTTCCCCCATTGCTGGGGGTGTAGCTCTATCGGTACTAATGCTACCAATTGTCATCCGTACCACTGATGAAGCCTTGCAATTAGTCTCAGATGATTTGCGACAAGCTTCCGCAGGTTTGGGAGCCACTAACTTCCAGACAGTTGTACAAGTTATATTACCAGCAGCTTTACCTGCAATTATTACTGGAGTCACTTTAGCAATTGCTCGGGCGGCGGGAGAAACTGCTCCCCTTATATTTACAGCGTTATTTTCTCAGTTTGCCTTTAACGGCTTATTTCAACCTATTGCTTCCCTTGCTGTTTTAGTATTCAACTTTGCCATTGTTCCCTATCCTAATCAGCAATCATTGGCATGGGCAGCTTCCTTAATCTTAGTATTAATGGTTTTGATTACCAGCATAATTGCTCGCTGGGTTTCTAGTCGTAAATCTTAATTAACCCTAAGACTTTAAATTATAAGATTCAACACTGACTAAATTATTATGGCTACTAATGTTGATATTGGCAAACAAACACAAACTGTTTTAAGAACAGAGGCTTTGAAGGTTTACTACGGCAATTTTTTGGCTCTGAATGATGTTTGGCTAGATATACCCAGAAACCAAGTAACAGCATTTATTGGGCCTTCTGGATGTGGAAAAAGTACCTTACTACGATGCTATAACCGTTTGAATGACCTGATTGAAATATTTCGGGCTGAAGGTAAGGTTTGTTACTATGGCGAAAACCTCTATGCTTCTCATATTGATCCGGTAGAGGTGCGTCGCCGGATTGGTATGGTGTTTCAAAAACCAAACCCATTCCCCAAATCAATTTATGATAACATTACTTTTGGGCCCAAAATTAACGGCTTCAAAGGCGATTTGGATGAGTTGGTAGAACGTTCCCTCAGACAAGCAGCCTTATGGGATGAAGTCAAAGACAAATTACGCCAGAGTGGTTTATCCTTATCTGGGGGACAACAACAAAGGTTGTGTATTGCTAGAGCGATCGCAACTCAGCCTGATGTTATTTTAATGGATGAGCCATGTTCTGCCCTTGACCCAATCTCTACATTAAAGGTAGAAGAGCTAATTCACGAACTCAAGCAACGCTATACCATTGTCATTGTTACCCACAACATGCAACAAGCATCGCGGGTATCCGATAAAACGGCATTTTTCAACGTCGAACCCACAGAGCAAGGAGGGCGGATTGGTTATTTAGTAGAATACGATAGAACTGAAGCTATTTTCCAAGACCCTCAACAAGAAGCTACCAAGGAATATGTAAGCGGTAGATTCGGCTAATATCGCCACAGTTAGGAATGCTACATATAAAAATCAAGCTCCTTGTACTTTCGTATGTATAGGGAGTTTGTTATTAGATATAGCGCTATGCACTAGGGAACAGGGAACAGCAGTCTGTCACAGTGTTTCAGCAAGCCCTAATTATTACTTATTACTTATTACTTATTACTTATTACTTGTATAAGTAAATGTGCGGTACACCACTGCTAGATAAAATCTTTCAATAGTGTACTACACATTATTGCTACCAGGAGCGCGTAAAGGCAGCAACCACAATTATAGTTCATTTGCACTATAATTGTACTATTTTTTGTACTATTGTGATGGAGTTAAATAAATTGGGCGATCGCCTTCTCAATCTGAAAATCATCGAATTTTGGAATTAGTGGGAGTTAGCGATCGCTTATATCTAGAACTTCCGTTGTCAAAGCACACAGAATCGGATTTTATAATCAGTGTATTAGTTTAGTTAAGATAGAGAGTGTCGCTTAATTAGCAATAATTAATGCGTGACCAAATTCCGTGTCTTGGCAATAGTTTTGGGTATAGATTCCCGATAGTGTGAGTCTAGCCAGCAACGTGGCAATAGTTCACCGGAAGGAAAAGCTAGTTCCATCTTCTGATAAGAAGTGGGATCTTGCATTTCTTCACCACAATGGTCTACTCCTGTTACATCTGCTACACAGGGGTTAAATAGTTTATCTAGGGTCAGAATCTCGATGATATCTCCCGTAGGTTTATGCATCAAGAACATAGCCATACTCCTATGTCAAGTGCTTACAATTTGATCTTATAACGAACAGGATTGGGAAAACGAAAACCGACATACTTTGCAACTTTTGGCTCTACCTAGCCAGAAATTGTTGGCAACATGAAATGGATTATGACTTTATCAGTAATAATCGAAGGTTTATTAAAAAATATTATTCTCCTGTTTTTTTGGAGAATAACCGTTAGTTTACGTATTTTTTTCCCATCTTTAGCAATTCTTTAAAGGATAGCCAGCAAAATTAACCTGGTAAAATTAGCCTATTATTTTGAATAATGGGATTAAGTATTTAATGTTCCTCTTCATACCTCCAGCAGCGAGTTGATAGTACATGAGCTACTGCTTAAATCCCATCTGCTCCAAACCCCATAACCCCAAAGATACTGATATATGCCTCACCTGTGGTGCAAAACTATTATTACGCGATCGCTATCAGGTAATAAGATTATTAGGTCAAGGTGGTTTTGGTGCTACATTTTTATCCAAAGACAAAGCCCTACCAGGTGAGCCAGCTTGTGTAATTAAACAATTACGCCCATCAGGAAACACATCGCACATGCTGCAAATGGCA
>JAAUYH010139567.1_pt1 | contig 13598 bp, 10 predicted proteins | sample 7278061 | NCBI WGS metagenome assembly JAAUYH01 (sample SAMN14350203, study PRJNA611818) | marine sediment metagenome | isolation source: surface marine sediment (0.6m) | place: French Polynesia: Moorea | collected 2018-08
GAAATGGTATGTAAGTTTTGCCGTTTCAGCATCTTATATACCTGAGATGAAACACAGCCACCAAAAAGTAGGAATTGATTTAGGAATAAAAACTTTTGCCACTCTTAGTGATGGAAACATCTTAGAGACTCCATCTTCCATTAAAAGAGCGAAAACCAAGCTAGGAAAGATACAGTGGAGAAACAGGAATAAGGTGTTAGGCAACCGTCGTTCTGGAATAGAAGCCTCTAAAAATGCGGTTAAATATTACCAGAAACTAAGAAAGAAGCATAAAAGAATAACCAATATTCGAGAAGATTTTCTGCAAAAAATCACCACGTTATTAGCTAAAACTTATCAACATATTCTCGTAGAAGATTTAAACATAAAAGGCATGATGGCTAACCACAAAATAGGCTCTGCCTTATCTAGTTTAGGATTATATCGTTTTCGAGAATTGTTGAATTATAAACAAGAGTGTTTTGGCTTTTTGTTAACCATAGTAGATAGGTGGTTTCCTAGTTCAAAAACTTGTTCAGTCTGTGGAAATATACAAGATATGCCCTTATGTGAAAGAGTATATCATTGTCAAAATTGTGGCCAAGTTATGGACAGGGATCTCAATGCCTCAAAAAATATCGAAGCTTGGATCAACAATGCCGATGGCTTATCGGTGAACGCCTGTGGACTAGAAGGAGCCGACTCCCTAGGTTGAAGCAGGAATTGAACAGCAAGCCTGTCCAGGTTTGTCTAGGTTTCATGAAGCAGGCTAAAATAGGATAGTAAAATTTACATAATCAAATGTTAGGCAACTTTCAACAGAGTCAATTACGCATTGCCGTTCCTGGAGATCATGATCTGATTCGGGATAGTTTATTAAACAGCAATCATTTAAAAAAATGGTTAATTCCTCAGACTTTATCTTCTGATGTTCCTGATAAGTTAATCACTGGTTCAAAGTTTACCAGTAATCTTGGATTAGTTACCATTGAACATCGGGTAGAAATTGCTGATGATAACTGTTTACGGATGATTTTGAAACAAGGAATTGATGGGTATCATGAATGGTTATGGGGTGACGGTTGGGTACAATCTCGTTTAGAAGGAATTTCTTTATTACCCCTTAATTTAGGTCAAACCTTTAGCTTATTAAAATTAAGATTATTTCTGATGAGTCAGACAAAAGATAAAAAAAGTGAAAGTGAAACCCTATGAATTAGCTAACGATAATATTTTTGTTAGAGATATTCTTGACAGCATAAAACAAGCTAAAATTAACGATGACCTTTGGTCTCCTTACCTCTCCTTAGAAGATGTAGAAAAATTAGATAAGGTTCGTTTAGCTTTACGTCAAAATGATATTAAGACTGCTGTTAAATTTGGTCGTATTTATCATCTTACTCCGATGATTCCTAGCTAAAATTAACGTTTAGCTTATTAAAATTAGATTATTTTTGATAAAATAGATAATTATTATCAACAAAACTTCTGACTTCAAGCGAAGCGATCAAAGTACCCCCATAACCTTAATCAGATCATGGGGGATAGTATCAATACAACCGTCACCAAAGGGTTGAAATCATTAAAGACTTCTTTCTTCAATTACCTTATCAATTAGGCCGTATTCTTTAGCTTCTTCAGCAGACATAAAATAATCTCGGTCCGTATCTTTTTCGATCTTTTCGAGGGTTTGTCCGCACTGATTCGCTAATAGTTGATTTAACTGGGCGCGAATACGTAAAATTTCATTCGCTTCGATTTCAATATCCGTCGCTTGTCGTCTTCCAGTTCCCCCCATAGGTTGGTGAATCATGATTCTAGCGTGAGGTAAGGCCAAACGCTTTCCAGGGGTTCCTGCAGCCAATAAAAATGACCCCATAGACGCAGCTAAACCAACACAAATGGTAATCACTTCGGACTTAATATACTGCATGGTATCGTAGATAGCCATACCCGCAGTGACGGAACCCCCAGGGGAGTTGATGTAGAGATAGATAGGTTTGCTGGGATCTTCAGAATCAAGATATAACAGTAAAGCCACAATTCGGTTAGCGATACCATCGGTTACTTCTTGACCGAGGAAAATGATTCTTTCTTGGCCTAAACGAGTATAGATGTCAATCCATCGTTCGTATTGACTACCAGGAAGACGATAAGGAACACTAGGAACACCAATAGGCATAAGCTTAATCTAAAGTAAAGGTAAACAGGAATTAACCAACGGGACTTAAGGGTTTAGGGAGTTCTTTGGTACTTTCTAAAACGCGATCAATTAACCCGTATTCTTTGGCTTTTTCGGGGGTTAAATAGAAGGTGCGATCGATATCTTTAGCGATTTTTTCAGGGGTTTGTCCCGTGTTTTGAGACAAAATGCCTAACATCGTTTGCTTATTATGCAAAACCTCTTTAGCGCGTATTTGAATATCCGTTGCTTGACCTCGCGCACCGGAACGGTTTTGATTGAGAACAATGGTAGCATGGGGAAGACTGGCACGACAGCCTTTGGTTCCGGCTGAGAGAATCATGGCCGCTGTTCCCATGGCCTGACCAATACAAATGGTATGGATAGGCGGTTTAACGTAATTCATGGTATCACAGATGGCAAAGGCTTCCGTTTCAAACCCAATGGCATCTCCTGTGTACCAAGAAGTCCCTGTAGAGTTAATGTAGAAAAAAATGGGTTTATCAGGGTTATCGAACTGTAAATAGAGCAGTTGAGCAATAATTAGTTGAGTAACGTCAATACCCACTTGTTGCTTGATTTCATCGGAGGAAAACAGAGGTAATCCTAAGTAGATGATACGCTCTTTCAGTAGTAAGGATTCTAAATCTGGTGGGGGAGTACGAAAATTAGTATCTCCGTAATAACCAGCTTGAACAGCTTTAATCTCCATTGGTCGGTTGTTTTGGCTAGATGGATGACGAGTAATAATAACTCTGACTACGATTTTAACGAATTATTGGGGGCATTCTCCAAAAAAAAGCTGCTCAATGATCTAATTTTGGGATCATGAGCAGATAGATTAGAGACGGAAAATCTTGATTTTTAGGAATTTATGGGTTAAATGGATTCAGTCTGAGGGAATTTTTAGGATGGTAGATGGACTCAGGTTCAGCATCATCCCTTATTTTGAAGCGTTAACGGAATGAGTATGGGGAATATAGGAATTTTGACGCATTCGAGCTAATAACGCATTGAGAATGGCTTTACGGGTTTCTGGATCTAGTATATCTTGACCATACTCAGAAGGCAGACTCACCATTAATTCTACTTCTGTATTATCAGGTAAATCACAAGGGGTTTCAGGGATAAAGGCGCCGTTACGATAAGTCGCTTTCACTTTTTTTAACATAAGTCTAAATTTGGGTAGAGATCAATGGTGAGTTTTGGCGATTAATAATGCTTTTGTGTTGAGATTTCTGAAAGAACCCCGAGAAAAAATGCCCTATTGCCTTTGCTCTTGTCTTAATTCTCATTGATTTGACTCGATGACGCAATAATACCAGTCACTTGCTGAATGTGATACATCTCACCTTCTCATGTAGGGAAAAATTGGGGGAGGTTCTTCTAGTGAAAGTTCCTCCCCTCAACGCTTGAACAGGTGCCGAGTTAAATTGACTGTAGACCTTTTTCCTTTGTTCCCATAAAAAGATTAAGGATTACTGGGAAAAGCAGTAATCACAAAGCGAATGACTGTTCCTATAACTGCTGTTGCTAAAATTCCAATTAATGTCCATATTTGTGCCTTGCTAGATCCTTTCAGTTCTTTGACATCTTCTCTCAAGGTACTCACATCTGATTCTAGTCGAGCTTGTCCTATTTTTAACTCAGTCACATCTTTTTGAAGATTGTCGAGTTTATCATTGATTTTGCCTAAGAGTTCGCTTAAGTCTGTGGTCACTTGTATCGGTGTGTTTGACATAATTTTGCTGTCTCTATTTATCTCTAGTTTAAATTAACCCACAACTTTTCAGATTTCTTCCTATTTTTAAACTAATGTAAAAAATGCTTGCTTTTGCTTGACTTGACATGATATTCTATACACACTGGAAAAAGTATGCGCCTATAAACCCTCTCTTTGGGTAAAAGAAGTAGCAAAGAGAAACAGAATTTTTGAGTCCTCAATAGTTCCCTTATAAAAGCGATCACTGATTAGACGGAGTAGTATATTAGTATTTCTTAGGGTTAAATTAACGGTAAATCTTTATGTCTTGATTGTCATTGCGAGGGGATGAATCAATACTAGAGGTTAATTTGTCGTCATTATCTTCCCGAAGCAATCTCTCTGTTGGCCAAAGGTGTTATTAAAGATTGCTTTGGAGGCAAAATTCAGTCTTAAACTCAATTCTAGTCAAAGTTGTGCCTCCTCGCAATGACAGGTTACTGTTGCTTCAGTTGACACCAATGATCTGTATTTAATGAGTTCTAAATTCCATTAGAGTTTCCAGTTAGAATCTAGAGGAAACTGCTTACTGTATAACGATGGAGAATTTTAAGGCTATTTTGGAGAGTATTACCGAGACAATGAAAAGTCTTGTCTCGTTAGTACAGATGGTTGCAGAGTTGATACGGGAAAAGAAATGGGTTGAGTTAATCTGTTTAATTTTAGCGGTTATTATTGTTGGTTGGGTTTCACAGGAAGCTATTAAAAGTGTTTTCAAGATAGAACAATATCCTCAATGGTTTATCTGGGGATGTTTAGGGATAATACTATTATTTTGTGTTGCAGTATTAATTGCTGTTTTTAATAAACCGAAACTTGTTTCTGATAGTCCTATTGAGGAACAAGTTGCTATAAAAGGGTTACGTCCCTTTACCCAAAAAGATGCTGAAGTTTTTAGTAAGTTGGAACGAAATAAAAGTATTAATGCTTGTTTATCTATGTTGCAAGATGGAGAGTTTCGCATTGGTATTTTATGGGGAGAGTCGGGATGTGGTAAAAGTTCTTTTGTGCAAGCGGGTTTAATCCCAAAATTGACCATAGAAGAAAGTCAGTATCGAGGTATCTATATTAAATTTAGTGATAAACCTCCCCTAGAAACGGTAAACAAAGAAATTATTAGGTCTTTACAGTTAAATAGTCAGGAGTCCGAAAATTTAGATTTTTTAGGAGTCTGTGAACAAGGAATTAAAACAGTAGGCAAACCTTTGATACTTTTCTTTGATCAGTTTGAGCAGGTTTTTGTACATCGTTATAAATTTTCTGAGCTTTATGAACAATTTATTGACAGTTTAAAACAGTGGTATGAACAGGATAACATTGATGTCAAAATTTTGATGTGTTTACGCTCAGATTTGTTTTATTTTCAAGCAGATATTCAAAATAAGCTGAATTATTCTCTTTATTCTTCTAATAGTTTTGAGTTGAAAAAGTTTTCTGCTGAAGAAGCAACTAATGTTCTAGAAGTGATTGCCAAGATAGAAAATATAGACTTTGAACGAGACTATATAAAATCTGTTTTTGAGACGAACTTTATGGGAAAAGATAATCTTATTTCTCCTGTGGATTTACAAATACTATCCTTAGTTATTAGTAGTCAGAAGATGTCAGAAAAACGGGCATTTAAAAAGACCGCTTTACAAAAAATAGGAGAAGTCGAAGGACTATTATATCAATATTTAGCAGAACGATTAAAATTGCGAGAAAAATCTACATCAAAATCCCAAAAAGAAAAGTTAATGAAAGTATTATTAGAGTTTGTGGATGGGAATGAGTTGACGCGATCAGGGGCATTTACTGTTAGAGAATTACAAGAAAAATTAAAACCGATATCATCTCAAGAAATTAGTGAAGCCATTAACTGGTTAGCATTAGAGCGATTAATTACTCCTATTGAGCAAGAAAAAGAAACTGCCTACGAGTTGGCACATGAGAAGATGATTCCGGCGGTGATGAAATTGTCAGGGAAGATTTTACCGAAAGCCTATAAAGCCAATGAATTACTCAATAAAAAAGTAAGAGTGTGGATGGAAAATAATTATAGTCCTCGTTATTTATTGGGAATAAGAGACTTATGGTTGATTGAATCCCATAAACGGTATTTAATCTGGGGAAATAAGGAACGACAAAAACAACAATTATTGCAACAAAGTAAACGAAAATTGTATCGAAACTTGGGTATTTTAGGGACAATCTTACTGTTATTGATGGCAGGATGGGGATGGTTGCACTATACCACCCCCGGACAACTGTGGCAGATTCGGCGAGAATTGGCTTATTGGGGTGAAAAAGTACGGGATGATGAGTATCAGTCAAAAGCAGCCATTGCATTCGCTAAAGATGGGCAAATCAAGCAGATGAAAGCACTATTAGACGAGATAGATATGGTTCATCCCAATTCCACAACCTCCGCATTAACAGCGATCGCTGAAGCCTCCAGTCAACTTTCAGACAGGAGACAAACCCTTAACCTCTTAAAATCAGTTGTAAGGGTTACCCAACAGATAGATGATTCGATTTATAAAGCCTCTACATTAGCAGTGATCGCTCAATCATATATTAAACTGTCAGAAGAGGAACAAGCCCTTAACCTCTTAAAACAAGCCTCGGCTATTACCCAAGAAAGAGATTATTCTTCTCCCTATAGCCATCCCTCTGAATTAGTAGTTATGGCTCAAGCATACATTAAACTGTCAGAGGAGGAACAAGCCCTTAACCTCTTAAAACAGGCCTCAACTATTACCCAACAGATCAATCATTCAGATAATTCTTCTTTCAAAGCCAGAGGATTAAAAGAGATTGCTGAAGTCTCTAGTCAACTTTTAGATAGCCAAAAAGCCGGACTCCTTTTAAAACAGGCTATCACCGTAGCGCAACAGATAGATCAATCCTTCTATAAATATCAAGCATTAACAGCGATCGCTCAAGGCTCTAGTCAACTATCACAGCGCGCTGAAGCACTTACTCTCTTAAAACAAATTTCAATTATTTTCCAAGACAGAGATATTTCTCACGTTTTAGTCTCCGACTTAATTGTGATAGCTCAAGCCTACGATCAACTCTCACAGAGTCAAGAAAGTCTTAACGTCTTAAAACAGGCTTTGGTCATAGCACAACAAATGGATGACTTGGATAATTCCTATTACAAAGCTATAGCATTAACAGAGATTGCTCAAGCATCGAATCAACTCTCACAGGGAAAACAAGCTCTGAGTGTCTTAAAACAGGCTTTGACTTTAGTGCAACAACTAGATTCTTATCCTCAAGCCAGAGCATTAGAAGCGATAGTCAAAGCATCCAGTGGACTCTCACAAAGACAACAAGCACTTACCCTTTTAAAACAAGTTGTTACGACAGCGCAACAGATAGAGCGTTTTGACGCAAAAGTTCCTGTATTAATAGTGATCGCCGAAGCCTACATTAAACACTCAGACAGCACAGAAGGTGTAACCTTCTTAAAACAAGCTCTTACTACAGCGCAACAAATAAGGGAACAAAAAACAAATGATTCTGACCCGAAAAGCAGGGCATTAAAAACGATTGCCGAAGTTTCTAGTGAACTCTCACACAGCACAGAAGCCCTAAATCTATTACAAGAAGTGCTTAATCTAGCGCAACAGATAGATGATTCCGACCACAAAGCCACAGCATTAACCGCCATTGCTGAAGCACAAGCCAACCTGCAACGGTGGGGAGATGCACTTCATACCACTAAACAATGTCCTAGTCATGACTGTCGGGTAGAGTCTTTGTCTAAGGTTTTAACGGTGTATGCAGAGTTGAAAAATCCTGAGTTGAAAGAGGAGGAGGAGCAGTGAGTGTGGGGAGTGTGGGGGGATTTTTGTTTACAGAGATTCCTAGTTCCTCGGAATGACAATTTTAGTATTACACTTGATGACGTATAACGTTATCCGTCAAGATTCGTGATTGCTGTTTCTTTATCTCAAGTATTTTTGATAAACTGAGGCATAATGCAAAAGTAGTAATTACATGGAACCGACAGAAGAACAGTTCTGAGTCTTTAACGCTTTAGAAACTTTAGAAATCGTCCTCTATAGCTTATATGATGAAGATGATGGCAGTTGGTACATTAGCACCTTAAGCCCCACATTACCCGTCGCTAAAATCTTACCCAATGGTGATATAACTCCTGTTAATTTCTAAATCTAGCCATGAATAACCCTCAAAACAACAAACAACAACAATATCAACGACTTCAAGAAATTTTCAACCTTGCCCGTCAACGCTATCTTGATGATGGTGGTGATCCTCATCATTCAGGAGGTGGAGTATCTGGAAAAGACTATTTAACTGATGCAGAAAAAGAAGAAATCCGCTCTTTAGGTAATCAAGTTTTTGGAGAAACTAATTCCTTAATTCAACAAAAATTAAGCTAATAATAAGCCGTTGAGTCAGGCAAAAGAATAGCACTAATCAACACATTAGTATCAATCACATAACGTTTAATCAACGGGGGACATTAGGAATCAAACGCACCAATAAGGTTAATAGTGCAGTCGATACAGCCACCACAATAGGAATAATTAAAGATTTTACCCCTTTTAAGTTTGATATTTCGTTAATCAAAGAATTTTGAACCGTTTTTACTCCTTTAACATCTTCTTTTATTTCTTTAATATCTTCCTTTAAGTTTCGGACTTCTGTCTTTAGTTCTGTTTGTCCTAACCTAACCCACCCTACGATAGCTACGATCGCAGAAAAGTGATGAGCAAAAAAATTAATTCTAAATTCTAAATTCCCAATCTACTTTTTAGCGAGAATTAAACTTAAAACATTAATTTCATTAGAGTTTAATAAATATTTATCAGTAAATAATTTATATCTCAGTTCATTTAAACTGTAGCTACGGAAAATCATAAAGGGAAATTTTTCATATTGGTTCCCAATAGGTAAAAGACTAGAAACAGGATAAAGAGAACGTAGATACAAAGTCAAAATCTTTTTAAAGCTATACTCTTCGGTTTGGTCATCATCACACTGAAAATATTCTTCCAGGAGTTCGGGAATAATGAAAGCATATAAAGGAATGGCATAATATTGATCATCATACTGACTATTTTGTTCGTAGTTTTGAACACTATTATCTTTTTCAAAAATAGTGTCTACAAATTTCATTACATCTGAGACAGTCCTTGTTATAGTTTCTGGTAATTTGGGATGAGTTTTAATATAGTTTAAATTATTGATGATTTTTTCATAATCTAAGGAATCTGAACCTTTATCAGTTTTGATTTTGTATCTTTCTTCTATTGTTTTACCTTTAATGGGAACTATTAATAAACTACCACTGATATGACATTGTTCAAGAGGATAATAATTTAATAACTCTTCAAAACTATTATCCATTAATTTTAAGAATTGATTGGATAACTCTGTTCGTAAGTCAAGAGGAGATATTCCCGATTTTTCGGTATCTTTAGATATTTTCTTTAAAGTGAAATCACAGGGTTTTAAAAGTTTTTCTAAGTAAGTGTAAGCTTCTATTAGTTTTTCATTATCATAAGATTTTCTTGCTTCTTGTTTAAGTTGTTTAATTAAATTACTAAGTTTACTGCTAAAGGTTTCACCCGCAGCAGAAACGGATTTTCCACTAACAGGAATCATCAAAAATTGTTCTTTTCCAATATTTCCAGAACCTTGAATCCTTGTCATAATTGAAGTTTTCAGAATTAGCAACAGATTGATAAATGATAAAATACTTTCTTGTATTGCTAATTTTCGCTTTTCTATATCCTCTTCTTGATCATATATTGCTTGTTCAGTGAGGTAAAATATTAATTGTTTATCCTGTCTATCAATCTCATCGTTTCCTCTCCCTCTATAAATAACTTGTATCACTTCCATTAAATTTTTTTCAACTTCAAATCTAGGAATTTCTACTAAAATATGTTTAACATTGGGAAAGGATAACCCACGACTTGCAGAAGATGTCATAAAAATAACTTTTAGGGTTTCTTGATCAAGATATTGTTTGATTTCTTTTTTCTCTTTATCTCCTAGGTTTGCATGAATTTCTATATAGTCTTTTTTATCTTCAAATGTTTTCAGGGATGGTCGGATTTCGTCAATTAATGTTCCTAATCTTTCTTTATCTTGAATATAAACAATAATTTGTTCATAAGGATTATTTTTAATAATATGTTTGATATCTTTAATCAGTTGTTTTTGTACTGATTCTTTTAACGGTTGATTTTTTTGTGAGTATAATTTTTCATGAAATTCGATAGATTCAATAAACAATTTATAAGTGATTTTTAAACTATTTGCTGGATAAGCATTACTGTTAATGATTGTCGCTGGTTTATTTTTAAACTTAAAATCTTCAACGGATAAGGGTAACGCTTGATCAAAAGCTTGTCTAAAAAAGATTTTATTAGGTTCAGGAACAGTGGAAGAAAAATGCTGATTAATAACATCAGGGTTGACAATAGAAGCATCAGCTACAATGATTTTATAATTGAATCCATATTCATCTTTAAATTGCCTAAAAAAATTGTTGATTTCATGGAGAAAATAGACCCCACTTTCATCTCCAGTAATCTCATCAATCATGACAAAAATATGTTTGATACGACTGGATATTTTTCTCATACTATCTTCTAAAAAGATACCTTTTCTAGAGTTATAAGCACTATTGAATATCTTGTTAAAATGTGCTGAAAATGTATTTTTACCCCCTGTCGTTTTTTTGAATGATTGCATAGCAACCGTAGCAATAATATTATTAGAAATTTCATTTTTGATAAGAGTATTGGTTGCTTCACAAATACTTTGTAAAACTCCCTTAGTTTTCACTGCTTTATCTTTGATTGTATCTTCATTATGACGGTATGTATCAGCGATATTTGAAGGTTGATAGTCTAGTTCATGACTTTGATTAATAAAATGTACATGATTATATTCAAGATGCTTATCTTGATACATATTTGAACGATAATTAACCGTCAAATTACCATCATTAGACTTAATAAGAATAGCGTTAGTGGTAATAGCAAAAAGTTTATCATCATATAGTTCACCCGTCTGTTTATCTGTAAACTTTTCAAAAATATCTAGGTTAACTTGTGTTCTTGGACTAATATAAAAGAACAAAAATCCTTCATCTGTAATTCTAGGTTGTTTAAGAAACTCTGTAATAGCAGTGGTTTTACCAATACCAGGATTTCCTGTTAAAAACAAATAGGGTTTATCTGATTCTAATTCTCTTTGAATCAGTTCTTTATGTGCATTTCTTACATCTAGTTTAGAATCTAAATTTAAGTTATTAGATATTTCTGCGGGAAGGGTATCAATAGGACTTAAAAAATTATCAATGGTTTCTTCATGGGTAAAGCTGTGTATTCCTTTGCTAGAAACATCCATCAGTTGCTTAAAAAAACTGCTTCCATTAGTAAAACTTTTTGCAGCTTCACGTTTAATTTTCATTAAAATATCTTGACGCGCTGTTGATAGTTCTTTTTGTATTTTACCAGCATAAATATCGTAGCAAGTTTCAAGTATATTAATATGTTCTTCTTTATTAGTTAAGGTTAGTGAACTAATACCGCGATCGCTATATCCAATAATATTTACATTGATGGGTTCATCATCTTCTAATAAACTGTTGAATTTAAGAAAACTATAAAAACTATAAGCATAACTTCCTGCTTGTATCATTTTCATGATTTCTTTATCCTTGGTAACAAATGCTTTATAATAATGCTTTAAATTCTCAGATAAATTAATTGTAGAGGTTTTACTATCCAGTCCTAAATTAGCGAAAATACTTTTTTTTCTTAAATAAGCAATTTCTTTAAGTAATATTCTTTTTAATACTTCAACACTACAAAGATCATCTAAATCTTGAATTTCTCGGATAGCAAAAATTGAATAATCAATACATACAATAGTTTTTGTCTTTTTATACTGAATAAAAATTAAACTATCAGCTTTTAAGAATTCTCCTTTTTTCTGATATTGATTAATGTATTGTTCAATGTTATCAATATTGTCTAACTGTTGAAAAACACTTATATATGCTTCAGTATCTCCTTTATCCGTATAAGTTCCTAAACTATTATGACCATGAAAAAAACATTGATAATAAAGAATATCTAGTTTTTTATAATGCCTTTTTTCAATTCTTACTGCTGCAAAATATTCTTGTAGAAAATTAAGTCCTGATAAAAAAGATTTTTGCAGAAAAAACAAAACCCAATCTTTAACAATTTTACGATTTGAATCACTAACAACTCTTTCATCTATTGCTAATCTATCAATAATTCTACTGAACTTTAACTGTTTTAAATCTTGAGAATATAAGTCACCATAATGATGTTTAATATCATTTTGTTTGATGTAGGTAAGCATTCCAATATTAAACCCAACTTCAAACAGAAATCCTAACTTTTCTCCTAGTTTGATTTGTTCACCAATATTTGACATTATTCTTGTTCCTCCGTATCTGGGTTTTAATTTAAAAATCTTCTTACTTCTGTTAAAAAAGCAAGAGAATTAAATTCGATTTTTTGGTTGTTACTATGTTTAAACATAGATAATGCACCAACAGAGTTATCTCCTATTAAATTTTGGTAAGGGTCTAATTTTAAACTAATGGGTTTATTTCTTGTTGGTGTTGCTTCATAACGAGAAAAATGAAACAAAGTTAAATAATTTAGTATATCTTTTTTTAAGTCAGTATCACTAATTAGTCCATTAAAAATCGTTTTTTCATGTTCAGTATCATTGTAGATATTCAATAAAGTTGTATAGGAAATAACACCATTGTATGATTTATCATTCCCTACTGTAATACCATTGAATAAGTTAAAGAATACTAAAGATCGTTGACTTGCATCTGCTTTATCATTAACTAATTGTGTTAATTCTGTTGTGTCTTGAATATACAGAGAAGCAGCATTAATTTTTTGTAGTTTAACGACATAATATTTATCAAAGAAAATCGGATAAATGTTGATGTCAGTTTTATTTATCTTTAACGCATTAATAATATCAGGAGACATGAAATAGAGTTCTCTATCTTCTCCTGTAATGTTTAAATAGTTGGAGTAGGGAGATTTAGCAATATACAAAAAATGACGATATCCTTGATTATATAATTGAGTAATTTTGTTAATGAGAATATCAGGATGTTTGTAAATCTCTTCAGTGTCATAATTCCTGGAGAATGTTCCTTGATGATGTAATCGAATTATTCTATCTTGTTGATGACATAAACAAATAACTTCTCCCACCATATTCTTTTTTTGATAAGTGTTGGTATATTTGCGATCGCATTCCCAACTAGACACAGCGATAATAGCAAGTTTATCCAATTTAGGTGTATAATTATCAAAATTAAATATCTTAGGAAGGATAGAATATAGAGAACTTAACCCATTACGATTTTTCCATTCATTGATATTTTTAACACAAATTCCTTGACAGCTAAAATAATGGTCTTGATAAAGATCATTTTCATTCAATAGATGAGATAACAAATAAGAACAAGAACGCATAAAAACTTCTTCTGGTGAAGCGTCATCTTTATTAGTCAAATGAAGGCGTATTGACGCTCTCCTGGCTAAAGCCGAGGAGATTCATAACGAATCCCTGTTGGGATGGTTATTTTCTTGATTGAATAGACTTAACTGAAAAGCATATTCGTTCAAGTTCCCA
>JAAUYH010085129.1_pt1 | contig 13595 bp, 13 predicted proteins | sample 7278061 | NCBI WGS metagenome assembly JAAUYH01 (sample SAMN14350203, study PRJNA611818) | marine sediment metagenome | isolation source: surface marine sediment (0.6m) | place: French Polynesia: Moorea | collected 2018-08
GACTCGTTAAAATGGCTACAACATGCACAAGAGGCAGATCCGTATTTAGAGAAGGTTGGAGTATCTATCTCAGGGACCATACCCAAGCCCCCGGAAGTATTTAGTTATAAAGAGGAATATTTGGTCCAATTGAGGAACGTTCATGTTAGTTACGGCAAAAAAGCGGTACTCCATGGGATCTCCTGGGATATCAAACCAGGTGAATTCTGGGAATTGGCTGGTAAGAACGGTAGCGGTAAAACTACCATTCTGTCCATGATCACAGGTGACAACCCTAAAGCATATGGTAAGGACATTTACCTTTTTGGAAGGAAGAAAGGCAGTGGTGAAAGTATCTGGGAGATCAAAAAGAACATCGGCTACTTTACACCGGCCATGGTAGACAGATTCCGCGGTTATCACAGCCTTGAAAATATGCTGATCTCAGGTATCCTGGACTCTATAGGGCTTTATGTAATTCCCAGTGAGGCACATATAAGACTTGCTGGTGAATGGCTCGCCTTAGTAGGTATGTATTCACTGAAAGACACCTATTTTCACGATCTCAGTCTGGGCCAACAGCGGCTGATTATGTGTATCAGAGCTATGATCAAACATCCACCACTACTCATTCTGGATGAACCCACAGCAGGTTTGGACGATGCGAGTGCTTCATTCATCGTAGCCTTAGTAAATAAAATGGCTGCAGAAAGCAACACAACTATCATTTTTGTTTCTCACAGGAAAGAAAAGGATCTTACTCCCCAGTATGTCTATCAACTGAGCATGAGCGAAAAAGGATCTATAGGTCGTATTTCTACAAATATATTGTAGTCAAACACTTACAAATCAGTAATTTATAATAATTTAATCATCAGATATTGAATATATTTGATTAAATTTATTCTGTTAATTCAAGTCTTTCGGTGCGCTTACAACTAAAACACAAACCTTTCAATACTCATTTACGCGTTGAAATCAAAGGAGCCCGGACACCGGGTTCGGAAGTAAGGGAAAGTTTAGAGATCTGGAAGCAGATTGCTAAGTTGTGTTCGCAGTTGCATCAAACAAAGATTCTTGCAATTATGAAACTTTCAGGTCGGCTTCCTATGGAATCGGCTTTTCAGATCGCCAAATCTGCCGATATCATCGGTTGGAGCAAAGACTTTAAATTGGCCGTAGTAGCACCGGAGCCGGCGACCTTGGTGAACATCCAGTTCTCGGAAATGATCCTTCTTGATCTTGGTTATGACATTAAAATGTTCTCCTCGCCCAGGAAGGCCAAAAAATGGTTGCTGGCCAGTTAAGACCAGACTCATTAACCGTTCCTATCCTTTTTATTATAAATTCCGTTTGGTTTATCACAATCTTGTTTAAACTTGTAATTCCGAATATTTTTAGATCGATAATATATTTTGACAATGAAAAGAATTGAGCTTGGCAATTCGGGACTCATGGTTACCGAAATATGCCTGGGCACCATGTATCTGGGCACGAAATTGAATCAAGACCAGTCTGAAAAGATACTTGACTGTTATCTCTCAGCTGGTGGTAATTTTATTGACACAGCCAACAATTACGCTTTCTGGATGCCGGATGGTATAGGCGATGAAAGCGAGATGGTTATTGGTAAATGGCTGAGATCCCGTTCGCGTGATTCCGTTGTACTGGCCACAAAATGTGGCGCACGACCCACCTTCTTTGACGGAAACTTGGCTACAATAAAAAATGAAGGCCTTTCCTATCAGACTATCATCGAGGCTGTGGAGGATAGCCTGAAACGTCTTCAGACTGACTATGTGGATGTGCTGTACGGCCATATCGACTTTATGGAATATCCTGTTGAGGAACGGTTAAAGGCTTTTGCTCTTCTTAAGGAACAGGGCAAGATCAGAGCTATTGGTACCAGCAATACATGGAGTTGGCGCATTGAAGAGAGCCGGCAGCTGAGCAAAGAGAACAATTATCCACACTACTGCTGTGTGCAGCAAAAATTTTCTTATTTACGACCAAAGTACAATGCCGATTTTTGGGTTCAGAAGCTGATTGACCAACAACTCTTAGATTATGCGTATCATCGCGGAGATGTGTCGATACTCGCCTACTCCACCCTGCTTTCCGGACTGTATTCCAAGAACGGCCCCCAGGATTTTCCTGAGGAATATCAGACCAGTGACAATGAATTGCGTTGGAAGGTATTAAGTGACAAAGCAGTGGAATTGGATTGCAGCCGAAACCAATTGGTACTGGCCTGGATGATGGATCTGTCGCCAGCAATTATACCCATAATTTCCGGTAGTAAGCCTTCACAGATTGAGGAATGTCTGCAGGCGAGTTCGATTCGATTAACATCTGCAGATATAGCTATCTTGAATTCTGCAGGGGACTGAGAAATACCATTTATACAAAATTTGTGCTCTTCAATACATTATTGGTGGTTAGTGAGTAAAAAATAACTAAATTAAAAATTTGATAACCAAGGGATTAAATTCAAAAGGCACTAATAATACCAACCGATGAAGACCATTATCACAACCATCGCCATCCTTTTTTGCCTCCCGTCCTGGACCCAGGAAGCCTCGTTGCCGATCATCGATATGCATATGCATGCATTACCGGCCAACTTTATGGGCCCACCTCCCCTGGCCTTCTGCCTGCCTATTGAAAAATTTCCGGTTAAAGAACACGGAGTTCCCTACCAGCAAACATTCATACAATGGGAAAAAGATCCGAAGTCTGTGGTTCCGGATTGTGATCCACTCTGGTCTACCCAGAACAGTGATGAAATCATGCGTAAGACCATGGACATAATGGAACGCTACAATGTTATAGGAGTGACTAGTGGTCCGTTGGTGCACGAATACAAAAAGGAAAATCCCGAACGGATAATAAATGGATTATTCTTCAACCTGGCCTATAATCCACCCCCTCTTGATTCGCTTCGGACTTGGTTTCAGAACGGCACCTATGAAGTTTTTGGTGAAATCACCAATCAATATGCGGGCATAACTGCGGATGATGATGATTTCGATCCTTATCTCGCCCTTGCTGCTGAATTGGATATCCCTGTGGGAATACATATTGGTCCTGGTCCGCCTGGGGTCGCCTATGTCAATAGCCCCAATTACCGGGGCAAGCATCATGATCCGCTGCAATTGGAAGAAGTACTTATGAAATACCCGGAACTCAGGGTCTACATCTGCCATGCTGCCTGGCCGATGCTCGACAATCTCCTTACATTACTCTATGCACATCCACAGGTACATCTGGATATCAGCATTATCAACTATGCACTTCCACCAACCGAATTCCATCGCTATATGAGACGGATCGTGGAAGCTGGATTCGGTAACCGGGTCATGTTTGGCTCAGACCAAATGGTATGGCCGGAGACCCTTGAGATCGGTTTAAAGAGCATTTTGAATGCCGATTACTTATCAGACGAACAGAAAAGGGATATCCTCTACAATAATGCGGCACGTTTCCTGAACTTATCCGGGGAGACCATTGCGAAACACCATGGAAAATAATCTTTCCCACGACGTGCAAATCAATATTCAACTTGTTCAACCTTCTGAAGAGCTTCTAAAGGAAATGCTCTATATGGCACTTTATATACCAGAAGGTGAAACTCCATTTCATCCGGATATTCTGGAAAAACCTGAATTACGCATCAGCTATCAAAATTTCGGTAACAGGAAAGGTGATCTGGCCGTGGCTGCCCAAAAAGGAAAAGAAATCATTGGCTTAATCTGGGGCAGACTACATACTGCCACCAATCCTGGTTATGGTTTCATTTCAGAGGAATATCCTGAGATCGGCATGGCTGTGAAGCCTGGATATAGAAAAAGGGGTATTGGCAGACAACTTCTCATGGAAATAGAATCCTGTTATTTGAGAGAAGGCGTTAGAGCCATTTCATTGAGTGTAGATAAGCGTAATCCTGCCAGAAATCTATACGGCAGAACAGGTTATGAAACTTATGCTGAAAAAGGCACGGCACTGACCTTAGTGAAATACCTCGAAAGCTAAATAAAAAACCGCTTCCCAATAGTGGCAAAGCGGTTCCTTTGAGTGTTTAATTCAGCTGTTAAGCAGTGGCCGCAGTGGCCAGGATCTTTTTCTTTAATGTATCGAACATCACCGGTGTGGCGATAAATAAGGAGGAATAAGTACCTACAATCACACCTACGATCATGGCGAACATAAATCCTCTCAGGGATTCCCCTCCGAAAATAAATATCGAAAGGAGTACCACCAAGGTAGTCAGGGAAGTATTTAAGGTTCTACTCAGTGTACTATTGAGTGCGTTGTTGATATTCTGACCTCCACGCCATCCTTTTTCGCCAACCATCTCGCGAATACGGTCAAATACCACCACCGTATCGTTCAGCGAGTAACCGATAACCGTAAGGATAGCCGCGATAAACGCCTGATCGATCTCCATGCTGAATGGCATGATCTTGCTTGTCAGGGAGAATATACCCAGTACGAAAAGTACATCGTGGAATACAGCGGCGACAGCTCCCAGTGAGAACTGCCACTTCCGGAATCTAAGCAGGATATAGAGGAATACCACTGCGAGAGATCCAACGATGGCCCAAACAGCATTTTTCTTTATATCATCTGCTATGGTCGGTCCAACTTTACGGTACTTCAATACACCGATATCACCTTTAGTACCCCCGGGAATAAAGTCTTCATAAGTTGTCCCGTCAGGTAAATACTTCTGTAGATTGGTAAAGAGGATACCCAGGATCTCATCGTCCACTTCGGTGCCCTGAACATCCACTTTGTATTTTGTGGTCACCATGATCTGATTAGCATCACCAAACGTTTTGGCACTCGCACTACCAAGAGCATTAGTAAGCTCATTGGTGATCTCTGTAGGGTTTACAGGATTGACAAATCGGATCTGATAGTTTCTTCCCCCAACGAAATCCACTCCCTGGTCCAGACCCTGAGTGAATAGTGAAAACAGTCCTACAGCCACCAGGATCGATGATAACAGATAAGCAATTTTACGTTTGCCCAGGAACCGGATGTCCAAATTTCTAAAGAGATTCCTGGTAATGTTAGTTGAAAATTGAAGAGATCTTCCTCTTCCGGAAATGTACCAATCTACCAGCAACCTGGTGATAAATATCGCTGTAAATAAGGAAGTAAGAATACCGATGATCAGGGTAGTTGCGAATCCTTTGATTGGACCTGTACCGAAAACCAACAGGATGATGGCCGTAAGGCCTGTGGTGATATTGGCATCCAGAATTGACGACAGAGCGTTCGCAAAACCATCGGAGATGGCCTCACCTTTCCCCTTGCCTTTAACGATCTCTTCCTTGATCCTTTCGAAAATAAGTACATTGGCATCCACAGACATACCGATCGTTAGTACAATACCTGCAATACCAGGTAAGGTCAGAACCGCTCCTAAACTGGCCAACACTCCAAAGATCAATACGATATTAAATACCAGGGCAATATCCGCAAATATCCCTGCGCGTCCGTAATAGAACACCATCCAGATCAGTACAAAGATCATGGCAATGATAAAGGACATAAATCCGCTATCTATAGCCTCTTGTCCGAGTGATGGACCGACAACAAACGAATCAATGATCTCGGCCGAAGCGGGTAATTTACCTGCGCGCAAAACATTGGCAATATCTTTGGTCTCATTTACCGTAAACGTTCCTGTAATCTCGGAGCTACCCCCGGAGATTCCGCCGGGCTGAGACACTCCTGGGGCCGTGTATACTTTGTTATCCAATACAATAGCTATCCCTGTATTGTTAAGATTGGCCTCATTGGTAAGTTTTTCCCATTCCTTGGCCCCTTTGACATTCATATCCATCCCCACGGCAGGACGATTGAACTGATCGAATTGGTCGCGTGCATCGCTTACAACATCACCACTGATTCGGGGTCTGTTATCGCGGTTGGATTTCAGTGCATATAAAGCGGCTACTTCAGAATCCTTTGTGGGTCGCTCCCAAAGGAATTTGGTGAACTGTATCTCATTGGGCAATAAACGCTTTATTTCCGGCAGTCTCAACCAGGCACCTACTTCGGCTGTGTCTTTTATAGCTGCTACTCCAACAGCAAATCCGGGCCCTTGCAACTGCAATTTTTCAAAAAGAGGATTACTTTCCTGAGCGAGATCCAGTGAATCCTGGGCTACATCGGAAAGCAGTGAATCGATCTCAGAGGCTTCCTTAACTTCTTCTTCAGGTTCACCTACAATATTTTTTAGTTCGTTATTCGCTGCAATAAAAAAAGTGATCAGGCTCTGATTACCGGGTTCGTAAGTCTCCCAGAATTCGAGCTGAGCCGTACTGGAGAGAAGATCCTGAGCCCTGGCAATATCACGCGCCCCTGGTAATTCAACGAGGATCCTTCCGGAATTTCCCTCTCTTTGAATATTGGGTTGGGTAACACCGAAGCCGTCTATACGTTCCCGCAGAACTTCGAATGCCGATACAACGGATTCATCGATCTTTCTCCTAATGATCGGTTTTACCTCATCATCCGTCATTTGAAAATTAACCTCATCACTGAGGCCTTTATTCGCAAAAATATCGGGAGATGCTAATTTGGTATCCCCCTTAATATTGTCAAATGCCTCAAAAAACAGATTCAGATAAGTATCATCACTGCTTTGAGATGCAACATCCGCATCGGCTAAGGCTTTATTAAAAACCGGGTTTTTGGTATTGTTGGCCAATCCCTTCAAAATATCCTTGACCGAAATTTGGAGTGTTACGTTAATTCCTCCTTTGAGGTCCAAACCTTTATTGAGCTCTTTGTTCTTGGCATCTTCATAGGATGTGAATCCCAGAATGGGGTTTTTTGCAACAGAATCAAGGTACCTGGCTTCGAGCGCCTCTCGCTTAGCCACATAGTCATCCTGCGAGGCATCAATAGACGCAGCAGCATAGGTTTCTGCGTCTTTTTCTATTTTGCCTGTAATGAAGGTGTAGGAAAGTTGGTAGATACTAACCAGACCGAACAACAAAGCAAAAAGCTTTATAAGTCCTTTATTTTGCATAGGTTACTAAATTTTTTGAAGGTATTCGCAAATAGCGTGCAAATATATCATTTCCCACAGGAACAGACAATTTATTTAAGTCTTTTGTCCTTGTAGTATCTAGTCAAAATCGCCTGGTGGAAAAGTATTCTCACCAGGCGATATTTATATATACAGGTTGGTCTTTTGTTCGATTAATCAAACTAAACTGAGACTTCCAAAAGGTCATTGACCTTTTTTACAGCAGCTGCACTTTCCTGCATTTTGGCGTTCTCACTTTCATCCAACTTTATATTGACAATACTTTCAATTCCATTTTTGCCAAGGATGACCGGAACTCCTAAACAAATATCCTCTAGGCCGTATTCGCCCTCCAGAAGAGTAGAGCATGGGAATATTTTTTGAAGATCGCAGGCTATGGCCTGAACAAGGGCAGACACCGCAGCTCCGGGCGCGTACCAAGCACTGGTACCCAGCAATTTTGTGAGAGTGGCACCACCTACTTTGGTGTCCTCCACCACTTGATGCAAACGATCTTCAGAAATAAATTCAGTTACTTTCACACTATTGCGAGTGGCGTGTTTGGCTAAAGGTATCATACCGGTATCACTATGGGCTCCTACAACCATTCCATCTACATCGGAAATCGGGGCTCCTAAGGCCTCTGCCAATCTATACTTGAACCTGGCACTATCCAGTGCACCACCCATACCGATAATTCTGTTTTTTGGAAGATCAGCGATCTTGTGTACCAGATAGGTCATGGTATCCATAGGATTACTAACTACTATTATGATAGCATTCGGAGAGTGCGCAAGCAGGCTTTCAGTTACTGTGCGAACGATTCCCGCATTGATCCCAATAAGCTCCTCACGTGTCATACCAGGTTTTCGTGGGATCCCTGAGGTAATTACCGCAATATGACTATTTGCTGTTTTGGAATAATCCCCTGTGGTCCCCGTTATTTTGGTGTCAAAACCATTCAGGGAAGCCGTTTGCATCAGTCCATGGCCTTGCCTTCTGCCAAGCCTTCTTTGATGTCAAGTAATACCACTTCAGAAGCAAAATCTTTGATTGCGATGTACTCGGCACAACTCGCACCGACAGCACCCGCTCCTACTACAGTAATTTTCATATCGAGTTAATTTTTAATATTGGATAAGACCTTCAAAATTACTGAATTTTGGGGTAAAAAGAGCCTAATTACCGTTATATCTTCATTAAATATTCGGCCTCTAAAAGGAGGTTAAAATGTTAAAAAAATATGCACTTCAACGAAGAATCTTCAAAAGCTGTGCAGTACGTCGAAAATTAGCAATAGAAGCTCTGTTAGGTGCGTTAGAAGCAATACCCCGAATCAAAAAAACCAAACCTTGAAAAAGCTCTTATGTTTATTGGCTATTATAGCAATAATTTCTGCCAGCAACTGCTCCCGAATTCCGGAAAATAATGATCCGATCATCGGGATCTGGACTCATGAAGAATTGAATACAGAAAATCAGTCTGTCCGCGAGGAATGGATCTTCAATGACGTCTTTCTGGGAAGATACCACCTCTACAGCAATAATGAGCTGGAAGTAAAAACGGATTTTAGCTGGTCTGCCGAGAAAGGCACCTATACTATTTCCTATCCAGGTACGGATATGCTGAATGATGTGGTGAGCATGAAGGTTGTTGAAAGTGTTGAAATGTTGGAAGACAGCCAGGGTAATGTACTGGCTCAACGAGAGTGAACCCCTTAATTTTTCCATATATAGTTAAAGGCGGCCTTCTTAATGAAGGCTGCTTTTTTTTTACAGAAAAGCCTGTTGGAAAACCAACAGGCTTGTCACACATTACTTATGAAAAAAATATGGGCTTATCTGAAACCGAAATTAAGCCCGAAAGAAAGATTATTGAATTCTCCCAGGGTATAATCCGCACTAATCCTGAAGAATCCCAGTTTTAATTTTGCTCCTATATTTCCTACCACACCACTCGCGTCAGCGCTTACGCTGAATGGATCGGTATAAGTTGTTTGAAATGGCCCTCCTTCTACGATATAGGTTCCCAGAATATCCGTCTCGGATTTACCCGTAAGATAACCGAGTCCGCCATAGAAATTGATCACAGGTAATTTAGTGGAAACCACTGCCTGGAAGGTCCAGGAATTGATGCCCATCTCAAATCGTTGATTCTCTCCGGCGATTATATCGGTATCACTAAAATCGTATTCTCCATTGAACCGGGTATATCCAATTACTGCTGAAATTGCTACCGGAAGCACTTTATCCGCAGGCAAATGTTTTGTAACATCGTGCTGAAGACCAAAGCCGTAGAACGAGACTTTAGCATCACTGGTATTGATTGGAGGAAGGAATCTGGCTTTTACTTCGGTACCTTTGATCAGGCCTACACTCGCCTGAATATATCCTGAAGGCAGAAAATTGAGATTTTCTGAAGCAAGGCCTGAAGGCAGCTCAAATTCTTCTCTGAACAGTCCATTCTCATCTTCTACAAACACTAGCACACCCTCGATATCTCCAAGGGCGGTAGAGACAGGTTGTGCAGTACTCCCATTAACGAATTGAATGTTATCATACTCTGCGGTGTCCAGAATAAATTCTTTTTTGTCGTCCTTATTTCCGAAAAAAGTAAGATTACCGATTAAGGAAATCTCAAATCCTCCAAGAGGTTTGGCATCGGCTGTATTATACCAACTTCCGCTAATCCCGTAGATGATACCTTCAGAGGCCGGAGCAAGGTAATCATTGGTAAATCGTTGAGCATCGTCTATACCGGCGGCAAGCAGATCATTTATATTGCTCTGCGCCATTACAAAACCGGTATACATAAAGATTGAGGCAAAAAGTATACGTTTCATCGTAAAAATTTTGCCTAAAACTAAAAAACCCTGACATGAAAGTCAGGATTTTGTTGTGAAACGGGGATTCTTATGCATCAATGTTCGCATAAACGGCATTTTTCTCAATAAATTCACGACGTGGAGGCACTTCATCGCCCATGAGCATAGAGAAAATCCGGTCGGATTCTGTTGCATTTTCTATGGTAACCTGCCTTAAGGTCCTATTCTCCGGATTCATGGTTGTTTCCCACAACTGTTCTGCGTTCATTTCACCGAGACCTTTATAGCGTTGAATGGAAACACCTCCTCCAAATTCCTCGGCGATAGAATCACGCTCCTTATCGTCCCAGGCATAGCGTCTCTTATTTCCTTTCTTCACAAGGTACAGAGGTGGTGTTGCGATATACACATGCCCCTGTTCTATAAGTTCACGCATGTATCTGAAGAAAAAGGTGAGGATTAGGGTCTCGATATGGCTACCATCCACATCGGCATCACACATAATAATCACCTTGTGATAGCGGAGCTTTTCCAGATTCAGCGCTTTGCTGTCTTCTTCTGTGCCTATGGTAACTCCCAGAGCAGTATAGATATTCTTTATCTCCTCATTCTCAAAGACCTTGTGTTGCATGGCCTTTTCTACATTGAGAATCTTTCCCCTTAAAGGCAATATTGCCTGAAAATTACGATCCCTGCCTTGCTTGGCGGTTCCTCCTGCAGAATCACCCTCTACCAGGAATACCTCGCATTGTGCAGGATCCTGCTCAGAACAATCGGATAACTTACCAGGGAGCCCACCGCCGGTCATCACACTTTTGCGTTGTACCATCTCCCTGGCCTTTGTGGCTGCATGTCTTGCCTGTGCGGCCAGGATAACCTTTTGAACGATCATTTTGGCATCGTCCGGGTGCTCTTCCAAGTAATTGGTCAGCATTTCGGCTACGGCCTGACTCACGGCTGAAGACACTTCTCGGTTACCCAGTTTGGTCTTGGTCTGACCCTCAAACTGCGGTTCAGAAACCTTAACGGAAACTATAGCTGTAAGACCTTCACGAAAATCGTCACCGGAAACCTCGAATTTCAGTTTATCTAACATTCCGGAGCTGTCTGCATATTTCTTAAGTGTAGTGGTAAGCCCTCTTCTAAAACCGGACAAGTGGGTACCTCCTTCGTGAGTGTTGATATTGTTCACGTAGGAATGCAGGTTTTCCGTATAGCTGTTATTGTAGATCATGGCCACTTCCACCGGGATACTGTTCTTTTCTCCCTCCATGGAAATGACATTTTGGATCAGGGGTTCTCTGTTACTGTCGAGAAATCTTATAAATTCCTTTAATCCTTCTTCCGAATAGAATACCTCAGAGACAAATTCCCCGTCTTTCTCCTTCTGACGACGATCTGTTATGGAAATGGTCACCCCCTTGTTGAGATACGCCAATTCGCGCATACGGTTGGCCAGTGTCTCATAACTGTATTCAATGGTCTGGGTAAAAATTTCCTCGTCAGGATGAAAAGTAACGATGGTCCCTCTCTCAGCAGATTTTCCTGTGCTTTTTACAGGATACAAGGTTTTACCACGCTGATACTCCTGTTCCCAGATCTTACCATCCCTGTGTACTGTTGCCTTCAAATGATCAGAAAGTGCATTCACCACAGACACACCAACTCCGTGAAGACCCCCTGAAACTTTGTAAGAATCTTTGTCAAACTTACCCCCTGCACCTATCTTGGTCATTACAACTTCAAGGGCCGAAACGCCTTCCTTCTTGTGTATGTCCACAGGGATGCCACGACCATTATCACGCACAGTGATGGAATTATCTTCATTTATTGTAACATGAATGGCATCACAATGCCCACCCATGGCTTCGTCTATAGAATTGTCGACCACTTCATAGACCAGGTGATGTAACCCCCTTGTTCCAACATCTCCAATATACATGGAAGGGCGTTTTCTTACGTGTTCAATACCTTCTAACGCCTGGATACTATCGGCCGAATATTTTTTATTTTTTACAGCGTCGCTCATATAAATTTTTACGTCCTTGTAGTATTAAATTAACAATCCCACAAATATACGGAATACCCCATAGAATAAGGTGTTTATAAACCTAGCCAAGGCCTAAGTTATCAACATTTTAACAACAATTTATGCTTCCTTTAAGGAAGTGGTTCAAAATTGACAGAACATGACATTTGTTAGCTATCTTAGCGACTTTCAAACTTAGTTTTGTACAATATTTAATCAACCCTGTTGCCATGGCAGATTCCAGGACGGCGTCGATCAAAATCCTTTCGGAAATACAAAAGGTAGTCGACATTCAGAGCAAAATAATCTACTTTTTACTCAGCATCATCGCAGCAGGTGCAATCACCTATCTATTATACGAACCGGCGTTGAATGAGGCCCAGCTTTTCGTCATTTTCATATTATCGCTGGCGATCGGATTGTGGGTTTCTGAAGCCATCCCACCCTTTGCAGTCGGATTGTTGGTTTTTGGAGCCTTGATATTTGGTATGGCCAACTACTATTATAAGGTGGATCCGGAAAATGTCCAGGGGCATATGGTAGAGTATGTGAATTCCTGGTCTAGTAGTGTGATATGGCTCATGCTCGGAGGATTTTTTATTGCGGAAGCCATGAGTAAGACCAGGTTAGACCGGGCTGTTTTTCATATGTCGATATCTAGATTTGGAAATTTACCAAAATATATTTTGCTGGGCCTTATGCTCACGACGGCGCTTTTTTCAATGATCATGTCCAATACCGCCACTACAGCTATGATGATCGCATCGGTAATGCCATTCATCAACACATTGGATAAAAACTCCCCATTTTCCAAGGCCATACTGATCGGGATCTCGGGCGCGGCATCTATTGGAGGTATGGGGACATTAATCGGTTCCCCACCCAATGCTATTGCGGTAGAAGCACTGAATAATTACGGTATTCCCATAGGTTTTTTAGAATGGATGATGGTAGGATTTCCCATTGCGATCATACTGGTTCTGATATTCTGGTTCGCACTGACAAGGAGATATATTCCGAGGCAAGAGAGGATGGAAATCAAATTAAAAAAAGAAGTCCTGGATCCTGAACATCCCAATTATCGATTTGAAAAAATAAAGAAAAGGATAGTGCTGGCTGTCCTGGGCTTAACTCTTCTGTTATGGCTTACAGAAAAAGTTCATGGAATACCCGCGGCGATGGTATCTTTTGTCCCCATTATTCTACTGACAATGTCAGGGATCATGACGGGTGAAGACGTCCGCAAACTGCCATGGGATACATTAATGCTCGTAGCAGGTGGCCTCGCCTTAGGCCTGGCGATACAGGATACAGGCCTGGCGAGCTTTTTTGTTGAAAAGCTGAACCAGGACAGTCTTAATTTTTATCTGATTGTCACGATATTTGCCTTCCTTACGGTCATTTTCTCTAACATTATGAGTAATACGGCTACGGCTACCATATTGATACCCATTAGTCTAATACTCACCTTCGAAAACCCGGTTATACTGCCGCTGGTGATCGGACTGAGTGCCTCTACAGCCTTATTTTTACCCATATCCACTCCACCAAACGCGATCGCGTTCAGTACCGGAAAACTGGCTCAAAAGGACTTCAGATTTGGTGGATTACTATTCGGTTTATTAGGCCCTGTTATCATTACATTCTGTGTATTTGCAATCGCGGCCATTTTCAAGACTATCTTATAACACGCACACTTGCTTAGGTTTCCAATA
>JAAUYH010165117.1_pt1 | contig 13591 bp, 16 predicted proteins | sample 7278061 | NCBI WGS metagenome assembly JAAUYH01 (sample SAMN14350203, study PRJNA611818) | marine sediment metagenome | isolation source: surface marine sediment (0.6m) | place: French Polynesia: Moorea | collected 2018-08
AGCTTTTGTACCTACAAGCCAGACAATAAAAAATCGATTATTTTTTCAAGATATTTTTACGATTCAGCCAATTATATTTCCCAAAAGTGTAGAAAGTAATATATCTAAAATATTTTTGTTTGATTTGATTATTTTAATACTAACAATTATATTTTCAAGGGTTTGGAAGTTTAGAGATACAAAAAATATTTTAATAAGTTTGCAACTTTTTATGGTAGGCTTTAGTGTTTTTATGATGACAGAATTTTCTGAGCAAATTTATGCTCATATTTCTAGCTTTAGAAAATTACAATTTCCTTGGCGATATCTTGGTTTGACATCTTCGTTAATCCCCTATCTTTTTGTATCTACTATTGAAACAATAGGCGAGCAAATTAGTTTCTTGAAGAAAAAATTTACTTTAATAAGTATAATTATAATTATTTTCATACTAAACTATAAAAGTGCTGGCTTTATTTTAAGATACGAAAATATAATTACTAAACATATTGATAATCTTATGATGTCTTCTAGTAATCAAGTAATAGACCGATTGTCAAATGATATTAAAGTAGAAAACTTAGAGGATAAATATTATTATTTAGATTTATCAGGAAAAGGAACCCCTATTTTTTTTCTTAGTAGCGATCAACAATTTTTCTTAGGAGACGTTCATGATTACGTACCTAAAACAGTTTCCATTAAAGATAAATGGCTTTCTTTAGACCATCCTGTTAAAAAAAAAGAAAAAATATTGTTACCAAAACCCTATCCTAAGATTGAGATAGTTGAAGGGCAAAGTAAGTTTTCAATTGTTAAATGGGAACAAGGAAAACGACAATTTAAACTTCAAGCTGAGACAGAAACAGTTTTAAATCTAAGAACTTTCTATTATCCTGGTTGGGATATACGCATTAGTCCTGACCCCAAACCCAAAAATAGAAAGACATTACTGTCTCAATCTAGAGATGGGCGAATTCAGCTAAAGTTACCAATAGGAGTATATAATGTTGAAATTAGGTACAAAGGAACTGTTGCCGAAAGGGTAGGCAAAATAGCAAGTATAACCGCCGTGCTAGTTCTATTTTTGTTGTTACTGAGATCTAATTTTCGCCTATGGAGTTAAATTTTGGGGCAAAATTAATCAGTAGATAATAGAACTAACAGAGAAGACAGTATAAATTTTTCCACTTGAGTGAATGCATCTAATTAATCTTCAATAATCGAAGTTAATTGGATTACGTCCTCGATCATTATCTGATTTTGGTGGTTGCTTAGGAGACTGAGAATTATCTTGTTCCCAATCATTATCGTCTTGATAACTTGTTCCTAAATTATTCAAATCTAGGGGTTGATAATCGACATAATCTGTACTTGAAGTTTCTGCATTCTCTTCATAAGATCGACCTAAATCTTTTGGACTAGTGGGTCTTCTCCGAGAAGAAGAGGGATAATCATCTTTTTCGTAGCGATTATCGTTGTAAGAAGAACGAGATGAGTATTCTGGTTCATTCCATCTATCTTCTTGTTCCCAAGCATCATAACTATTATCTTGCTCTCTACGTTCATCATAGCGATCGCGACGAGAAGAAGAACTCGGACGACGGCGAGAACGACTATCTTCTGGATAATCGTCCCTGTAACTATACTGTTCGGAACGGTTACGACTACGATAGCTTCTAGATTCTCTCTCTACGTTGCTAGCCCTACGGCTAGGACGAGGTTGGGGGTCTTCATAACCACGTAATCTAGGACTATTATAATTTACCTTTGTTGACGGATATTCATCTGCTTCGATACGGTCTAATTCTGCTTCTGTATACACCCTAGTGCGACTAACGGGTCTTTCTCTATCTACCGTGGGGGTATTCCGTCTAGCTTGTTCCGTAGCTATCTTCCTTAGACGAATACTTTCTACAGCAAAGAAAATTGCTGAGCCACTTGAAAGCAGTTGGCTGAATTGAAGAACAGGATCGAGTCGCCATCCCTGAAACAACAAAATAAAACCACACAATAAGCCCACAGCAGCAAAAAATATGTCATGATCTCTTGACAATTCTGGACGCACAGAGCGCATAAAATACAATGATGCTCCTGCCAATGCTAAAAATATGCCAAGAAGGCTGGCTGCCGTTAGCCCAAAGTTAACCATTACTACTCTCCTAATATGTTTCTATAGTAGCTACTGATATTAATAGTTTTCTACCTTAACCAGATTTTTTTGTTTTATCTATTGTTTTAATTTTTGTTTTATTCTTATTTTCTCTAATAATCAAAAAAAATACCTCCCTATTTTTGAGGAAAATAGGTGAATTTTAAAATTATCAGTTGAGACTGTTGAACTTGTTTCTAGATAAGTTACGAGGTGAGCAAACTTAATTTCAAATCAAGAATATACTTTAAAATTTAATTTGCCCACCTACTTTTCTTGATATTGTCCTCGTTATCAATTTAACTGAGCAAATTCGAGGTAAAGCTTATCAACTCAGAATTAAGAGCGAGTAATTTTATCGGTCTGACTAAGAACAACCATACCACCGATAATCGCTCCAATAACTGCACCACCCCATAACAAGCTCCAGATAAAGTTGCTTAATGAGGGAGTTATCGTTGCTAATGAGAAAGTCATAGTTTTTTATCCTTATTTACTATTGATAATCTAGTTCGTTAATAATTCTAAAAGTTTTTCTGCCAAAACTGAACTCGCTCGACCAACTTAATTTGATTTTGTCCTTTAAAAATACTGAGAAAGAAGTAAAGCTTTGACTAACAAAGAGACAACGCTAGAATATCTAGAAGAATAATTTACATTCTGTAACAATATTAACGAATCTAAATAACTTGTCTAGTTCTGTTTAGCTTATGAATGTACCTAATTTAGCTACTCTTTTCTTGAGTCTTTTTCTGGGACTAATGATCCTACTATTTATTTTACGCATTGTCCTGACTTGGTATCCCCAAGTAGATTTGAATAAACTACCTTTTAATCTGGTTGCTTGGCCCACAGAGCCATTATTAAAGCCACTGCGTAAAATAGTCTCTCCTATTGGTGGTGTTGATATCACGCCAGTTATCTGGGTTGGTATTTTAACTCTGTTGCGGGAGATACTTTTGGGTCAGCAAGGATTAATTACCATGGCACTGCACAGTTAACAGTGAAGATTTATCAGTTATCAGTCATCCGTAAATTTAGAAACTCAAGAGCTATAGTTAATTTTCTTGGGTTTTTGCTTGAGATACAGCCAGAGCCTTAATCTTACTAACATAATCACTTTTACCATTGGTGTAGGCTTCGCGGTCTGTGAAAAATTTGGCTGCTAATTCTCGCTTGAGTTGAGCGTATTTGTTGGCTTCATCTGGATGATTTCTTAAGTAATCTCTAAAATAGAGACGTTCCCATAACTTGTGACCTTGGGGGGCAAAATGAAGATGGTGAGTACGAGGATACTGAGGTGGTAATCCTTTAATAAACATCATATGTCCAGGTGGGCGATCGCTACGCCATAGATAAACATATCCTTTATCTACTAGCTTGGGCACAATTTCTTGTTTAGCGCGATCGAAAGAAAGAATAGCGATAAGCATATCAATAATTGGTTTAGCAGGCATCCCAACTATTGATGTACTACCAATATGCTCAATCCGAGATAAGAGTTTACTGCCAAATAAATCACGAAGATTTTTTGCTTCTTGAGCAAACAACTCTGACCATCTCGGAGCATATTCAACAATAACAACCCGATCCATTTAACTTAAAATTTAAGAATTGGACTGCTGATTCATCAGATGTTCTTCTACAAAATTAGTGTAAATTTCTCCATTCAAAAATGCAGGGGTTTCTAAAATCTTCTGATGAAAACCAATAGTTGTCGGTATTCCTGTAATAGCACATTCTCGTAAAGCTCTCTTCATGCGTTTAATAGCTGTTTCACGGTTTTCTCCCCAAACAATTAGCTTACCAATGAGAGAGTCGTAATAAGGGGGTATTTCGTAGTCTGTGTAAACGTGAGAGTCCATTCTTACTCCTGGTCCTCCAGGGGGTAAATACGCGCTAATTCTACCAGGATGAGGGCGAAAATTATGATCGGGGTCTTCTGCATTAATGCGACATTCGATCGCATGACCTTTTAATTCTACTTGTTTCTGGTTTAGAGATAGTTTTTCCCCCTGAGCAACTCGTATTTGCTCAGCAATTAAATCTAATCCTGTCACCATCTCTGTCACAGGATGCTCTACTTGAATACGAGTATTCATTTCCATAAAGTAGAAATTACCCGATTTATCGACTAGAAATTCTACTGTACCCGCACCAACATAATTGATTGATTTAGCAGCTTTAACCGCAGCCTCTCCCATTTTGGCTCTTAGCCGTGGGGTAAGTACGGCACTAGGAGCTTCCTCTAATAATTTTTGATGACGACGTTGAATAGAACAATCTCTTTCTCCCAGATGAATCGCATTTCCGTGACTATCAGCTAAAATCTGAAACTCGATATGACGGGGACGTTCAATAAATTTTTCGAGATACACTCCCGCATTACCAAAAGCTGCTTCTGCTTCTCCTTGGGCTGCTTGAAATAATCTAGTTAGCTCGCTTTCATTCCTTACTAAGCGCATTCCTCGTCCACCACCACCAGCTGTGGCTTTGATCATCACAGGATAACCAATGTTTTTGGCTGTAGCGATCGCTTCTTCTTCATCTCTAAGTAAACCCTGGCTACCTGGTACTGTGGGAACTCCTGCTTTTTGCATGGTTTTTTTGGCTGTGGATTTATCCCCCATCGCCAAAATTGCTTCTTTAGTTGGCCCAATAAAAGCGATTTGGTGATCTTTACAGATTTCGGCGAAACGAGCATTTTCTGCTAGAAAACCGTAGCCTGGATGAATTGCTTCCGCGTTACGAGTTAAAGCAGCAGCAATAATATTAGGAATATTGAGATAACTTTTGCTACTAGGAGGTGGACCAATACAAACGCTTTCATCTGCTAGCTGGACATGGAGAGCTTGACGATCGATCGTTGAATGGACTGCCACAGTAGCAATTCCCATCTCTGCACAAGTATGTAAAATCCGCAGAGCAATTTCCCCTCGATTGGCAATTAAAATTTTGGTAAATCCCATCTTTTAGCTATGTAATTGAATTCACATTTAAGTAGCATAAATTTTTTCTGTCTCCTAAGAAAGAGGAGGTTCTAGGCGATCGCTCAAATCTGAAGCTGGGCGATCGCTACTCCAAGCCCACCAAACAGTATCACATTTGCACCAGTAAAATTCTTGCCATTTCCGACGATTGTTACCAAAGGAAACAGGAGCGCGACGATTCAGCCAAACTTCTTCAGCTTCTGCTGCGTCAGCTTTACAGTTAGGACAAGCAAAATTAACAGCATGAGTACCTTGTTTTGTCCATTCGGGAGGATTTAAGGCAAAAGCATCCATATAAGTGTTATTGGTTGAAATAAATTAAGTGTAGTTTACTCTCGATTATATTTGTGGATCATATTTATCAAAAGCTACAAGCTTTTATCGCTAAAAGTTAGACAAATTAAGCGATCCTCTCGCTTTTACTGATGAAAAATGGTATCGCCTCAATTGGATGAGTTTAGAATTTAGTCTAGTTTATCGGTTAGCTGATTTACATAGCGATCGCGAATCCAATGCTTTTAAACAGTTGCTTTTAGCTTGGAAATCTTTTTATTTTAATCGTTTAGAAAATATATCAATTGAAGATAAAAATGATTTTGACAAGACAGTTAATTCAATTTATTTTATTCTTGAAAACAGAATTGCCAATTTATTTAAAAAGCAGGTTTTATTGAGATTACTAGATTTCATAATACTTTTTTTGGTTCGGTGGCTGGAGTATAAAATTAAGATAGCTTCAAATAATAATCTTATAAGTTGTGAAGCAGTAAATATATCCTAACGATGATTTGCTAAAATCTAGGCAAATAAATTGACAACAGTCTAAGTATGGTTCAAATCCATAATGCTTTTACTTTATTCTTAAGCTTACTAGTAGAAGCAATGCCTTTTCTCTTAATCGGGGTTTTGCTTTCTAGTTCTTTATTATTTTTCATGGATGAAGGACTGCTAATTACTAAGTTACCTAAAAATCCGTTTTTAGGTTCGGTGGTAGGTAGTTGTATTGGTTTTTTATTTCCTGTTTGTGAATGTGGTAATGTTCCTGTAGCGAGAAGATTATTGCTTAAAGGTGTATCTCCTTCGATCGCGATTTCTTTTTTACTTGCTGCCCCAACAATTAATCCTGTAGTAATTTGGTCAACTTGGATTGCTTTTGGCGAACAACCATCAATTGTTTGGTTAAGAGTATTATTTTCTTTGATTATTGCTATCTTTATTGGTTTTGTATTTAGTCAACAAAAAGATCCTCAACCTTTACTACAACCAACTTTAGTGAAAAGAGTAACTAGATGGCAATCTAATTACAATCTAAATCTAGTTGATTCCAAGCAAAAAAAAGAAGAAATATCACCCTTATTACAATCTGGTACTTTTTTGTTAAATCAGGGGCAAATCTTATCAATGGATACTTCTTTAGCTGAAGCAAAACCAGATTATTTACCCTTACAATCCAAATTATCTAAGTTTTATCGTTTTAGTGACAATGTAGTGCAAGAGCTAAGAGAGTTAGGAGGAATGCTAATCTTAGGTAGTGCGATCGCTGCTATCATTCAAGTGTTTGTTCCCCGCGAATTTGTTATTAGTCTTGGGCAAGATGCGATCACTTCCATTTTAGCGATGATGCTATTATCGGCGATCGTTTCTATCTGTTCTACCGTAGATTCTTTTTTTGTTCTTTCTTTTGCTGCTACTTTTACGAGTAGTTCTTTGCTAGCCTTTTTGATCTTTGGTCCTATGATTGACATTAAAGGAATTGGCTTAATGTTAACAGTTTTCAAACCGAGGATTATTATCTACATTTTTGCTTTAGCTGCTCAACTAGCTTTTATTTTAACTTTTACTTATGGTTATCTTTTTTAGAATGAATAATGAGTTTTAAGCTACTACCTTTAAGTTTAATCCAATCTTTAAACCCTAAAAAACTCCCTAAAAATCTGCGAATCATACCATGGTTAGATGTTTGGGCTTTATTGGCTTGGGGAACTTTATTCCTTAAATATGTTGTTACTGGTCAAATAAAATTATTAATTCATCCTAATTATATTGGATTAGTCTTGGCTACTAGTATTGTTTTTTTGCTCTTAGCTGCTTTGAGAGGATTGTATATGATACGTACTAATTTAAATCAAGATAATCGTTCAGAACACATTACTCTTTTTTCTCCTCACTTTAGTAGTTCAGTATTATTAATAATTGCTATCTTAGGTTTATTAATTCCCCCTAGTGTTTTATCCAGTCAAGCAGCATTGCAAAGAGGAGTGACAGATACTTTACCCCTAACTCGATTTCAACCCCAAAGCTTTCGTACTTCTACTAAACCAGAAGATCGATCGCTCTTTGATTGGGTACGTACTCTTAATGCTTATCCCGAACCAGACGCTTACACTGGGCAAAAAGCTAACGTAAAGGGATTTATTATTCATTTACCCGAATTACCAGATAATTATATACTTTTAGCTCGTTTTGTAGTTACTTGCTGTGCTGTAGATGCTTATCCCGTTGGAATACCAGTACAACTAGAAGATAGCCGTGTTAATTATCCTCAGGATCAATGGTTAATAGTACAGGGAACAATGAAAACAGAAACTTTACCTGTGTTGAGTCATAATAGCGAATCGGGAAAAGAAGAACGTCAGTTAGTGTTGGTAGCAAAATCTATTGAAGAAATTCCTACCCCTTCCGATCCTTATGATTATTAGTAGGTAGTTATTAGTTAGTGGTTAGTAGGTAATAGGTAATAAGTGAAGAGATTGTTAGAACCCATAGATAAAATAGCGATCGCTGTAATTCTTGCCTTTAGTATAGCGATCGGTTTATTAGTTTGGGGTGGGGAAGCTTGTGGTACAGATTGTATATTTCATACAGGACCTCAAGTTAGTAACTTTAGCTGGCAAAATAAACTTGTAGGAGGGCAAGATCGAGCCTTTATACTTACCTTCAACCGTCCGATGGACCGCGATAGTGTGGAAAAAAACCTAGTGATCAATCCTTCACTACCAGGAAAATTTAGTTGGTCAGGGAGAAGAGTAGCTTATACTTTAACAACTCCTGTTCCCTATGGAAAAACTTATCAAGTTGAGTTAGAAGGGGCAAAAGAAAAATTTGCTGCTGGCAATGATGAGGGAGAAGAAATGCAACCCTTTGTGGGGGAATTTCGTAGTCGCGATCGAGCTTTTGCTTACATTGGTAGCCAAGGAGAAGAAAAAGGAAGATTAATTCTTTATAACTGGAGCAAAGAAACAAAAACTCTGCTTACTCCTGATAATTTAGTAGTTTTTGAGTTTAAACCTTATCCTCAAAGCGATAAAATTCTGTTTTCTGCAGCCGAAAAAAGTAGTGGGGATAATGCTTTACTCCAGTTGCAACTATACACTGTAACTACAGGATTAAACCAGAATAATGACCCGCCAAAAACTCCAGAAATTAAACTTGTTTTAGATAATAATCAGTACCAAAATAATAAATTCGATCTTTCTCAAGACGGCAAAATCATAGCAGTACAAAGAGTAAATCGCCAAAATCCTGCTGATTTCGGCTTGTGGATCGTAGAAGAAAACAAACAACCCCAACCTTTAGGAGATTCTCCTAGCGGAGATTTCTTAATTGCACCCGACAGTAAAACTATTGCTGTGGCACAAGGAGAAGGAATTGCCCTCTTACCCCTACAACCAGATGCAGAACCCCTTGATTTCCTTTCTCAATTTGGTAGAGTAGTTACTTTTTCTCCTAATGGAATTTCCGCAATAATGGTTAACTTCAATAAAGATAATCCCAATTTGCGTTATACGCGATCGCTTTTCTATGTTAATAGTCTGGGAGTAGAAAAAGAATTAGTTAATCTGGAAGGTTCTATTCTTGATTGTAAGTTCCATCCCAATACTACTCACCTTTACTGTTTGCTCACTAAACTCGAAAAAAACGGAGAATATAAAGAAAAACCCTACTTAGCACAAATTGATCTACAAACAGCCCAAGTATTACCAGTTTTAGCTTTACCTGAGTATCAAGATAGCAAAATAAGTATAGCTCCTGATGGTCTAGGAATTCTCTTCGATCAAATTCTTACTACTGACTCAGTATCAGAAGTTAGTTTGCCTAAGAATAATTCAGGAGAAGCCATTATAGACAGTCGTCTTTGGCTATTAGTTACTTCTTCTTCTGAAATTCATCACGTAGAACAATTACCCCTAGTAGGTCTTTACCCTCAGTGGATGCCTTAGTTAAGTAGGGAGTAGGGAGTAGGGAGTAGGGAGTAGTAAGTAGCAAGTAGCAAGTAGTAAGTAGTGAGTAGTAAGTAGTGAGTAATCAGTAATCAGTAATCAGTAATCAGCAATCAGCAAATATTTAAGAATCAGATAATTTAAGCCAACAGATTTGCAATAAAATCATGATGTTTTAGAATTTAAAAAAAAATTTACAAAAATTCTTATCTAATAACAAAGGAGTTTTAAATAGTATGTACATAGTGCAGATTGCTTCTGAATGCGCTCCCGTAATTAAAGCTGGTGGATTAGGAGATGTAGTTTATGGACTCAGCCGAGAATTAGAAAATCGGGGTCACTGCGTTGAGCTTATTCTGCCCATGTACGATTGTATGCGCTACGACCATATCTGGGGTTTGCACGATGCTTACCGTGATTTATACGTACCCTGGTATGGGGGTGTTATTCACTGCTCTGTTTTTTGTGGATGGGTACATGGAAGAGTCTGTTTCTTTATTCAGCCTCATTCTGAGGATAATTTCTTTAATCGGGGTCTTTACTATGGCTCTCAAGACGATAATATGCGTTTTGCCTTCTTTAGTAAGGCAGCTTTAGAGTTTTTACTCAGAAGTAACAAACGTCCTGATATTATTCACTGCCATGATTGGCAAACTGGTTTAGTTCCCGTCATGCTATACGAAATGTACCAGTATCATGGTATGGGCAATCAAAGAGTATGCTACACCATCCATAACTTTAAACATCAGGGGATAGGAGGAGCAGACATTCTCTGGGCAACTGGCTTAAATAGAGAGCCATACTATTTCCAATACGATCGCTTAAGAGATAACTTTAATCCCTTTGCTCTTAACTTTATGAAAGGTGGTATTGTTTATTCCAACTATGTTAATACTGTTTCTCCTCATCATGCCTGGGAAGCAAGGTTTGGGGATGTTGGTTATGGACTAGGACATACCCTCGAAATTCATCAAAGCAAATTTGGGGGGATTCTTAACGGTGTTGATTACAACATCTGGAATCCAGAAGTCGATAATTATATTCCTCAAAAATATAGTCTAGATACTATTGCAGAAAAAGCTAAAAATAAACAGGCATTAAGAAATAGGCTCTTACTTCAGGATGTGAAGAAGCCAATCATTGCTTATATTGGTCGTTTAGATCAACAAAAAGGCGTACATTTAGTTCATCATGCTATTTATTATGCTCTCAATCGAGGAGCGCAATTTGTTCTACTCGGTTCAGCTACAGAATCTAGTATTAATAGTTGGTTCTGGCACGAAAAACAGTATCTAAACAATAATCCTGATGTTCACTTAGAATTAAGTTTTAATGAGGAACTAGCCCATCTAATTTATGCATCCGCAGATATGATGGTAGTCCCCAGTAATTATGAACCCTGTGGACTTACCCAGCTAATTAGCTTGAAATATGGTACTGTACCCATCGTCAGAGGAGTTGGTGGTTTAGTAAGTACCGTGTTCGATCGCGATTACGATGCCAATAAACCACCAGAGAAACGCAACGGATATGTATTTTATCAAACCGATTCTCATGCCTTAGAATCGGCGATGGAAAGAGCGATCGGGTTATGGTACGAATATCCTAAAAAGTTTGAATACCTAATTCAGCAAGGTATGGAATATGACTACTCTTGGAACAACCCAGGTACAAGCTATCTGAGTATTTTTGATTATATTAAGTGCTAATTAATCTAAGAGAAAGAGCTAATAGCTATAGCTATTAGCTTTATTATTCTAAAATGGAAGAAAAGAAAGTTAAAAAACTAGGAGATCAAAAACTTTGCCTCATACAATTGTTACAGAAACTTGCGAAGGAATAGCTGATTGTGTAGATGCTTGTCCTGTAGCTTGTATTCATCCAGGACCAGGAAAAAATGCCAAAGGTACAGACTGGTATTGGATTGATTTTGCTACTTGCATTGACTGTGGTATCTGTTTGCAAGTTTGTCCCGTAGAATCGGCAATAGTAGCTGAGGAAAGACCCGATCTACAAAAAACCCCTCAATAGTCAGATTCAAAGTAAAACGACGTAATTAAAATTCGCTCGCACTTGGACTGATGACTTATACGACTCAACAGCTAATTGAAATACTCGATCGCGAACTAAAAGCTAACTGGAAAGGGAAGCGTATTGTCTTGTCATCAGCAGAGAGAATCAACGATCCCGTCGTAGCCAAACTACTAAATATGAATCGAGTAAGTAAAGTTTTTGCCTATCAAGATTTTCGTTATCAAATTCACCAGTATCAAAAAGAACACCAAGTTTCTGGTATTATCTGGCGCAATTGTACTTTTCGCGAGCAGACTTTTTCTTATCCTGAAATCTACAATCAATTAATTCCCATCGATGAAGATAAAGAAATTCTTGTCCAAGCTAAAGAATCGGTAATTACTTTTTGGCAAGAAGTAACTGAAGGGATGAACTTTTGGTTAGCTAGTGCGCCAGGAAGAGATAGCAATCTCTATTCAGCTAAGTTATCTGAAGATAAAGAGACGGAAGGGCAAGAAGATCGGTTTTCCCATTCTAGGAAATCCAATCATCATCAAAAAATTGATCGCGAATACGTCAATAAGCTAATTAGACAAGCAGAATGGGCAGAAATCGACGCAGCCCTGAACGAGATTTATCTAGGTTTATGTTGGGGCGACCCTTTAGAATATCGCTATCAATGGGCAAAACCGAAATCGGGATGCGATCGTATTATTGCAGCTTATACTGAACCAAGTTCAATTAAAATCTAACCTAAGTATGATTTGTTATTAAAGGAGAAATATTATGCCTCAACAAGAAGCTGTAGGAGTGATCCAAACACTTGGATTTCCAGCAATATTAGCAGCATCAGATGCTATGTTAAAAGGCGGTCGTGTTGTGCTAGTTTATTTTGATAAAGGGGAAAGCGGTACTTTTGTCATTGCTATTCGTGGTCCAATCTCAGAAGTTAGACCAGCTATGGAAGCCGGATTAGCAGCAGCCGAAGATACTTTTGGTGGCAAAGTGATGACTCACTATACTGTACCCAACCCACCCGATAATGTAGTTGCAGTTTTGCCCATAGAATATACCGAAGAAGTAGCACAATTCCGCTATTAACCTATATTCAAAAAAGATTAGAAAAGCTAAAATTAGAAGTTGCAGTAACTAAATTAAAGTTTACCTCTAACTTTTATTTATTTTTTGTTATTAAACTAAGGAGATGATTTATGCCAGCGCAACAGGCAGTTGGGTCTATTGAAACTAAAGGATTTCCAGGCATACTAGCAGCAGCAGATGCTATGGTAAAAGCCGGTAGGGTTACTCTAGTGGGGTATATTCGGGTTGGTAGTGCGCGTTTTAATATTAATATTCGTGGTGATGTCTCCGAAGTTAAAACCGCGATGGATGCTGGAATTGAAGCTGTAGAAAAAGCTTATGGTGCTACACTTGAATCCTGGGTTATTATTCCTCGCCCTCATGAAAACGTAGTTGCTGTATTACCCATTGACTATCACGAAGGTGTACAAGAATATCGCGATCGTGTAGAAGGAAGAGTTTTACCTAATGGTGCGTCTACCCGTTAAGGTAAACCAGTAAGATAAATGTATTTGTAGTTCGCAGTATATTTAGCTCTACAAGAAATTAATAGTCCCCATCTTACTTCTTTGAAGGTGGGGATTTTATCATAAATACTTTTGAGATCATAAATATGGCTGGTTTCTATACTGTTTTACATTTACTTGACGGAGAAAGAATAAGTAAATTTTGTAAAAACTTTTTTCCTGCTAGTTCTATATCTTCTTGTAGAGAAAAAGGAATAGTACGGACTTTTATATTGCCAATGTACGTATTTACAGGTTGAGCTAAACATTGAGGATAAATCAAAATTGCTTGAGAACAACCTTGACTGGTTGCATAAGTAACTACTTGATTAATATCTTGATTAGATGGACGATCAGGGTTTTTATATTTAGTATCTAAAATATAATTAGTTTCGCCTGTTGCTTTTGTATAGATTATCAAGTCAATATCAAACCTCAATGGATTAATCTTGACTGGATGTTGAATTTTAATGTCTAGATTTTTAGGCAAATTAATTTTCAGCCATTCTGCCACAAATTTTTCATATAGTTGAGCCATATTATACTTCACACGGTCAAAACTTGCGTTTTAGTTCCAAAGGTAATAATCTAGCCAACAGTCAAAACAAGGAGTAAAGGTGAGGCTAAGGCATGATGTACCTTGAATAAGCG
>JAAUYH010094862.1_pt1 | contig 13589 bp, 15 predicted proteins | sample 7278061 | NCBI WGS metagenome assembly JAAUYH01 (sample SAMN14350203, study PRJNA611818) | marine sediment metagenome | isolation source: surface marine sediment (0.6m) | place: French Polynesia: Moorea | collected 2018-08
GCCGCTCCCACAGGGTTAATGAATCGCGGCAAGATGCCGCTGCTACGGTTTTCTCAACAAGGCCGCGTTGTCGCAGCGCCTCGCCGAGCGCGCTTTTTCGTCTGACGGTATAGTAAACGGCCACTGAGCACCGAGCCGAGTCGACCGTGGCCACCCAGTCTGCCCAACCAGCCATGCGCCCGCGGGGCGTCGCCGACCTTGCCCATGTCCCGCCCGTCGATCGCGTCGGCGTTTCCGAGCGCGTCGCCCGCCTGTGTTCGCGCAGCATCAAGCGCGAGGCCAAGGCGCACGCGCTGCGCCTGGCATTGAGCATGATCGACCTGACGACGCTGGAGGGGCGCGACACGCCGGGCAAGGTCCGCCAGCTCTGCCAGAAGGCGATGCACCTGCACGAGCCGTTGCCTGACCTGCCGCACGTGGCGGCCGTGTGCGTGTATCCGACGATGGTCGCCACGGCGCGCGAGGCGCTGAAAGGCTCCGGCATCAACGTTGCCTCGGTCGCCACGGCCTTTCCGAGCGGCATGGCGCCGCTGGACGTGAAGCTGGCCGACACGCGGCAGGCGGTGGACGATGGCGCCGACGAAATCGACATGGTGATCTCCCGCGGCGCTTTCCTGGGCGGCGACTACGGTTTCGTGTACGACGAGATTGCGGCCATCAAGGACGCCTGCGGCCAGGCGCACCTCAAGGTGTTCCTGGAAACCGGCGAACTGGGCACCCTGGACAACGTGCGCCGCGCGAGCGAGCTGGCGATGCAGGCCGGCGCCGATTTCATCAAGACCTCCACCGGAAAGATCCAGCCCGCCGCCACCATGCCCGTGACGCTGGTCATGCTGGAGGCGATTCGCGACTTTCACCGCGCCACCGGGCGCATGGTGGGCATGAAGCCCGCGGGCGGCATATCGAAGTCGAAACAGGCGATTCAGTACCTGGTCATGCTGCGCGAAACCCTGGGCGATGAGTGGTTGACGCCAACGTGGTTCCGCTTCGGCGCCAGCAGCCTGGCCAACGACATCCTGATGCAGCTGGTCAAGCTTCAGACGGGTGTGTACCAGTCGGCCGACTACTTTTCCAAGGACTGATCATGAGCGGAAGCGACGCAACTGGCGGATCCGGCTCCTGGACCTATGCGCCGGCGCCAGAGAGCACCGATCACATCACCATCGACGACCGCTACGGCCTGTACATCGACGGCGAATTCGTCGATGCGCGCGGCCAGGGCAGCTTCGACACGGAAAATCCGGCGACGCAGGAACGCCTGGCCACCGTGGCCGCGGCCGGGGCGGAGGATGTCGATGCCGCCGTGCGCGCGGCACGCCGGGCCCATGAGACCAGCTGGGGTCCGATGTCGCCCGCCGAGCGCGGCAAATACCTGTACCGCATCGCGCGGATGATCCAGGAACGGTCGCGGGAATTCGCCATCGTCGAAAGCCTCGACGGGGGCAAGCCGATACGCGAGTCGCGCGATGTCGACGTGCCGCTGGCCGCGGCGCACTTCTTCTACTACGCGGGCTGGGCCGACAAGCTGGAGTATGCGTTCCCCGGTCGCGCGCCGCAGCCGCTGGGCGTGGCGGCGCAGATCATCCCGTGGAATTTTCCGCTCCTGATGGCGGCCTGGAAGATTGCACCGGCGCTGGCGTGCGGCAACACGGTGGTGCTAAAGCCCGCCGAGACCACGCCGCTGACAGCGCTCAAGCTGGCGGAGCTGATGCGCGACGCGGGTCTGCCGCCGGGCGTGGTGAACATCGTCACGGGCGACGGGCGCACGGGCGCCGCGCTGGTCGAGCATCCCGGTACCGACAAGCTGGCCTTCACCGGTTCGACCGAGGTCGGGCGGGTGATCCAGCGCGCGCTCGCCGGCACCGGGCGGCCCTACACGCTGGAGCTGGGCGGGAAGGCCGCGAACCTGGTTTTCGAGGATGCGGCCATCGACCAGGCGGTGGAGGGCATCGTCAATGGCATCTTCTTCAACCAGGGCCACGTGTGCTGCGCGGGGTCGCGGCTGCTCGTGCAGGAGTCGGTGGCCGACGTCGTGCTCGACAAGCTCAAGGCGCGCATGGCGACGCTCATCGTCGGCGATCCGCTCGACAAGAACACCGACATCGGCGCCATCAACAGCCGGGCCCAGGCCGACAAGATCCAGCGCTACATTGCGCTGGGCCAGGAGGAGGGCGCCGATCTCTTCCAGACTGGCTGCACGCTGCCCGACCGCGGCTACTGGTGCCCGCCGACGCTGTTCACCAACGCGGCCCAGTCGCAGCGCATCGTGCAGGAGGAGATCTTCGGCCCGGTGCTGACGGTGCAGACCTTCCGCACGCTGGAAGAGGGCATCGAAAAGGCCAACAACACGCCCTACGGCCTGTCGGGCGGTGTCTGGACCGACAAGGGCGCCAAGATCTTCAACGTTACCGGCCGCATACGCGCCGGTGTGCTGTGGGCGAACACCTTCAACAAGTTCGACCCGACTTCCCCCTTCGGCGGCTACAAGGAAAGCGGCGTCGGCCGCGAGGGCGGGCTGCATGGCCTGGCGCCTTACCTGGCGCTGCGCGGCGGGCAGAACGCGATGCGAGAGGCAACGACGTGAGCAGCAAGAAAGACCCCCTGGCCCGAAGCGACGAACAGGCACCGGCGGTACTGGCGACGGAGGCGCCGCGCCTGGGCGTGGCCAAGACCTACAAGCAGTTCATCGGCGGGGCATTTCCCCGCAGCGAGTCGGGGCGCTACTACAAGGTCACCGCGCCGTCGGGCGAGGTGCTGGCGAATGCCTGCCGCGGATCGCGCAAGGACTTTCGCGAAGCGGTGGTGGCAGCCCGCGCCGCGCTGCCGGGCTGGTCGTCGTCCAGCGCCTACCTCAAGGGACAGATCCTGTACCGCGCGGCGGAACTGCTCGAGGGGCGCGCGGCGCAATTCACCGAAGAACTCGTGCAGATGGGGCAGTCGCCGGCGGCGGCCCGTCGCGAAGTGACCTGCGCGATCGACCGGCTCGTCTACTACGCCGGCTGGACCGACAAGGTCGGCCAGGTGTTCAGCAGCGTCAATCCCGTCAGCTCATCGCACTTCAACTTCTCCATGGTCGAAGCGACGGGCGTCGTGGGTCTGCTGGCGCCGCAGGACGCGCCGCTGGCGGGGCTGGTGTCGGCGCTCGCGCCGATCCTCGCCGGTGGCAATACCTGCGTGGCGCTGGCATCCACCAACCAGCCGCTGTGCGCGGTGAGCTTTGCCGAGGTGCTGCAGGCGTCCGACGTGCCCGGTGGCGTCGTCAACCTGCTCACCGGCTATCGCGACGAGCTGGTCGAGCACTTCGCTTCCCACATGGACGTCAATGCGGTGGTGTGCTGTGCGCCGGAGGATGCGCAGCGCACCGAGATCGGCGAGCTGGCGGCGGGCAACGTCAAACGGGTGATCTTCCGCGACGGCAACTGGCTGGACAGGGATGCGCAGGATCCCTACATGATTCTCGATACGCTGGAGATCAAAACTACCTGGCACCCGGTCGGCGCGTAGTAGCGGCCTTTAGGTGGGAGCGGCGCCGATGTGGGAGCGGCGCCGATGTGGGAGCGGCTTTAGCCGCGATTCCGACCACTATCGCGGCTAAAGCCGCTCCCACAGTGTGTCAGCCGCCGTGCGCCGCCACGTCGGCGCTGGTGGGCATGGCCGGTGCCGTTCCGGGTTTCTGCGTGGACAGGCCCGCCACCACGTTGGCGTGGGCCACGGCCTGTCGAAAGTCGTCGGAGAACTTGAGCAGACCCGAGGCCAGCCCGCCGTTGAACGCGTCGCCCGCGCCTGTCGTGTCCACCGGCGACACGCTGGCGGCGGGCACCCGGTAGTGTTCGTCCGGACGCGACACGAAACAGCCCTTGTCGCCCAGGGTGAGAATCACCGTATGGTTTCCCGTTTTTCGGCACAGCGTGTCGATGTCTTCGTCGGCCGCTGTCCAGTAGTCCTCGGCCAGCGGCGTGTCGAACAGGTGCTCCATCAGGAAGGCGAACTCGGTCTCGTTGGGCACGATGATGTCCGCCAGCGCCAGCAGGTCGCGATCCAGCGCCGGGTTGATCGGTGCGGGATTGAGCACCGTGGTGGTCCCGGAGGCGCGGGCCACCGTCATCGCTTCGGCGGTCGCCGGCAGGTTGTTCTCGGCCTGGCACACCAGCACTCCGGCGCCGCCGATGGCGTCGGCGTGTGCCCGCACGAAGTCGGACGACAGCAGGTCGTTGGCGCCAAGAGCCACCACGATGAGGTTCTCGGCGTCTGCGTTGACGACGATGGACGCGGCGCCGCTGGAGACGTCGTCGCACACCTGCAGCATGGCTTCCAGCTTTTCCGACGCCAGGAAATCGCGCAGCGCGTCGGCGAACAGGTCCGAACCCACCGCCCCGACGAAGAGGGTTTCCACCCCCTGGCGATGGCACGCCACGGCCTGGTTGAAGCCCTTGCCACCCGGTCCGGTCTTGAATTGGCCGATGCGGGTTTCGCCGGGCGCGGGAAAGGCCGACGTGTTGAAAGCCAGATCCTGAACGTAGCTGCCCACTACCACGACATCGGTCATCATCGTTCTCCTTCGTGAACTTTTGTCACGCCAGCGGCAGCGCCGCCGCAGGTGCCGCCGGAGTCGCGCGGTCATTCTGGCACCGGCCCAGACGGCGATCAACGCCGCAGCATCCGGGGGTTTGCGTCGCGGGCGCGATGCTGTCGTCGTTCCTTCGTCGGCAGTCGCCTGTGGCGCGCAAGCCCCGCGTCGCGCCCGGGCGACGGTTGCGGGAAAAAAAGTGCCGGGGGTAGAATCCGGGCGCTCTCGTCATCGACGGCCTGGAGGTCGCAATTCATGAGCCATACCTGCGTCTTCCCCCTGGGCCTTGCAGCCGCGCTGCTCGCGGCACCGGCCGCCGCCTACCAGATCAGCCACAGTTACTCGGCCGATGCCAATGCCACGGAATTCCACGGTGTGTGCGACAGCGGTGACCGCATTGTCATCGTGCGCGACGCCGGGGGCGGCTTCGCGTACCGCGGTCCGGCCGGCAGCGGGCGCCTCGAGGCGGGCGCCGACATCGATGCGGCCGCCAAAGCGGCCTGCGACGAATAGGCCAAAGCCGTTGAATGTGACGCGGTCCACGGCAGGCTGCTCCGGCCCCGGGCTAGGGTCTGCCCGGAGCGTCGACGGCAATCGTCGACGCGGGACACCACGATCGAAGCCGGCAATCCCCGGTCGACGTTCGAAGGAGACGAACGGATGAAACGAATCCTCCCGGCGATGCTGATTATCGCAGTCGCCGTTACCGGAACCACGGGCTGCGTGGGCACCGTGGTGGGTGCCGCGACCGATGCGGCCATCGAGGTGGCCAAGGTCCCCTTCAAGGTGGGTGGCGCTGTCGTCGACGTCGCGACGGGCGACGACGACGAAGACGAGAAAGACTGACGACACCAGCACCTTTGTCGCTTTTTGCGGTCTCAAAGACCGTGGACGTGACGACTGCTTCCAATCGCCAGACCCCGGCCCCGCCGGGCATCCCTGTGATGAGACGACACCGCGCCCGCATCGCGGGGCTGGCCCTTTGCGCGGCCGTCGGCGCCGGGTTCGCCGTCGCCGACGAGCCGGCGCGGCTGCAGCAAACGCTTGCAGCCGAAGCGGTAACCTCCTTGGGGATAGAGGCCGGCCTCGGCAGCGTGCAGCTCGTCGGGCATGCCGGACCCGATATCCGGGTGGAGGTAACCCTGTCGCCGCGCTCCGATGGCGTGACGGTCGACGAACCCGCGCGAGTGCTGGCCGCCATCGACGCGGCTACCCTCGAGCGCATCCAGGGCGACAGCGACGTGCGTTTCCGGGTGGCCTATCCGCTTAGCGTCATGGTCGGGGCCGTGGAGGAGCGCTGGCGCATCGTGGCCCCCGAGACCGTTGGCGCACGGGTGCAGATGGCGGTGGGCGACCTGCGCGTCGAGGACATCCGCGGCGGCGTGGACCTGACCCTGGGCATCGGCGACATCGGCATCGATGTCCCCGGCGGTGACATGCGCGCCCGCCTGTCGGTGGGCAACATCGTGGCGACCACCGCCGCGTCCGACCCCGGTCGGGTCGTGCTCACGACCAACGTCGGCAGGGTAAACATGCGCCAGGCGGGTCGCCGCGTGCCGACCGCCCGCTCCGCCGGTCCCGGCAGCCAGATCACGCGCTCCGGCGCCGGTCGCGACTGGCTGATCCTGTCGTCGGACGTGGGTGACGTGTTCCTGGAAGTGCGCGACGACGGCGACTGAGCCTTTTCCGGCGCACGCGTTGAGGGGTATTCTGGGTCCATGCTGGTACTGCGACTGATCGTATCCTCCATTGCCGCCTTTGCCGTGGTCGTCACCCTGATGGCGGTGGCGATCTCGATTTTCTACGACGGTCGCGATGAGGAGCGCATCGTTCACCACCCAGTGGATCTGCTGACCGGCGTCGAGCGCGTCGAAGTGGGCGAGTTGCTGGGTGAGGACTGGGATCCCGATCGACGGCGGCTGCCGCAACGCATCGAAGCCCCGCCCACGGTGCTGCCCCCACGCAGCGTGTCCGGCTTCGTGCAGCTCGAGTTCGAGGTCGACAGCAAAGGGCGCGTCGGCGACGTCGATATCGTCGGTGCGACACCGCAAGGCTATTTCGAAGAGCAGGCGCGCGCGATCGTCGAGTCCAGGACCTATGCCCCGACCCTGGAGAACGGCCGGCCGGTAGCCAGCCGGCGGTCGGAACTCGTGGACTTCACGGTGGCGGTCGACCCGGATACGCCGCCGCCCACCGCCGACCGCTAGCACCCCGTCGAACTCTCTCTCGGACCACCTTCCGGAGGGGCTCCAGTCTGTGGGAGCGGCTTCAGTCTGTGGGAGCGGCTTCAGTCTGTGGGAGCGGCTTCAGCCGCGATTCCAACGGTCGCGGCTGAAGCCGCTCCCACATTCGGCAGGCTGCTGGCGGTCTCAGGTCAGCTCGGGGTTCAGCGTGTAGATGCCTGTCACCGTCGCGCTCGCCAGTACATGCCCCTCGATGGCGGCCAGCACGTCGTCGCCGGTGAATGCGCCATCCACCGGGCACAGGTCGAGGTCGGTGGCGTACAGTTCGAAATGGTAATGATGCAGCAGGCTGTCGTTCCACGGCGGGCAAGGGCCGTCGTAGCCGTAGTACTCGCCGGCCATGTCCGCATCGCCCGCGAACCAGCCCGTGTAGTCGTTGAGTCCCTGGCGTGAGCCCGCAGGACCCGGTGGCGACACCTTGCCGCGCGCCGTGACGGCAATGGAACACTCGCCTTCGGTGATGGCCTGCACGGCCGGCGGGATGTCCACCATCACCCAGTGATAGAAGCGACCGCGGGGCAAGTCTGCCGGCACCGTGCGTCCGGGCTGGTTCACGTCGTCGGGCCGTGTGGGTACGTCCGTATCCACGCAGATGAGCACCAGCGAGCGGGTGCCGTCGGGCACCTGCGACCAGTTCAGACCGGGGTTGCGGTTGTCTCCGAGGCGAACCCGGTCGACCGGGTCGATCACGCAGAACGCGAAGCGCTCGGGTATCCGTTCGTTGTCCGAGAATCCGTCGGTGGTCAGCAGCATCGGGGTACCTCCTGTCTCATGACTCGTTGCCGGTTTCGATGTTCAATCGCCTGGCCTGTTCCACCCAGCGATCGCGCACGATGCGATCCGGAAAACTGTTGATGCGCGCCGCGACCCACGCCACGTCGTTTGCCGTGAGCTGCGCCATCTGCCGGAAATGGTAGATGCCGAGCTGGTTGAGGCGCGCTTCGAGCACCGGCCCGATCCCGTAGATCTCCTTCAGGTCGTCCGGCGCTCCGTCGGGCCGCTCCAGCAGCCAGCCCGGCCGCGTACCCGGCATGGCGGGGGCCGGTTCGCCGGGCTTGCTCCCCGGCGCGAGCAGGTCACCCTGGCGCAGGTTGGCGGTTGGCGCCGTCGCGCGCTTGCGTTCCGGTTGCGGTGCCGGCGCCACCTGGCGCTGGTCGGCGAGGGCCTTTCGGGCCGCCGCCAGCTGTTCTTCCACCTGGCCGGTGCGGGCCGTTGCGGCTTCCAGCGCCCGGCTCAGGTCGAGGATGCGCTTGTCGCGATCGATGGACTGCGATTCGATCTGCGCGAGCCGGGCCGTGGCTTCGTGCATGTCGGCCGGCGGTTCGGCATCGGCGGCAGGCGCACTGCGTGCCGCGGTCAGCTCCGTCTCGAGCTGCTCGATGCGCTCGCGCGATTCGGCAAGCGCCTCGGCCAGGTTGTTGGCCTGCTTGCGGTGCTTGTCGCCGACGTCGCGGGCCCGCTCGAGTTCGTCACGAGCCTGCGACAGCGCCTCGGACTCCGGCCGCGCCTTGCGGTGCGCGTCGTTGAGTGCCTGCGCGAGCTTTTCCTCGCCGGTGGCGGCCTTGCGATAGGCGGTCTGCGCATCGTCGAGACGACGCTCGAGATCCTGTGCCGCTTCGCGCTGCCGCTCGACGTCGCGACGCAGGGCCGACTCGCGAAGGCGCCACTCTTCGGTAAGCGTATCGACTTCGTCGCGGGTGCCCGGTCCGCGCAGCAGCCAACCCACGGCAAAGCCGATGGCGGCGGCAAAACACAGGCAGATGAGAATCTGGGCGATGAGGTAGAGCATGCTCAGTCGTCCTCGATGATCTTCAGCTCGATGCGCCGGTTGCGTGCCCGGTGTTCGGCCGTTCGATTGCGCACGAGCGGGCGGCTCTCGCCGTAGCCGCGTGCGACCAGCCGGTTTACGTCCACGCCGCGGGTTGCCAGGTACTGGAGTACGGCCTCGGCGCGGCGCTGGCTCAGGGCGAGATTGTTCGACTCGGTGCCCTGATCGTCGGTGTGGCCGCTGATCTCGATGCGCGCGGCCGGGCAGCGGAGCGCGGCGGCAGCCAGGCCGTCGAGCAGGGCGCGACTGCGCGCGTCGATGACATGGCTGGCCGTTTCGAACTGCACGCGATCGCCGGCCAGCAGCGCATCGAAGGCGTTCTGGCAGTCGGCCGCCGTCGCCGCCTGGGGTGCCGCATCGACCGACGGCGACGGGGTCCGCGCCGCGGCCTGCACCGGCAAGGCGGCCGGCGTATCGGGCTCCGGCGCGGGTGTGACCGGCGCCGGTGCTGACGCGGCAGCCTCGCGCCGCGCGGCGGCACGACGGTCGGCCAGGCGACTGGCGGCGCCGGGCGCGGTGCGCAGCAATTCCGTCAGGCGCGCCGCGGGCTGCACTTCGGCCTGACCCGTGTAGCCTTCGGGCAGCGCGCCGGCCAGTCCGTTGCGCAGTTCCTCGGCGGATGCATCGCTGCCCGTCAGCCCGCGCACGAAAACCGACTGGCCGCGCACGGCGACTTCGCCTTCGACCAGCGCACCCGACAGCACGAGTGCGGCCGTGGTGACGTCCCGCCACCCGGGAGGCGAGCCGGTCTGGACCGTCGTCAGATCACGCAGCGCCGTGTCACCGAGACGGCGTCTTGCCAGGGTGGTCAGCGCTTCGCGGCTGCGCTCGTCGGGCATGAGGCCTTCGAGGGTGACAGCGACTTCGGAGCGCGTGATGGAGAACCAGTAGGGGCCGTCCGACGTGCGCGCCCGCGCGGTGGTGATGGGCGCCTCGCCCGGCGCGTCCGACGGACCCGCCTGGTTTCGGGCACCGGCGGGGAGGCCCGTCGCGCGGCTGGACAGCACGGTCTGGTCGGTGAGTTTTCTCAGGCCATAGAGCGCTGCAAGGGCCGCCGTCGCCCGCTCGCGGGCAGCGCGGTCGGGTGCGATGCCCCCGACGCTGAGGTCACGGCCCGAGACGCTGACATCGGCCCAACCGGCGCCTGCCTCGGTCAGCGCCTGCTCTGCGCGCAGGCCGATGTCTTCCTGGATGGCGGCCACGTTGTGGCGCACGCACAGGATCGCGAACACCGCCATGGACAGCAGGCCGACTATGAGGACGGTGGAGCGGCTCACGGCCGGGGCATGTCCGGTATGGCGTTGATGGCGGCAGGCACGTTGGAAGCCTTGAGGGGCTGCATTTTAGCACCGCTTGTCCTGATTTCGGCGCTTTCCCGGCGCTCGTGCGACGGCTCGAATCCGTAGACTGGACAACGCGTTGTTGCGCGCCGTGCGGCCTGCGGCTACCGTACCTCCTTCCAAGCGTCCTGATACAGGACACCAGCTGCGAGCCAGTCCATGGACGAGCACCATTTTTCCGTCGTCATCGTCGCCATAGTCGCCCTCGGTGTCGGCGCCCAGTGGCTGGCCTGGCGTACGCGATTGCCCGCCATCGTGCTGCTGGCCAGCGCCGGCCTGCTGGTCGGACCGGTGTTCGGCGTGCTCGACCCGAACGCCGAATTCGGCAATGCGCTGCAACCGCTCGTCAGCCTGTGCGTGGCCATCATCCTGTTCGAGGGTGGCCTCAACCTGGATTTTCGCGACCTCAAGGTGGCCGCAACGGGGGTCCGCAGACTCGTCTACGCAGGGGTGCCGCTCGCGTGGAGCCTGTCGGCCCTCGCCGCACACTACGTCGGGGGGCTCAGCTGGCCCGTGTCGCTCGTGTTCGGCGCCATCATGGTGGTGACCGGGCCGACAGTCATCATCCCGATGCTCAGGCAGGCGCACCTGAACAAGCGCACCGCGTCGTATTTGAAATGGGAAGGCATCGTCAACGACCCGATCGGGGCTCTGCTGGCGGTATTCGCGTTCCAGTTCTTCATCTACGCGGGCGAGGATTCCGGTGTCGCGGCCGTGGCGTCGGGTCTGGGGTGGGCGCTGTTGTCCGGCGGCTTGTTCGGGGGGCTGGGTGGCTGGCTCACGGGTCATGCCTTCCGGCGCGGCCTCGTCCCCGAGTACCTGAAGTCGCCGGTCATGCTGGGGCTGGTGCTGGTCGTTTACGTGCTGTCCAATCAGCTTCAGCACGAGGCCGGCCTGCTGGCCGTGACGTTCATGGGCATCGTGGTCGGCAACATGCACCTGCCCGGCATCCACGATCTGAAGCGCTTCAAGGAATACATCACGGTGCTGCTGGTGTCGGTGGTGTTCATCCTGCTGACCGCGGCCCTGGATCCGGAGGTGCTTCGAAACATCGACTGGCGCGGCGCCGCCCTCGTTGCCGCCATCCTGTTCGTCGCCCGCCCCCTGGCCATCATGCTGGCTACTCTGGGCGCCGGCATGGACATGCGCGACCGCATGCTGCTGGGGTGGATCGCACCGCGCGGCATCGTCGCCGCCGCCACCGCCGGTGTCATGGGGCCAGGGCTGGCGGCCGCCGGTTACGAGGGCGCCGATGCGCTGCTGCCGCTGGTGTTTGCCGTGATCTTTGCCACCGTGGTGTTCCATGGTCTCAGCATCAGCTGGCTGGTCAAGCGCATGGGCCTGGCGTCGACGGAGCGCAACAGCATCCTCATCGTCGGCGCGTCGCCGTGGAGCATCGAGCTGGCGGTGAAGCTGAAGGACATGGGCCACAGCGTGCTGATGGCCGACGATTCCTGGCACAACCTGCGCCCGGCGCGGCTGGCGGGTGTGCGCGTCTTTTACGGTGAGATCCTGTCCGAGTTCGCCGAGGAGTCGGTGGAGATCGGGCACATCGGAACGGTGCTCGCCGCCACCAGCAACGATGCCTACAACGCGCTGGTCTGCACGTCGATGGCGCCGGAAATCGGGCGGCAGCGCGTCTTCCAGCTGCCCATGGGTGCGTCGCACGAGGACGACCCGCGCAAGATGGCCAGGCCGCTGCGCGGCCAGCTCGCCTTCAGCGGCGACGCGGTTTTCGAGCGCCTGTGGCGCCTGCACGTGCGCGGCTGGAAGTTCTATCGCACGCGATTGTCCGACAGCTATTCCTACAGCGATTTTCTTGGGGACTGCCCCGCCGACACGCTCGAGGTGCTGGTCGTGAAGGCCGACGGCACGATCCTGCTGAGACCGGCGCAGAACGCGCCGGAACCGGCCACGGGCGACACGATTCTCTACTACGGTCCGGCCCGTGCAACCTTCCGAGGTGAGAAGGTGGACGCCGCGCCGAACACCGCGTGAGGCGGCCATGACCCTGCGTGTCCCGAAGCTGGAGGCGTTTTTCATCGACGGCCCGGCCGGTCGCCTGGAAGCGACGCTGGAACGGCCCGAAACCGACGCGCCGTCGGCGGTCGGCGTCGTGTGTCATCCGCATCCGCTGTACGAGGGTACGCTGCGCAACAAGGTGGTGCACACGCTGGCGCGCGCCTTCGTCGAGGTGGGTGTGCCCGCCGTGCGCTTCAATTTCCGCGGCGTCGGCGACAGCGAGGGCGGCTATGCGGAAGGGCGCGGCGAGACCGACGACGCGCTGGCGGTGCTGGACTGGGCGGCCGACCGGTGGCCCGGCACCGAGCTGTGGCTGGGTGGTTTTTCCTTCGGATCGTGGATCGCCATGCGCGCAGCCAACCGGCGGCCGGTGACACAACTGGTTACAGCGGCGCCGGCGGTGCGGCTGTTCGATCCCGACCTGCGCGCGCCGACCTGCCCGTGGTTCATCGTGCAGGGCGACGTGGACGAACTGGTGGACATCGACGATGTCAGACGGTGGGTAGCCGACTCGGACGCCGATCCGGAGCTGGTGGTATTGCCCGGCGCCGGGCATTTCTTTCACGGGCGGATGCGCGAACTGCGCGAGGCGATCGTGTCGCGACTGCCCCGGGGGTGAGCCGTGCTCGACAAGCTGACGAAACTCTTCCAACCCGCGGGCGAGGACACCGCCACCGACCCCGTGGCGCGGGAACAGCGCCTGCGCGTGGCTACCGCGGCCCTGCTGGTGGAGATGTCGAGGGCCGATTTCGAGGAAGACGACGTCGAGCGCGACACGGCGCGCAAAGTCCTGTCGGCGCACTTTGACCTCGATGCCGCCGAGGCTGCCGAACTGCTCGGCCTGGCCGACTCGCGCGCCGACGAGGCGGTGTCGCTCCACGAGTTCACCAGCCTGTTGCACCAGCACCTGCCGGTCGCCGACAAGCACGAAATCGTTCGCATGTTGTGGTCGGTGGCGCTGGCGGACGCGCGCCTGGACAAGCACGAGGAACACCTGGTGCGCAAGGTCGCGGGGCTGCTGTACGTGTCGCATTCGGACTTGATGCGCATAAAGCACCGCGTGCTCGGCGAGCTGAGCGACGACTGATCACGTCCGATCGATCGCGCAAAAAAAAACGGGCTTGCCGCGATGGCAAGCCCGTTTTCGGGTCCATTTAGACCGGGTCTGAAAATCAGACCATTTCTTTCAGGCCCTTCAGCGGCAGGACCTTGACGGCCTTGCGGGCCGGCTTGGCCTTGAACACCATTTCTTCGCCGGTGAACGGGTTGATGCCCTTGCGCGCCTTGGTGGCGGGCTTCTTCACGACCTTGATCTTCATCAGGCCGGGAACGCTGAAGACGCCGGGACCGCGGCGGCCCAGGTTCTTCTTGATGATTGCGTTCAGGCTGTCGAACACCGCGCCCACGTCCTTGCGCGTGAGGCCCGTGTCGTCTGCGATAGCGCCCATGATCTGACTCTTGGTCGGCGGACGTGCCGGTGCTTTCGCCCGTGCCGTCGCCTTCTTACGTGCTGCCATTCTCGATCTCCTCGTACAACCCCAGTTTGTCTACGCGACTCGCCATGCGATATGACGCCGGGAAAATAGCAC
>JAAUYH010008021.1_pt1 | contig 13587 bp, 6 predicted proteins | sample 7278061 | NCBI WGS metagenome assembly JAAUYH01 (sample SAMN14350203, study PRJNA611818) | marine sediment metagenome | isolation source: surface marine sediment (0.6m) | place: French Polynesia: Moorea | collected 2018-08
CTTCAAATACAGTTTTCATTAGAACTGATCGTACATATTTTTGTATGAAGTATCCGAAATTTGATCGGCCAACACTAATCGCTTTGGAGTTCCATTGTAATCTACCAAATGCTTCATAAATGTCATTCTTTTACCCTGTACGAGTCATTGTTTTTAAGTTCAGGAAATTGTTAGAGTGTATATTTCTGATAAAAGCGAGCAACCAAATTTCCATTTAATATAATTTTTATAAAAATTGAATGCTATCTTTTTTCTCGCATAAAATTCTCTAACTTCCTACTACATGCGACATGTTTCTAAATTTCAAATCTCACTTTCAGTTTAATGTTTGTGCGCGAAGAGCCCATTTTTTATCACCGAATTCTCCTCATAATTATTTAACTGCTTTTTTTCGAATTATGTCAAGCATTTATGCTCAGAATTCATTCCTGTAATACTCGACCAATTACTACAATTGAAATTCTAAATTAGGTTCGAACTTTCAAGTTTAGGCGCTAAGCGTCGTCCGGCCGAAGGCCGGAAACTTGTACCAGCTAAACCGAATTCACATGAACTACAACAGCACAGTTACCTATGGGTTAGGCTAGTGCGGGATATGCCAAAAACCCTGGCGTTGAAAATGAGAGGAAAGATGCGGACAAGTAGGGTAACCCTGCAAGAATTGATGTTATGGCTCTACGGAACGACTCGTGCGAATTAATACTGGGGAAATTTTAATACAGTTTTAATTATCCATAAGCGAATAGCTGCAGTGGAAAGATTCTGTTTTGAAGCGAACGCTGCAGAAGAAGAGAAATCGCTCAGCAAGGAAAGACAAAACGTAGCATGGAACAGACTAATCGGTGCGTTTGAGTGTGGTGGGGACTCCGAAAGGGGATCATGAGCTGCAGCTGTATGCCACCAATACAACTCCTCAATCCATGTACTGTAGTAGAAAAGGACGCGTTCCAAAAATACTCCAATGGCCAATCAGCGCCAAGGTGAGGGTCGTGTATCATTGATTTACATGAAATTAGAGGTGCGATTAGGGAACTTACGAAATAACGCGACTTTCTCAGTCCTCACTCTATTTAACTGTTCCCATTAGACTTAGAGCGCACAGATGTTTAGCAACCAATCTGCTGAGCTATCCCACCTACCGAACTGTACACTGCGGGCTTTCACGTCGATTTTCCGTCTGGGCGAGTAGGTGGAACTGGCGCGAACCTCATCGGCACCGTCCCAGCTCGAGCACGACTGTCTTCACTAGGGTTGCATTTCCCGCTTGCGCCGCGCGTATTATTGTCGCCGTCGCCGTCACCGTCTATGTTCTATCGTGATAGAACGGCTTTTCTTCTTCGTTCCTAATTCGGCTTAGGAATACGCGATACCCGATGGATTCGATATTCATCAAGCCCTCCTTGTTGCCAGGAGGTAAGGACTGGGCAACTGCTTGTGGCGCCGTGCGTGGCCAACAGAATGGGACCAATGTTATTCAAGAAAGTTTGCGTTGTGACGCTTCGCCCATCGGTGGGTTACTCCAAGTTGTGTCGTTACTAATGGTTTATGGGTACATCTTATACTTTGTACGTGTTCCATCACTGCGCACTCGTCTCTCACCACTCTAACATTCCGAGAATTGGTTTCTACTACTCACAGGCTTCAAATTTGATCGCCGGTGGCAGTGAACTTTTGCTTCTTATCAAGCGACTGCGAAATGTCGTCGGTTCTGTCGTTCTTCCCGTGTTGGGCGCCGTGCCCGATGGCGCAATTGTCCTATTCAGTGGTTTGCGCGAAAACGCTCAGGAGGAGGTTGCAATTGGTGTAGGCGCACTCGCTGGGTCCACTATATTCCTGCTCACCATACCGTGGTTCTTCGCTATACTCGCTGGTCGTGTTAATATTCGTGCCGATGGTAGATCCACCTATATGTACAAACCCCGATTATGGCCGCATGGATTCATCAGTTTGAAACGGACTGGTGTCGAACCCAAGGGGCATGTGCGCGAAGCTGGCCGGTATATGCTGATTACCTGTGTGTCGTATCTCGTCATTCAGGGCATGGCGCTGAAGGCGGGCAATTATTTCTCTGCTACGCAAACGCCGGAAACCACAGCAAAGACGGCTATGCAAGAGCATGGCGCAGCGATGGTCGTGCTGTTTGTTTGCGTCGCACTGTTCGCGTTCTATATTTGGACGCAATTCACGGAAACACCGGAGAAGGACGAGTATCGCGACTCGGTCGTGGAACGCGTGATTGTGCAGACCATCGGAGACAAGGCGATTTCGTTGTCGGGTGCATTCGATGAAGTGGGGCAGCTGGTGCTTGCGAACGAGCGTACGTCGCTTGTGAACGACCAACAACAAAAACGGCTGAAAAATGTCCTGAAAACGTTCTTCAAGGAGTACGACCGAGATGAAAGCGGGTATATCGACGAGGCTGAGTTGTCGCACCTGATGGCGGATCTCGGCGAACGGCTGAATAAGAACGACTTGAAAAATCTGCGCGAATGGATAGACTACAACGATGATGGCAAAATCAGTCTCACCGAGTTTATGTATGCGATTCCGAGGTTTATTAAGCATCGAGTTACACAGGCACCACTGTCACCACCGCCGCTACAGCCTATCGTTAGTCTCGAGGAGGGTGGGAGAACGCATCCGATGCTAACCACCAGTACACGGGGCCCCACGCCCGTGGAAGACTCGGACGAGGAGGAGCCGGTGCCGGAAGACCTGCGGTGCGACGACCCGGACGCGGAGCGGCTGCGGATTCTGATGCGGTCGTTCCGGATGATGATCTTCGGGACGATCCTGGTGCTGATCTTCTCGGACCCCACGGTGGCGGTGATGCAGGACATCGCGGAGCGCGTGGGGATCTCGGGGTTCTACGTGTCGTTCCTGGTGGCGCCGCTGGCCAGCAACCTGTCGGAGGTGGTGGCCGCCTACTCGTACGCGCAGAAGAAGACGCGGCGCACGATCACAGTGTCGTTCAGCACGCTGCTGGGCGCAGCCATCCTCAACAACACGTTCGTGCTGGGCATCTTCATGCTGCTCATCGTCGCCAAGGGCCTCGCCTGGCAGTTCACCGCCGAGACCGTCGCCATCCTCCTCGTCGAGCTCGTCCTCGGCGTCATGAGCCAGAAGCGGATCCACACCCTGCGCGATGGCTTGGTCATCCTCGCCCTCTTCCCACTCTCCCTCCTCGTCGTGTTCGTCCTGGAAAGCGTGCTTGGGCTGGATTAAACGCCCCACACCGACCGTCCCGCACACCCCGGCCCCCGAACGCGCCCCCGATTCTGTTTCACAATAGTGCCTACTGTACCGTATCATTCAATAACAGCACTTCTTGTAAAAAAACCTTATCCGGCGTCTTGCGGATTCCCTCGCATACACCCGCGCGGGCACGCAATGCGACGGTGGATGTGGACAGGGCGCAGAGCTACGAGGCTTTTAAAAATGGGTACATTTGAACTTGGTTCGGAATCACCTTGGCGATACAGTACCCGAACGAATAACGCATTGCATGCAGCGAGTCGCTGTCTGATTATGAATTGCTGGTGAGGGAAAAATGAGCTGAATCTATCGCTGTGAATCAAACTCAAGTGGGGAGAACAAAAAATTCCGCAGATGCATTACGGGTACCCACTTGCACACTCACTCTTGGGAGGGGAGTCGTGTAAAATCTGAGACTGAACCTGCATTCTTTTACTAAATCCAGAAGTAATAAGCGCGATATGTTACATTAGAGAGTGGCACGCCGCAGCACCTCGGTCATGGCGAGGAAGTACGAGTCCTCGCAGTGATGTTTCAGGGACTGCCCGGACACCAGCTTGTTCCACATTTCCCGTTCGTACTCGACCAACTTGTTGCCGTCGGTGTAGCGCTCGCGGAACGGGTCCGCCATTTTGTCGCAGTCGCTCTCGCCCTCCACCCAGATCTCGCCCTGGTCGTTCACCAGCACCGTGCGGCCCGTGTGCCGGTAGCGCTCGCACGGCCTCGCGCCGATCGACTTGGGCATCCGCACCACGATGTCCGAGTCGTTCACCACGCGGAACGACGCCGACACCAACTGGTTGTAGCGCGACGCGAACCCGGCGTTGCCCACCTTCGGCGCGCCGTAGCTCACGCACACCACGTTGTTGCGCACGTGCGGGTAGTGGAACGCGAAGTCCCCCGCGCACAGCGTCGCCAACGCGCCCCCGAGGCTGTGCCCCGTGAAGTGGAATCGATGCGCTCTCAATTGCCCGCCAGTCAACATAAGAATCGCGTGTTGCACGGAATCCCGAACTGACTCGTACGCCCGGAGGAACCCGTAATGCACGCATGAATCATCGTCTGCGACCCCTTTCATAACGGGTGCTGTTTCCTTCTCTGTTGTTTCATCCGATGTTGAACTCTTGAACGGGTTTGGTATCTCAGGCAATCGTACCTTGTTCTGCACCACTTCACTGACGGTCGGGAATGCGTTACTCTCTTCGTTCGATGGTGGTGGTTCATCCGATGTTGAACTCTTGAACGGGTTCGGTATTTCAGGCAATCGTACCTTGCTCTGCACCACTTCACTGACGGCTGGGAATGCGTTACTCATCGTGTTCGATGGCGGTGGTTCAGGTTTCGAGGTCTTGAACGGATTCTTCAACTCGGGCAGATCGGGCAGGTCCGGCAACTCTGGCAACTCTGGCAATCGCACACTGCTTTGCACCATTTCCGTCACGGTTGCGAGACCGACGCTGTTTGCCTCATTCACGGTCAAGTCGATGTCACCACCCGGCTCCCATCGCTGCAGGAACAGCTGCGCGTCGACGGCGAAGTCTTTCCACGAGTCCTGCTCGGTCCCGCGGAACGAGATGACCAGGTCGCCGTTTTCCTCGTCGTGGAACAGCCACACCTCGGTGTCTGTCGCGGTCGACTGGACGAACAGTGACTTGGGGATGTCTTCGCGGACCAGCTTTCGGTCGCCCTTGCTAGAATTCACGTCCAGTTCGTCCGCAAGCTCCCGCGCACCTCGCGCTAGCGTAGCCCAGTGCGTCGAAAACGGTGCCACCTGGCCGACGGGGATTTTTTCGGTCAACGCCCTTTGCAGCGCCGAATCCTTGCCGTAGATGTTCTGCTCGGCCGTTTTCTCGTCGCGTCGCTTCGACTTCTTCTGCTCGGTGATGCTCTTGTCCGGCTTCGAGTACTGGACGTCGACGGACATTTCAACCTCGGTGGGACTAACAAACTTCTGCGCCGCTCTCTCGAGTTTGAAGAACGAGGTTTGCCACTCTTCCGGCAGCTGCGAGATGTCGAAGAAGTCGGGGCTCAACAGCGAGGTGTCCACGGGCTTCAACTTCATCTCGAACGTTTCCCGCGTGTCGGAATTCCACCAGCGGTTGCCGCGCTGCACGATGCCCGTCAACGAGGAACTGCCTCGCAGCACCGGAGGGCGCCCTTCGTAAAACGCGGTCTCGTTTTCGAACGCCAGCACGACGAGCTCGTCGAGCTCTGCGTCGATTCGCGGCCTCGCGTCGCGCCTGCGCAGCAGCGTGAACTGGGGCTCGCTCAGGATTTGCAGACGCACGCTCTCATTCACGCGCGCGACGAAGAAGAGCTTGGGCAGGTTGCCCTTCTTCTCGCACACCTCAAACTTGAACAGGAACAGGCCCTCTATCGCGCGCCCCAGAACGTTCGCGTCGGGGTACACGTAGTGCGCGACGATGGCCTGCTGCGCCTCGCCGGCGTCGGAGTACACAGGCGTCTCGTGCACCTCGCGGTACCAGTGCGGCGACGGGTCCTCGTACGCGCGGAACGCGTAGCCCGCCAGCATGTGCGCCTGCACGGGGTCGAACGGCGGCTCGGTCGGCACGCCCACGTCGTCCACGTCGGCCGCGTCGGGCGCGCTGTTCGACACGCCCAGCGCCGACATCGCCGAGACGAACAGCGCCTGCGCCGCGTCGGCCGCGTCATTCGCCGCGTCGTTGCTCGTGTCCACCAGCCGCTTCGTCGAGTCGAGGAGCAGTTGCAGTGATGGCACCTGCTGCTGTGGTGCTTGTGGCTGTGGCTCTTGTTGCCGCCCGTTGTCAGGTGGGCGCTTCCACAGGCTGCATGTTACACCTGTTCCCCGCGTGCGTTTCGTGCCCAATGTCGGTAGGATGGAGCTCACGAATGCGACTCGCTGCATAGGGTCGTATAGTTGTACAGTGCGGTACAGTGTAAGATAGCAACGCCGTGCTCGGTTTCTGGCTCTGAAATTGAGTGCAAAGAAAATTTGGTTCCCAGATTGTCGTGTACGGCACGACACAACGGCACTGTTGAACTTCGTTACTCGTATTTCTACCAATGGCATCTGCCACTCGCATCACAGAACGGCAGTAGATTTACTGTTAATTCAACTCGAACAAAATGCTTGCGAACGCGAGCCGCGGAGAGAGCGCGCACTACAAGGTGAAGGACGTTCGCAGATAGAAGTAGAACGTAAATGTGCGAGTCTAATGCTACAGACCCTTCCAAAAAGAGGCGATCGTTTGTTCAAGCGGAGCACTGCACCCAGTACTTCGCATGTAGTGGTTGTGTGTGCTGTACAGTGGCTTGCGACTTGTGTTATTGGACTGGCCTCATTCCGAGCGAGCCACGACCGGGTTGTGCTTGCGATGGCGACGTTGACGAGTTATTGCGATGCGGGGAGCGTGGTGGCGACGGCGGGGGCGGCGCAGAGGGCTGGGGTGACTGCTCCAATACCGCTTGTGGCGGCTGTTGCACTGTGCTCGGTGATACCATGAATGGCCGTGGGTCTCCCGCCTCCGAGTCGCTATCGCTTTCTTCGCGGCCTCGGCGTCGCCCGATGAGCAGGAAGCAGGCCAGGACGAGTGCAACGACCGCCACGCCAGCGCTCACGGCGATACTGACGATAGCCCATGTCGGAAGTGCACCGCCTTGGCTCTCTGTCCCATATGAGCCGCTGCTGGCGACGTTGTTCACGGATTCCCAGTCGACAAATGTCGCCGCGCCATCTGTTGCGCCTTGAATCCAGTCCCGGTAACTAGACACACGCGTGAACACGTCGGCGGAGTCCGAGTTCGCGCAGGTCGCATCGCCGAAGGATGTGATACCGACTTGAACGAGCGAGCCATCTGGAATTCTCGCTGATATCGGGCCCCCGCTGTCACCGAAGCAGACACCGCCGCCAGCGCACCGGTTGTCGCGACCCGAACAAATGTGGTGTCTTCGCTCAAGCCCACGCGCCACCCGGTACTTCTGCGTGCTCCTGAACCGTTGCCGACATTCCTCGGTGCTGAGAACGGGGATGTCGACCATGCGTAGGTAGTTCGATGGGAACGTGGTTGAAATCAAGCCATACCCGGTGGCTCGCACGATGGTTCCGGGGTCGGGACCTAGGGGGTTCGAGTTGAGCTTGATGATTCGCGGATTCGCTATCACCTCCGACAGCTTTAACACTGCGATGTCGTTCACGATGCGCGCAGCACCGAAGGTGGATTGCTGGCCGACATAATTCCGGTGCCGAATCGAGGTTTCGACAAAGTACCGCTTTCCGTTCGACAAGCTGGTGCCGCCAATGCGCACAATGGAGCCCGGAAACACGTTGCAATGCGCCGCGGTGAGAATCCACTGGTTGGAAATCACCGTGCCCGTGCAATTCCCTCTGACCGTCGAGATGAGCGCGTTGAACCCGTTGAACTCGTCGTCTGTCTCCACTTTGGTGCCGCCGACCACGAATGTCGATGCCCCGTTCCGAGCCACCACCGATTGTCGGTCTGCAAGGCGAAGGGGGCAAGATTCCGGCCGGGTTTCGAGAACCATTCGTCCGGTCGAGCACCCGCTCCGCGCAATCGCGACCAGAACGAAGGAGCCAGTCTCATTGAATCGCCTTGCGCCGGGCGACCATACGGCTTGTCCGGCTTGAGTCGCAGCGAACAGAGGGATAGGGCGCCATTGCCCGGTCGTGTTACGAATTGGAGGTCTTGGGCTGCCGACCTGCTTTGAAGCGTCGAAGTCTTTGCGCCACGATTCGAAGGTGGCTTGCGGGACGATTAGCAGGCTTATTCCCCTGGTCAGTGATCGCGAAAAGACCGCCGTGATGAGGCAGGGGCATCTTCTCGGTTGCGACGCCAGTGCCGAGCCTGCGCAGAAGGTAATCCCGCGGCGCCTTACACTCTGCGCGACGACGACGGCCGCGTGCTGCGCTAAAACCGCGCAGAGAACCACTACGAGCGTCGTGAACAGTCCCATCTTACGCGAACATGCAGCGAATCTGGTACATCACTACGCTCAATATAACATGACTGAAATATCCCAGTGCTTCATGAACTCAATGCTGGAGCGGCAGTTGATGCCCCCAAATCCAGTGCTGGAGTACCGTACGTAGATTAATGGCTGAGCGAGTACAGAAATCTGACGCGCTGCACAGGTGTACCTTGTTGTCAGTTCATCCGCGGAGAAAATGCAACATCAGTGACAACACACACCTTACACTAATTACACTACCGAGTGCTGTCCATTCGCGCTGTCCCCCGAAAAATAGTACTACGTTGATTTTGAGTTCGGAAAAATCTATTCTCATACAACTTTATTTGTGGCCCGCACTTAATTATGCTTCGTACTATTGCTATGTCGATTTTTGCGCTGGTTTCGGCGGTGATGGTGGTGGAGAACTTACGTTCCGAATTGGTACTGGAGCTTGCCCGTTTGTACTCTCTTCAATAGTAATAACTGGCGTTTCTTCAGCTTCTCTCAATGCTTGCTCTCGTTCTTTGGCTTCTCGCCTGTTAGTTATAGTAGTTACTATAATATTCAGCAATGCCGTCAATAAAAAGAAACTGCAGACTATCCCTAGAGCGATTGCTGCCCACCGCGGGAATCCGCGACGTTCCTTCTTCTCGTCTACTTCCGGCACATATACATTCTCCGCCAAAGTTCCCGTCTTTGCTTGAATCCATGGAATAAATGGAGAAATTCGAGTGAATACTGCAGTTTTCGGGAATAAGGAACATAATGGTGGTATATTTGCATATGGTGCATTCGCTATCGCTGAAAGGACCAACTTAGTGGAGTTGTACTTCACAACAGGGGATCCGGCACACAGCGTTTTGTTCGGACATATGTTCGGTCTTGAGGAGCACACTTCTTGACGAGGCTCCAGCAGTCGAATCTTCTTTGGCGGTAGACTTTTTCGACATTCTTCGGCGGTAATTACCATAGAATCGGCTGTCTTCAGAACTCTCTGCTTGTTGAACGAGGCAGCTCTCACGCGTGTTTCAGACTTTAATTCACTTTCGGGTTGCAATTGGAATGGCTTGCCTTGCGTAGATGAAGCGTTTAGTTCTAGAAGAACGATCGATTCTGTTCGATGTTTGTGTATGTATGTGACATTAAGAGTTTCCCCTAGCAAGGCATTTTTCTTGCCGATTCTGACCTTGTCCCCGACTTTTGTGTCACATGAATTCGAGGAGAGTACAAAGCTCGGTGCGACTAATGCACCTCCACATCGACCACGGGAAGTGGTCACTTCTGCTATTGACTGCGAAATTCGGAGAATAACTTCAGCATCATCTTCTCCGGCATCGTAAACGCGTACCGGACATGTATGACTTCTGGCAGATGAAGCTGCAGAGAAAAAGAATAAAATAGTGACAATGCACCTCAAATATGAGTACGCCATACCTCGAAATAGTTCTCCTCCTTCTCGGTGATGATTCAGCTCAACAAGACACGTTAACGTACAAATAAGTGCAAATGGCTTGTCTTTACGTCTACGATTACTTGTATTACAAGATCTACAATCTTCCGCTTTTTAAAATTCATCAATGCGGCCAAAGGCATTTCTGACAAATCATTGCTTTCAGGATTTGCATTTCTAAGGATCGAAACAAGAAAATCGGGTTTATTAGTGTTTTAAAATTAAAATTCTTAGAGTAACTCTGCTGTATATGATGTTATAGTAGCACTGTACTCTGTAATCAATTCAGGTTGTTCTCATGAATTTTGGTTCGAATCGATTAGTTTGATATGAAGTACAATTCAGAAGATGAATACCTCTATGATTTCTTCTAATTCAAATAACTAGATTAATTTTTTGAATGTACACATTTATTTGCAAGGATATTGGCGTGATACATTATGACAATAGGAAGGAAATTAGTTAAGCATAATTAGATTAATGAGAAGTACACAATCTTAGGTTGACTATGCTACATTTATTGTCGACATCTGCTCTAATCTATCATCTACAGTAAAACCAATATACATTCCTTTCACTATAACAGCAGAGAAATACAAGCTTCCGCAAATTGCGAGTAAAGAAGAAGCAAATTGATCTTGAATATTGGATATTCCAACCCAGAAGACCGACAAAATAGCAACCAACATGTACACGAACATGGGGAAAAGAACCGGTAAGGAAGGAATGCTACCAGATAAATTAAAATAAATCAGTGCCTCAAACAGATCATATACCGAAATTCCGATCATGACACTGTAGTAAAATGGATCGATGGTATTATCAATCACACTTTCTTGTGGATTTAGTGGATCATAATAAAGCGCAAATAGATCTTCTTCATCGAACTTTGAAAGTTGATTACAGATTGCAGGACTTGTTCCTGATTCCCAATTATCAGTCCGTGTTCCATTGTACACGTTTTTGCCGACCGTATACTTGTATTTGACATCACAATTGTAAGTATATCCGAACAAAGTGTAGTCATATTGCGATACCATTGTTCCAAAACCCATTTTCCACGTTGAAGTTTTCATTCGCATAGTCAATCCGTGAAACGCGTACCATCCAAAGAAAAATGCCAACGCTGCACTAACTGTTCCATTAAGTGCATGGCTCGAGTCAGTCATTTATATGAGAAGGTTTTTAGTACTTATTGAAAAATAGAATGCTAAGGACTTGTACTACCGTGTGTTTGAAATAAATACAACGCTTTTCAACATTTCATATATTACTTGTCTAATTCTATTAAATTTTCAATGACATGTCAACTACTTCAATATATTTCTTATATTCAAGTAATTTTCTGACATATAATTCTATGGTTGAGAAACAATTCCTGATTCCATTAATTTCTGCCTAAGTTCTCTGGAAACTGTTCGCTCTCTTTCGTTCTCTTTGCTGATATTTGAAAGATCACGCTTCAGTGCTTCTATCTCTGAAACATATCTCCTTTCCTTGCTAGAAAATTTCTCTTTTCTAGAATTTAGCTTTTGTTCTAACGCAGAGTATTTCAATTTCGATTCGTCGATCTCGATTTTAGCTTGCTGCAATTGTAGCTCAAGGGAATCAGAAACATTGCACTGATCGCAATTTCTAACTGTTTCAAATTTGTGTCTAATCTCTTCGGCTTGGGATCTATAAATTTCTGAAATGCTTTTTAGTCTAGCATTGTCGCGTGCCATTGCATCAATGGTTTCTTCTACCTCAGATACCATCATGTCCATGGTTGCATAAGAGTTCACAAGCATGTCAGTAAGAACCTGGTTCTCAACTTCCAGATTCTCAATAAAAGATTGTTCGTGATATTTGGACCCTTCGCGCTGAGGCTCAGAAAAGGATTCGTTGGGTGAACTTTCACTCAACATCTCTTGAATCCTGCTGAAATTTTGAATACTTGAAGGATCATTGGAGAAACTTAAAGAGCGATCGAGATCATCTAATTTTTCACTTTCTACTAGCAAGTTAGAGGAAATTTCTGAACTACTAAGCATACCTGAGTTCATGAGTATTTCATTTTCCTCAGGTTCAATAGTTAGAAATTCACCGAATTGATGGGCATATCTTTCAAGCTTTCTTTTATCATCTGAAATTGTACTAGAGCCAGTGCTTCTTTCGAATACAATTTCATCTGAGTCGAGCGACCCATCATTGCTGTACTTATCTCTGGAACTATTGCCTTCTGAAGAAGTTTTCCCGCCAAGTACAAGGACATCACCATCGGAATCTTCATTAAGTGCCTTGTCCAAAAATAATCCAGCTTCTTGGGCATATGTGTCAAGTCGAGCTTGATCTTTCTCTTTGACTGTCGAGTTATATTCAGGTACAAGAGATTCGTCACTTTTAGGGTTCGACTTTTTCAAAAAAGATTGAGCGTTAATTTTTTGCTGTTCTAGACGTGCTTTTTCTCTTCGTAGAATCAGTGCTGTGAGTCTTCCAGGTTCCTTCGATTCATTCTTTTCTGAGCTTTCCGAGCTGGTATCGCTAAATTCTTCACTCTTCTTTAGTACATTATCTTCATAAAAATCATCACCAGTAGAAGACACCATTATAAATTTATTGTTTTCATCTAACTAAAGGTATCTTAAAAATACAATGTATTCAGGCCAAATTGTTTTCCGTAATTAATTCACACATGCGCTGTAATCTCTAGGCAAACATAATAATGAGAAAGTGTTTATCTAACAAAAACAGACCACAAATGAATAAGCGGTTCACCTGAAGCACTATTCCAGATGTATTTTTATCCAGTTATTGTCTCTGTACCAATCATATCCTAGCGTGCTATTGGGTTTTAATTAAGCAACGATTTGTGGGAATACTGAAACTGATTTAACATTCGAAATTGATTCAGCTTTGATTTCTGCACGATAAAATGTAAATTTTAAGCTAGTTATGTCTGGAAAAGAATCTGAAAATTCTGAACCGATTCTGACTGTCATGATTCTTACGAAACCATCACAAGAATAATGATATAGTTTGATGTCAATAAAATTTGTGCCAATTACTTTCTTTCTTCAAACCTTGCATTTATTAGAAACGGATTAATACAGTAGAGCGTGTGAAACACGCGAAAGTAATTAAGATCTCAAAATACTCAACCCGCTTCTGTAATTTGGATTTTAATAAATCGAGAAATCTACCTGTTGAAACATTGGCCGTGTAAATTTTTAATTTTAAAATATTATTGCAAAACTCTATTGAAATCAGAAGTTGCCAGAAAGAATTGCTTAAATGAAATAGATTTCTGTCACTTATTTTTTCGAATAAGTTCTCTTAATCAAAATTTCCATCCGTTTATGATCCTCAGCAGTGAATTCTAGAAGTGTGAGCGATTTTCAAGCTTATTAAAAAGGGTTCTTCGAATACTTGAAAGCCAGGCAAACTTTTCCACTCGCCATCGACTTCAGAATAAGGAAGTAATTCTTCGAGATTCTCCGTCTATCAATCAAATATAAATTTGAGCATAATCCTGTGTAAAGCATGATTCTTTAGCAATAACTGCTCATGATCTAGGAACTTACCTTCGACATTCATTGGCTTGGACGTTTGCACTCCTGAACGAATATTCAGTTTCGATATTTAGGTTAAATTAATTTAGCTCAATTTGATAGAGGTAGATCATTTTCTCGGGACTCTGAAATCATTAATTTTTCGGATTCGAAAGTAGATTATTTTATTACACAAGAGCTTTCATGGCTGATTCTTCATCATTATTACTCTTGGGAGAGTCAAAAAATGGACCGGGATTAATATTTATGGTCAAAAAAATTGATAGAATTTGAAAAAGATAATTGAATCAATATGTGAGTTGGAAGCGATGGTTGAAAAAAATTGAAAAACGAGAGCGGTTTTCAGTTTATATTTCTTAGCAGGCTGTTGAATTCAGCTAC
>JAAUYH010070616.1_pt1 | contig 13587 bp, 12 predicted proteins | sample 7278061 | NCBI WGS metagenome assembly JAAUYH01 (sample SAMN14350203, study PRJNA611818) | marine sediment metagenome | isolation source: surface marine sediment (0.6m) | place: French Polynesia: Moorea | collected 2018-08
GGTCGAGAAGATCCTGTTTGCCGCCACCAAGGCCGATCATCTGCATCATTCCCAGCACGCGGCAATGACGGCGATCGCAGAAGCATTTCTCGACGACGCGCAGTCGCGCGCGGACTTTGCGGGAGCGCAGACCGAGGCTTTGGCGCTTGCCGCGCTACGTGTCACGACCGAAGACCGGATCGAGCAAGACGGTCGTGACCTGGATGTCGTTCGGGGCATCCTGCTCGAGACAGGGAGAAACGTTGCCATGTTTCCCGGCCGATTGCCTGAAGACCCGTCGAAACTGCTCGTGCCGGCGCGGCAAGGAGCAGAAGCGTGGCTGGATGCGGACTACAAGGTGATGAGCTTTGCCCCGCAGGATGTCAGCTTGAAGCCGGGCGACGGACCGCCCCACATTCGATTGGATCGTGCGGCTGAATTCCTGATCGGCGACCGGTTGAGATGAGCTATGGAGGCCGCGCATGACACATGATCCCGATGCCCCCGTCGTGATCGAGCTTGAGGATCGGGGCGGACAGCCCAGCCCGGCTGACGCGCCCGCCATTTCCGAGAACGCCACGGCGCCGTCCGGGCAGGCGATGCAGACCATGGCAGCGCTTGCCGCGCGTCGCGGCTCTCGCTTGACGAGCTGGTTCTGGCGCTCGGCCCTCGCCGTTCTGGCCTTTGTCATATCGGTCGCGGCGTGGGATTTCCTGACCGGGCTGATGGCGCGTAGTCCGCTTCTGGGCACACTGGCGATCGCCCTGGTGGGGGTCTTTGCGCTTGTGTGTCTGGCGTTGGTTCTGCGCGAGGTGGCGGCCTTGTCGCGTCTCCGCCGCGTCGAGAAGCTTCAATTCGCCGCGACAGAGGCTAGGGAGGATCTTGCGCAGGCGCGGTCCTTCGCGACACGGCTGAATGCCTTCTATGCCGACCGCGCGGAAACGAAATGGGGCCGCGACCGTCTGGCGCAGGGGGCCGCCGAGGCATTTGATCCCGATACGATCTTCCTTTTGGCCGAGGATGCCGTCCTTGACCCGCTCGACCAGCAAGCCATGCGCGAGATCGAGGCCGCCGCCCGGCAGGTTGCGACAATCACGGCGCTTGTGCCCATGGCGTTTGCAGACGTGCTCGCGGCGCTGACGTCGAACCTTGGCATGATCCGACGGATTGCCGAGACTTATGGCGGGCGCTCCGGCACTTTGGGCGCATGGCGGCTGACACGCGCGGTCATTACGCATCTCGTCGCGACGGGGGCCGTCGCTGTCGGCGATGATTTGATCGGTTCCGTTGGAGGGGGTCACATACTGGGCAAACTTTCCCGCCGTTTCGGGGAGGGTCTGGTAAACGGGGCGTTGACGGCGCGGGTTGGCGTCGCCGCCATGGAAGTGTGTCGCCCGATCCCGTTCTCCGAAGGGCGGCGGCCCAGTGTGACCGCGCTGGTGCGGCGGGCTCTCGCTGGTTTCTTGAAGAAAACTGACACCCCGGAATGAACTTTTTCTCGGTTTGTGCGTTTCACAATAAAGAGAACTGGAAACGCGATGTCGAACCCGCTTGGATATAAGGTCAAGCGACCCGTTGAGAATGCGCTCTCGTTGTTGGCCGTGCGAATGCAGGGGCTTGCCGAGGATGATCGGATCGCGCTGCTGGAACTACCGGTGCTGCATCGTTTCGTGGGTCGAAACCGTTCGATTATCGAGAATGGCCAGCATGTGTCTCGGCTGAAAATCCTCTGCAAGGGATGGGCCATTCGCGCCATTCGTCTTGATGATGAGAGGCGCCAGATCCTGGATTTCGTTTTGCCGGGCGACAGTTTGGGCCTGCACACGGACGGGGCCAAAGTCTCCACATGCGACGCCATCGCGCTGACCGCATGCGAAGTCGCCGAGCTGGAGCTTCGCGAGCTGGAAATCGTCGCGAAACGCAGACCAGCGATCAACGTCGGTCTCCGCCATCACCTGACACGAGAGCTTGCCCACGCCAACGACCAAGTCTTGCGCCTGGGCCGTATGACTGCCTACGAGCGCATCTGCAGTTTCTTGTTGGATATCTTTACCCGCCAGAGCGTTCGCGGAGAATCGTACGGTACGGTCGATTTCCCGATCACCCAAACAGTAGTGGCCGATGCGCTTGGGCTGAGCGTCGTGCATGTCAACCGGCAGGTCATGCAGCTTCGGCGCCAAGGTCTTGTGACGCTCAACCGGCGGCAGTTGACGGTGCACGATGCCGAAAGTCTTGCAGAGGCGTGCCATCATCCCGGTCGACAGTTCGATCCGACGACACGCAGCCTGGCCGCTGCCGAGTAGTTTTTAGCTGAACCAGCACCTTTCGGCGATCCGATGCGGATCTCCGGTTATTCTGTCCAGTCCGGCCAGGGATTGCGAGGCGGCGAAGATCGCATTGTGGTGGATAACGGCTAGCGAGGTGTCTGTACCTTCAGGCAGCGCGGCGGTGCGGATATCTGCATCTTCGACACCATCGACAAGGTCGATATCGATGCCGGCAGTCTGCGCCTCGCTGACGAAAAGCCGCGCGGCGTCGGTCGCGCCGGGATAATCCCTTTCCGAGGCGGCCAAGGTTAGCGGGCCGGTGTGCGACGCTTTACTGTAAGCCGCCCGGGCGCGTGTCAGATCGGTCGCGGCCTCATGGCATTTGCCGTGACCAAGAAAGACCTTGTCGACCAGCGCCTGCCGCGGAAGGGCCAAAGACAGCGCTTTCTGAAGCAGCGGATCCCGGTCCCGAAGGGACAACTGGAAACCGAGCAACGCCGTGCTTTCGTGCTCCGCCGTCCGAAGCAATGACGCGCGCTGGATCAGGCCGACCGCTCTTGGATCGATGTTGTCGGCATAATCGACTTCACCGTTCAGAATTGCATGCAGTCGGGACTTTCGGTCCTCGTGCGACAGCAGCTCGATCCGGTCGAAATGGGCCGCGTCGTGTTTCCAATAGGTCGGGTTGCGGACGAAGGACAGGCGATCGTCGGCGATGCCTTCCAAGATATAAGGCCCGGTGCCGGCAAGCGGATCGTCGCGGCGGATGGCATGTGACGGGCGGGCCAATTGCGCCGGGAAACTGGCGTCGGGTTCGGTCAAATCGAAGATCACCGTCCGGTCTTCGATTCCGATCCGCGCGATGTTGCGGGTGAACGCATCCTGTCGGCCCATCCGCTCGAAGGACGCTATGACATCCTCGGGGCGCAGGGAGCGGCCATCGTGAAAGGCGATGTCGTCGCGGATGAGAAAGCTCCAGGCGCGGGCACCTTTGGTGCTGGAAAAATCGACCGCAAGCTCGCCAGCGACTTGACCATCGGCGCGCCGTTCTGTCAGCGCGTTCCCGGTGATGAATGCCGCGTGTTGACCGGGATCACCGTCGAGCGCCAGCCGTAAGGTGCCACCGCGTCGGGGCACCGAGGCTTCGGCCCGCGCCGCCAGTGACATGGCCGTCGGCATCGACACGCCCGCCGACAATGCCTGCATGACAAAGCGCCGGCGATTGATTTCGCCCGAGCGCAGCCGATTTGCCTGGCGCGTTATATAGCCTTTCTGTGTCCGCATCCTGATGCTCTTTGATTCCCAAACGCAAAGATACGGCAGCGCGGCCGAAATGCGAAGGTTTAGGACGACCTTAAAGAATCCGCCCTATGCCACGAAGCATGACCGAAGAAATCGAAATCATTGATCGCATCTCGGCCCCGGTTTTCGAACTGAAATCAGGCCGTGACGGAGTGTTTCTGGTTTGGAATCGCTCACTTGCTCATATCACCGGCATTGCTCCGAAAGATGCCATCGGCCGCACCCCGGTCGAGGTTCTGGGGCCCCAGGCCGCTGCAATATCGATGTCGCCGCCTGGCATCATGCATATCGGGGGACTGGGTCTTGTCGTGCTGGAACGGCACGACGACAAACTGATCGGAACACTTCAGGACCGCGAAAGGGATGCCTTTATCGGCATGGCCGCGCATGATTTGCGGGCACCACTTCGGAATGTTTTGTTTCTTGCCGAACTTGCCCTCTCCGAACAGGGAAAAAGCGCGCAACTTCTTGAAAGAATGGCGAATGTTGCCCGAAATGGGCTTGACCTGACCAACGACCTGGTCTCGTACGCACAGTCTCTGGGCATGGGAGAACAGCCCTTCTCGGACGTGTCCTTGCGGCAGACGGTGCTGCAAATCCTGTCGACGCTCGATGAAACGCCGGAGGTCACGTGCCGCGACGTACATCTGCTCGCCGAGAAACCTTTGATCTTGAGCGTGCTGCGCAATCTTCTCGACAACGCGGTCCGGCACGGACATGCCACGCGATCCGTCAGGATCGACACAAGGCAAGTGGGGAATTTTATCGAGATCCGCGTGTCGGACAATGGCCGCGGGTTCACGGATTCGGCGATGGCCTTTCTGTCGGGCGGTGAGTTCCGGGTCGAAAGCGGTTATGGCCTTTTGGGCCTCAGACGATTGCTTCACGCACGACACGGCAAGATCGGCGTTGAGCCGGCGACAAACGAAAAGGGCAGCGCGGTGGTTGTCACGCTGCCCGGCTCGATTGTTCAATCCGATCAGATTGCTGCTGCGTCCTGACCCATCACGACGTCATGTCGTAGGCGCGTTCGCCATGCTGGGCGAGGTCAAGGCCGGACGTTTCTGTGTCTTCGTCGACGCGCATACCGACCAACGCCCGCGCCATGATCGCAATCACCGCCGTCACGATCACGGTGAAGGTGCCCACGATGACGAGGCTGCCAAGCTGCGCGGCGAAGCTGCCCTGTCCGAAGACTGCGATCATGATGGTTCCGAAGATGCCGCCCACACCATGAACGGCAAAGACATCAAGGGTGTCGTCGATCTTCAACCCGTTCCGCACGATGTTCACGGCTTCCTGGCACAAAATGCCTGCAACAGCGCCGATCACAAGCGCTTCGACCGGGCCAACAAAGCCACTGGCTGGTGTGATCGAGGCAAGGCCGGCGATCGTTCCCGTCACCAGACCAACCAGGGAGGCCTTGCCGTACTTGACGCGCTCCCACAGCGCCCAAGTCAGCGACGCGGTCGCGGCCGAAATATGTGTGACGGTCAGTGCCATGGCCGCGCCACCATCGGCCGCCAGTTGCGAGCCGCCGTTGAAGCCGAACCAGCCGACCCACAGCATTGCGGCGCCGACCATGACCAGTCCCGGATTGTGCGGCGGCTTACTGGCGTCCTTGCGGGCACCAAGCATCACGGCCAGCACCAACGCCGCAAGGCCGGCGGTCTGGTGCACGACGATGCCGCCTGCAAAGTCGCGGGCGCCGGTGTCTCCAAAAATGCCACCGTCCGACAGCATGCCGCCGCCCCAGATCCAGTGAACGACCGGCGCATAACAGATGAGCATCCAGAGCGACGAAAAGAGCAGAACGAAGGCAAAGTTGATGCGTTCTACGTAGGCCCCTACGATCAGCGCCGGCGTGATGATGGCGAACGTCATCTGGAACGCGAAGAAAAGCACCTCAGGCAGGGTGCCGCTGAGGCTGTCGGGAGTGACGCCGGACAGGAAACTCCTGTCCAGTCCGCCCCAGTATCCGCTTTCTCCGCTGCCGAAGGCGATGGAGTAGCCGACCACCAGCCACAAAATACTCATCAGGCATGCTATGGCGTAGCAATGCATGAACACGCTCAAGACGTTGCGTGCACGGACAAGCCCGCCATAGAACAGTGCCAAACCCGGCAATGTCATGAACAGCACAAGCGCGGTGGCCACGATGATCCACGCGGTATCGGCTCCAACCATGATCCCCTCCCTCATTCAGGTTTTGCGTTACGAACCGCATCCCGCCTGCAAGGAAAAGCTGCATCTGGGTGCAAACCGCGAATTAGATGAGCAGTTTGAAAACTGCCTGAAAATTGAGCGGAAATTGCACGATGCGTTCGCTTTTTGGGCGGGTTAGGAAAGCGATTTTGCCAGCAAGGTCAGCGCGTGGGCCACGCTGAGCTGTCGCACACTCGATCGACCGACGGCACCGAAAAGCTGCGTCTCGCTCAATGTTGCGACGCCCGCGCGGGCAAGGCCGAAGCACACCATGCCTTCCGGCTTCTCTGCAGTCCCGCCCGGACCTGCGACCCCTGTGATCGAAATCGCCACCTGAGCACCAGACCGCGCCAAGGCACCTTCTGCCATGGACCTCGCCACAGGTTCGCTGACAGCCCCATGCCTGTGTATTTCGTTCGGATCCACCCCAAGCAAGTCGTGTTTCGCGGCGTTTGAGTAGGTGACGAACCCACGGTCAAACACGTCGGACGCGCCCGGGATTTCGGTCAGGGCGCCTGCCAATAGTCCGCCCGTGCAGCTTTCTGCGGTGGCGATCATGGTGCCCGCCGCGCGAGCGAGGTCGAGGACGCGCTTGGCGTTCATTACTGCTCCACGCCGGCGACGAACCCGGCATGTGCCGCGACCGCCAGCACCACGACGGCAACAGCCGCGAAAAGGCCCGCCCACACGTCATCCAGCATTACGCCTGTGGCATCGTTTCGTGCATCGGCGCGCCCCACAGGCCCCGGCTTCCAGATGTCGAACAGACGAAACAGAACGAAGGCGGACAGAATGCCCGGCCAAAGCTCGAGCGGGGACACGCCAACGTGCCAGGCGCCAAAGGCCACAGGCAGCAGCGCGATCCATTGCCCGACGACTTCGTCGATCACGATCCAACCCGGATCAGTCTGGTCCGAAGCATCGGTTTCCGCACGGATCGCTGAAATGCCGCCAATGCAAAAAGCAACCGTTGCGGCGAGCAGCAGCCAAGGCCCGCCTACCACAAAAAGCGCCCAGGCTGCCGGAAGTGCGGCCAGAGACCCCCAAGTGCCGGGGGCAGGGCGGAGATATCCCGATCCACCAAAACTGAGAAACATTCGTCTCATTTCCCAACCAACGCCACAGTTGCCAGAGCCGCTATGCCTTCGCCGCGCCCGGTAAAGCCAAGCCGTTCGGATGTCGTCGCCTTGACGCTGATACGGGCAACCTCGACGCCCGTCAGAGCCGAAAGTTTCTGCCTCATCGCTTCGGCATGTGGCCCGATCTTCGGTGCTTCGCAAATCAGCGTGCAATCGATGTTGGCGATGGCGTAGTTCCGATCGCTGGCGAGGCCGATCGCATGGGCAAGGAAGACCTGACTGTCGGCCCCTTTCCACTGCGGGTCTGACGGCGGGAAGTGCCGGCCGATATCACCTTCGGCCAGCGCGCCATAAACTGCATCCGTGATTGCGTGCATGCCGACATCGGCATCGGAGTGACCGGCGAGCGCTTTCTCGAAAGGAAGCTCGATGCCGCAGAGGATGACATGGTCCCCAGGCTCGAAGGCATGCACGTCGAAGCCGTTTCCCAACCGGATGTCCATCTGCACCTTCTTTTCCCTCGCGCGGCGAGGCGTCCACGCCGCCGCCTGACTGTCATCCCAGACAATTCGTATTTGTTTCAACCTGTAGGCGGTGATTGCACCGCTGACAATGCCGCCTTTTGCGCTGTGGATATGATTAATTATTAGGCAGTTGCCGAAAACTAGGGCTAACTTTGGGCGCTCCCGGTTGGATCGGTTGGCCATTCGCCTATGTTGTCGTGGGTTGCACAAGGATTGGGCATGAGCCTGACTATCGCGGACATACAACTTTCATCGCCGGTGCTTCTGGCGCCAATGGCAGGCATTACAGACCTGCCGTTCCGGCAGTTGGTGAGCCGCTTTGGGGCCGGACTGGTTGTCAGTGAAATGGTGGCCAGCCAGGAAATGGTTCAGGCCAAACCCGGTGTTCGCGAACGGGCAGAGCTTGGATTGAACGAGGCCGCGACGTCTGTTCAGTTGGCCGGCCGGGATGCCGAATGGATGGCACGGGCTGCAAAGCTTGTCGAAGCGCAAGGGGCGCGCATCATCGACATCAACATGGGGTGCCCGGCCAAGAAGGTGACTGGAGGGCTGTCCGGGTCGGCGCTCATGAAGACGCCCGACCACGCGCTGTACCTGATCGAGGCCGTGGTTTCGGCGGTCGATGTTCCGGTTACCCTGAAAATGCGGCTTGGATGGGATGACGACAGCTTGAACGCGCCCGACATCGCGCGGCGGGCCGAAGCGGCCGGGGTTCAAATGATCACCGTCCACGGGCGCACCAGATGTCAGTTCTACAAGGGCAAGGCGGATTGGTCTGCCATCGCGCCGGTGAAAGCCGCCGTCTCGGTTCCGGTCATCGCGAATGGCGACATCGTGACGCTTGCCGACGCCCGCCGTGCACTCGAGTTCTCGGGTGCCGACGGTGTGATGGTTGGGCGCGGGATACAAGGGGCGCCATGGCGCGTTACCGAGATCGCCCATGGCTTGGGGTACGGGCCGGCCCCGATCATTCCGACGGGTCAGGACTTCGTCGATATGGTTCGAGCACACTACGACACAGCGCTTGGCTTTTATGGCGACAAGCTTGGTGCCCGCGTAATCCGCAAACATCTTGGTTGGTACATGGACCGCGCCGGGACGCCAGCAGCGCTCAGGAAACAGGTTCTAACCGCATCGCCCGAAACTGTGCGCCAGTTGTTGCCGGCAGCCTTGCAACATGAAGAGCAGGTCGCGGCGTGAACGTTTTCAGGGACAACCTTTGGCTTTCCTTGCCGATGCCGGCGTTTCTGATCGACCCCGGTGATGCTGTGTCCGAAGTGAACCCGGCTGGCGAAAGCTTCCTGAACGCGTCGGCGCGTCAGTTGAAGGGCGCCCCCGCTTTCGATGTCATCGCCATTGAAGGACCGGTGGACGACCAGATTCTTCGCGTCCGAAGGGACCAGTCATCGATGGTCATGAACGGTGTCAATGTCGGTGGCAGCACCCTCGCGCCGGTGAACTGCAACATCCAGTTCGCACCGATGATGCAAATGCCCGGTTTCGTGCTGCTTCTGATCGAGCCGCGTCTGCTGGCTGAGCGTTTGGGACGTTCGATGTCCGTGAAATCGGCGGCAAAGACGGCAATCGGCATGGCCGAGATGCTGGCGCATGAGATCAAGAACCCGCTCGCCGGGATAACGGGTGCGGCCCAGCTCTTGAGCATGAACCTGAGTTCCGAAGATCTGGAATTGACCGACCTGATCGTCAGCGAAAGCCGCCGTATCGTCAAACTGCTGGAACAGGTCGAGCAATTTGGCAATCTTCAGCCGCCAAAGAAGACCACAATCAATATCCACGATCTTCTCGACCGGGCGCGGAAAGTCGCCGCGGTTGGTTTCGCGGCACATATGCAGGTGGTCGAGGAGTACGATCCGTCGCTACCGCCAACCTTTGTCGATCCCGATCAGATGCTGCAGGTCTTGCTTAACCTGTTGAAGAACGCTGCCGAGGCGTCGGAAGGCGGCACCATCAAGCTAAAGACGTTTTATGAGGTGTCGTTGCGGCTTCGAAGAAAGGACGGTTCGGCCGCCCTGCCGTTGAACATCGAGATTATCGATGACGGTCCCGGGTTGCCGCCAGACATTGCGGCGGACGTATTCGAGCCCTTTATTTCAGGACGAGAGAACGGCACTGGGCTGGGACTGGCCCTGGTGTCGAAGATCATCTCGGACCATGACGGATTGATCAGCGTCGACAGCGGCCCGGGCCGTACAGTCTTCAGGATTTCATTGCCAGTCGCGCCGAAAGATGCCGACAGCACGGGGGAAGAAAGGTAAAGCAAGATGGACGGTACGATCCTTGTCGCAGACGATGATAAGACCATTCGCACGGTTCTGACGCAGGCGCTGGTGCGCGCGGGCTGCAAGGTCCATGCCACGTCTTCATTGGTCACGCTGATGCGTTGGGTCGAAGAGGGCAAAGGCGACCTTGTGATTTCGGACGTCATGATGCCGGACGGAAACGGTCTTGAGCAGTTGCCGCGCATCAACGAATTGCGTCCCAGTTTGCCGGTAATCGTCATTTCCGCGCAGAACACGATCATGACAGCTATTCAGGCGACCGAGGCCGATGCTTTCGACTATATGCCGAAGCCGTTCGACCTGCCTGACTTGATGAAGCGTGCAGGCAAGGCGCTTGACGTCAAACGCAAGGCCACAACCAGCACTCCGCGCGCGGCCGAGCAGGCTCCAGATGAACTGCCGCTGGTAGGACGGACGCCGGCAATGCAGACGCTCTACCGGTTGATTGCGCGTGTGATGAACGCTGATCTGCCCGTGTTGATCACGGGCGAGAGCGGGACGGGGAAATCCCTGATTGCGCGCACCATTCACGATCTCAGCGACCGGCGCACGTTGCCATTTGTCGTCGCCACAGGGACCGATCTTGCAACGATGGAGGGCCCGGCAACGCTGATCAGTCGCGTACGGAACGGAACCCTGCTGTTCGATGAAGTGGCCGATCTTCCGGAAGAGGCACAGGCCCGCATCGTGCGCATGCTGGACAGTTTCAACGATGGCGGACCACGGGTCATGGCGACAAGCCAGGCTGATCTTGCCGCACGGCTCGATAAGGGACATTTTCGGCAAGACCTGTTCTATCGCCTCAGCGGCGTCACGCTGGCCGTTCCGTCGCTGCGGGAGCGCGTGGAAGACATCACCCTGCTTGCCGATCACTTCGCGGCCCGTGCCGAACGGGACGGGTTTCCTGTCCGCAGTCTTGGCGATGAGGCGAAGGAGCTGGTCCGGGCCTATTCCTGGCCCGGAAATGTTCGTCAGCTTGAGAATGTCGTGCGGCGCTTGTCGCTAACCGGCAGCGAAGAACATATCAGCCGGAGCGAGGTCGAACTTGTTCTTGGCAACCAGCCCGCGATCGAGCCGTTGACCGGAGGTGGCGACGAGGACCGTCTCTCGGCATCGATCATGAAACATCTTCGACGGTATTTTGACTTGCATGGAGGTCAGTTGCCGCCGCCCGGTCTTTATCAGCGTATTCTGCGCGAGATGGAGCTTCCGCTCATCGAGATTGCCCTGGATGCGACGGGTGGAAATCAGGCCAAATGCGCCGACCTTCTCGGTATCAACCGGAATACATTGCGGAAGAAGATTACCGAACTTGATATTAGGGTTACGCGCCGCCGCAAATTGATGTAAAACCGCAACAATCAGTTGCCAATGCGCGACTGTGGATAACTGACAACAATACTGGGCGGTCGTCGCGCCATGCGACACATCATTTGGGACAAGTTCGCGTGACAGGGCGCGCTCGTACTGCAACATGGGAAAAATTCAGTCGTCTCAGACGCCTGAAGCGTTTCCGTAATGCTGCTACATTTGGTCTGGTCGTGCTTGGTCCCGTCTTGGTGCTGGCAACGTTCCTCGTTCTTGGCCCTCTGGATCGCTCTTCGAACACGTTGGCCCTGCGACTCGTTCTGTTGGCCGACCTTGTCTACGCGTTGGTGATTTCCGCCCTTGTCATGATGCGGATCGCCTCGATGGTGGCCGCAAGGCGCGCTCGTTCGGCAGGTTCCCGCCTGCACCTTCGACTAACCGGCGTTTTCGCCCTTATTGCCCTGATCCCGACAGTGCTTGTCGCGATCTTTGCAGGGCTCACCATCAACGTCGGATTGGAAGGGTGGTTTTCGGACCGGGTGTCAGGCGTTGTTGGCGCGTCGCTTTCGGCAGCCGTTGCCTATCAGGAAGATCAGCGCAAAGATCTGACCGAAGACGCCCAGGCATTGGCCGAGCTTCTCAATAACGCGAAGCGGCGCAATTCCTTTGTGTCGGACGGCGAGCTGCGGCAATTGCTGGGTCAAGGACAAGGGCAGGTGCAGCGTGGCTTGCGCGAAGCGTTTGTCATAGACGGAACCGGCGAAATTCGGGCGCGCGGCGAGCGTAGCTATCTGTTCGACTACGAGCAGCCCGACCCGCTGAGCCTTGAAGCCGCGTCTGGTGGCGAGACGCACATCATCGAAGATCTGGAAGTCGACGAATTCCGGGCGCTGGTTCGCCTCGATGCTTTTCCCGACCGGTATCTCTATGTGTCTCGCGCGGTCGACGGCGACATCCTCGGCTTGCTTGACGAGGCCGAAGAAACCGCAACCCTGTATCGGCAGTTGGAGGCTGAGAGGGGCCGGCTCGTTTTCGAGTTTGGTCTGCTCTATCTCGGCTTCGCCGTCATGCTGATCCTTGCCGCAATCTGGTTGGGGTTGTGGTTTGCCGAGCGGCTTTCGCGCCCGGTGGGTCGGCTTGCTGGCGCCGCACAACGGGTCGGCGCGGGCGATCTGAACGTTCAGGTGCAGGAAGAGCCGGGCGATGACGAGATCGCCATGCTGGGCCGCTTGTTCAATCAGATGACCCGGCAACTCAAGGGGCAGCGCGACAAATTGCTGAGCACGAATGAACAGATCGAGCAGCGTCGACGGCTGTTCGACAGTGTCTTGTCTTCGGTGACGGCCGGTGTGATTGGCCTGGATGCCGACGGGCGCATCAGTTTCATCAACCGCTCGGCCGAGCGGATCCTCAAAGTCTCGGACCGCCCGGAAAGCGTGCCGCTCGAAGTTGCGGTTCCAGAATTCGGCCCGTTGTTCCAACGCCTGCGCGAAAGCGGGAAAACCACGGAACAGGATGAGATCCGCGTATCGCGCGGTGGCGTTGCCGAGACGTTGCTGGCAAGGATCGCACTGCGCAAAGGCACAGAGGACGAAGACGAGGGGTACGTGATTGCATTCGACGATGTGACCGATCTGGTCACCGCACAGCGCATGGCGGCCTGGGGCGATGTCGCGCGTCGGATTGCACACGAGATCAAGAATCCGTTGACGCCTATCCAGTTGTCGGCAGGCCGCATCAAGCGCAAGTTCCGCGACAAGGTCGGTGAAGATGTCGAGCAACTGGACCAGATGACAGATGTCATTGTCCGCCAGACCGAGGACTTGCGGCGCATCGTCGACGAGTTCTCCAAGTTCGCGCGCATGCCGCAGCCGGATCGGAGCACCCAAGACCTGACCCAGATTGTGCGCGATGCAGTGACATTGCAGGAGGCGTCCGACGATCGCAAAATCACCGCCGATCTGCCGGACCGCGCTGTACTGGCAGACCTGGATTCGACAATGATCGGTCAGGCCCTGACCAATCTTATTAAGAACGCGGGCGAGGCCATTGAAAGTCTTTACGAGAAGTCGGGTGTACCGGAAGGGCATGAGCCGCGGGTCGACGTCACGATGACGGTCGACGAGAAAGAGGCGAACATATCGGTTTCGGATAACGGGATCGGTCTTCCCGAGGATCGGTCCCGGCTGTTCGAGCCTTACGTAACGACCCGGAGCGAAGGCACAGGCCTTGGTTTGCCGATCGTAAAGAAAATCATCGAAGAACATGGGGGAACGCTGATCCTGACGGACGCGGATCCTTTGGATGGGTCGGGCCAAATCGGTGCCCGGGCCGTAATTACGCTGCCGATTTCGATCGGAACAGAGCAGACAAGCGGCCTTCAAGTCGCGGAATAAGGAGACTTTTGTATGGGCGATATTCTGATAGTCGATGACGAACGCGATATCCGTGAGTTGATCTCGGACATTTTGAAGGACGAAGGGTTCGCGACCCGCCTGGCCGGCACCTCGGACGAAGCGATGGCCGAGATGAATAAGGAGCCGCCGTCGCTGATGATCCTCGATATCTGGCTCAAAGACAGCCGGATGGACGGGATCGACATTCTCAAGACGGTGAAGCGTGA
>JAAUYH010103545.1_pt1 | contig 13582 bp, 7 predicted proteins | sample 7278061 | NCBI WGS metagenome assembly JAAUYH01 (sample SAMN14350203, study PRJNA611818) | marine sediment metagenome | isolation source: surface marine sediment (0.6m) | place: French Polynesia: Moorea | collected 2018-08
GGTCAGATGATACTTAGGAAAGATCTGAAAGTTCAGACCTTGCAATTTAAGGACAAATAAGACGAAAATTCCTAGACTTTTTCTAATTTTTGGTTTTTAGGTCGATTGAAATAAGGGTGCATTACATTGCAGTACTTTCGTATTCGTCCTCTACTGATTCAAGAAGAATTTAACCTTTTTAGATGGAGTTCACTCCTTTGAAAATCAACATTCAAAGGATACACACCAGTACAAATTTTATGGTGAGTTATGCTAGAACTATTCAGCAAGCATTGGAACAATGACGTAGCGCTTTAAAGGGAATGCTCTACAAATCATTGCTTGGCGAAAAAAGTTCTTTTTATTAGTTGAAAGTGCTTTACATTGTCGAGGTTTAACGGTCCAAGAAATACCAAAACAGGACAAAGTATCAAGTAGTAATACTGTCCAAATCCCAATCCCGGCTGCATACCCGGGAATGCACACCTCACTTCGTGCTAAGAACTTTATTTTGATCAGGTGGAACTCTAAAGCTTAAATTTTAAATAGATTTATGTGGTTCAGTCAATTTCTTTTGAATATTGGCATACAAACACATCGCGAATATAAATCTTTTGAATTGTCGTGTGATTCATGCAATGATCTGAATAAAGTAACACATTTGTGACAAAATGATTAAATGGCGTTGGGGAAAGTGAGCGAACTTTTCGATGCAGTGATTTACAAGCTTCTGGAGCCAAATGCAACGGTAATCAAAAAAACATTCTTCCACCGCAAAAAAAGTTTGTGCATCGAAGTGATTTCACTCTAGTTTTTCTATACTACATAGTACAGGTGTACTGACTGTTAGCATGATAATCAAGACGACCATTCCTCTCGCGAGCGCGTAATGCAGAGCTATGAATTAAAAATCACCATCGTTTATTTGCCCAGCACCCCAAAGTCCATAATATCAAGAAGAGCTTTCCTCGTTTAAAACTCATAATTTGAAACAAGGGTAGTATAGATTTAGAAGTCGCCATGCATTACAATAAATGAAAAAGAATTTATCGTTACTTAATACATCCTATCTCTGCCACTACCTACGCACTCACAGACCCACCGGAACATCGCAACCGGTTCTCCTGTGCGCGACTATCCATCGAACCGATTCCCTCTGGAAAGCTGACGTGAAGGTGTTTATGGATTGACTGCACTAGAAACTCGTGAAACGGACAACCTTGGCCGGTGACTTCGAAACCATTAGATTGATTACCTTCAATTCCTTCAAAACCTGACCGACTAGAACAGTACCCAGAGTTGCTATTTGGTAAGCTTGCTCTTAACTACTGAATTCTCTGGTTTAGGCACTAGTCCTTTTGCAGGCGATTGTTTTGAAGCAACGAACTGACCAAGAGAGTGGTCGCTATCGTTCCTATGCGCTAGAGCACTTACACCTTTACCATGCCTTTCACAGAGACTGAAATATGACTTGAGAGCCAAAACTTACCGTTAATGATTCCACTTTTCATTATCGCAATGTTTTTCTGTATAATAGGCAGCTCATCACAAAATGGCAAGTAGAACAAACTTTGTGTGCACCCGTATGAGTTTTTTTCCGGATCTCCGGATGGTGTTGTTCATCAGTAGTACTTCTAGTAACTCCCGATTCATGGTTCGCACCAGAAACAGCACCCGAAGATAGACCACGTTGATCTGCTGTGCTGTTAGATTTTTGCAATTTACTAGGAAGAATGGATCATGGACTAACTGCAGATTAAGCATAGCAGGGAATTGGAAAACTGTTTCAACATAAAACTTTACTGACTCAGAAACTTTCTTGAATTCAATAGTTGTCTAGACTACATACCCTCATTGTTACCAAATGTTGTGCAGAATCAACATTTCAAGCCATATTTTCGAAATTATAATAACCGAAATATTGCAACTTGACGCTCGCTTAATGGGCTCACGTTTGTTTCATTTGTGTTGGTGAAGTAGATAGGCTGCTTCCCACTATACCGTTTGGTTCCTTGACCATTTTTGGCTCCTCTTTTTCTTCCACTGTTTTTTGTTCTTCCACTTGCTTAAGCTCCTTTACCAGTACATTGTTAGGAACATCGGGTTTCTCCTGTCCATTGGGCTCTAAGGGCTTTTCTGATTTCTCTTCGTCCTTCTTCCCTGCCGCTCCAGACTCTTTCAGTATCTCGAGTGTCCCCGAATGCTCTTCCTTGTTTCCCTCCTTCAGACTTTTGGGTTCTGCCTCCTTAGAATCCTTCTCTACATTTGATGCAACCGCTTTGTTCTGCTTCTCACTCACTGCAGTTGATTCGTCATTTTTCTTTCGCTGTTGTTTCAGCTTTTTCAGATCATTCCATGCACGTTTGCGCCAGGGGTTATCCAAACTTGGCTGAAGACGCTCAAGCATGTCCTCCATACGCATCGACACTTCCTCCATTGCCTTTGCAACGTGCTCATCAGCACGTTTCAGAATTTGCTCAAGTTTCTCATCTACCGCGGTCATTACTTTCACGAGTTCCTCGTTATGATCCAGAGACGCCATGCTGAGTTCGACTGCCAACACCTACAGTTAAGATCGTGACGATCTAGACAAACTTGAGGACAACGTTCGAGTTGGCTGAAGCAACACGTATCTGAAAAGGACCAACTGATTTATACGAGTGGAGAAGAACCAGAAAGGAAATCAGACTACTGCATGATGTCGAGGCAGATTTGTTACAAAATGTTTAACAAGAACATTTCCGCGCCTGCACCTGAATCTCTCATCATGTGAGTGTCGATGTCAGCAGAGGATTAAACGTTAACGTAAGCAGGCGGAAGAAATAATAAATAATCAACATTTTCAAATCGAATTTCGATATGCACCATTCCTCGATCCCGCAATATTTATTGTAGTGCACAGCACTTCAATCTACTCTGCCGTTCTACTGCAACTTGCACTGAACGAGAAAGCAAAATGGGCTGACGGCAGGCACACTACAACACAAGTGATTCATCTACATCAAATTGAAGTGAGTGCTTTTTATCACTTTCGACGAGGCTCAAATGTTAAGCAAGAGATGTTAAAATGGCGGCGGGCACGAACCTAGCCGCCCTTACAGTATAGCTAACAATGACGAACGAAGTGTCAGTCGCCCTTTGAGTCGAAAATCTCATCGATTTCCTTATCCCAATCCTTCTCCGTGCCATCCTCAGTTTTCGGTTTCTCAGGTGTTCGCGGTACGCTCTTCTCAGACGCCGCGGCCTTCTTCGTGTCACCCTCCTCCTCCTTCGCCCCCTCAGGTTTTTCGAACACCTCCACGTCATCGTTTGTAGTCGGCAACTTCCCGTCATGCGCGAGTAGTAATCTGCGGGTATGGCGAACATGCCAGAAGTACTCCGCCCAAAAATCGTTCTCCTTCAGCTTCGCAGGCACCAGTCCCGCGCGCAGCCGTTTCACGTTGGGATCCGCCTCGAGCACTGCCATGGCGCGCTCGGGTTCGCTATCCGCGTCGAAAGTGAAACCGTCAGCCGCGGCGCTGCCACTGAGGAACAGGGCTTCTCGTCTTGGGCGCGAATAAATAGCATCAACGACCAGTTTCAGCATTCGTTCTCGCAGTGCAGTGGCATATTGTTGCTCGTTCAGGGGGAGTGCCTCCACATCCCATGGTGCGGACGCGTTTCGTTTCTCACTGCTCGCTGCAGTCGGCGTATCGGTGAATAGTTGCATCGCTTCTTGTGTTTGTGTTTTGATGGAGGCGATAATGGCGGACGGCGATGCGTCGGTGCGTTTCGCGTCTTCTGACAGCGCTACCACACCTGATTTGACGTCGCGCACGAGTTGGTCAGATGCTTCGCGCAAGTGCGTCAACCCGTCCTCCAACGCGGTGCGGTCGACTTTTGCAACCGCTTCACCGGCCGCCGCTACCGCCGCATTCGCACCTTCGACGGCATTTTGCATGGCGCCGCTGAACATTGTGCTCGCGCCCGCCAGCCACTCCTGTGGTTTTAGCTGAGTTGAGGAAGTCCCATTCGTGGCGGTCGGATTCGCGGCGGCGGTGGAGCGAGAGGATGTTTGTGTACCACCCCACGGCAAGTTAGTCCACAAAGATTGCAAGGATGCGATGGGATCGATGGCGGGCTTATCCGAAGGTTGATTCGTGGTGTTTGCCGGCTGCGTCGGATTCGCGTTAGAGGCAGATTGCGACGATGTCGGGTCGGCTTGCGACGCAGGCTTGGTTGCCGGCTTCGCAGGCATGGCGTTGTCGGCGTCCTTGTCCACTGTGCCCGACGCCATGGCGAATAATCGCGGTAGTTTAGCTAAGGGTGTGATGACGAAGTACAGTGCAGTGTAGGTGGCACTTTGATGTGAAGTCAGCTGTAAGCAAGCGGAGTGCATCAGCTGAAAATGTAAGGCGCAATTTGCAACGGACACTAGATAAAGGAACATAGACCCAGATAATGAATTTTCAAATCAACTTTGCACAGTCGCAAGATCAACACGTTGTCCGTTCTGGTGGCTCACTGTAGAATTTACAGTCATGAATCGAAAACCTGGTTACTTCCGTGCCAGCGTATGCGGTGGCCATGTTTTCATCGCTACATGACCACTCTCGCTAACTCGTCGCGAACCTGGCGCATGCATCGGTGACTACCATGTACCTCAAATATAGTGAGCGTCTCACATGTTTCGCGTTTGTTCTGGTCTTCCTACCCGCGCTAACGAACGCACTCACACACGCACCGGAACAACATGAGCGACATCTATCACTTGTGATTGTGCTTACCCGCCATGGCGACCGCTCTCCCCTGCACGGCTATCCGTCCGACCGATTGCACCTCGAAAATTGGCCTGAAGGCGTTGGCGGATTGACGGCACAAGGCACTCGCCAGATGTACAACCTCGGCCAGCGACTCCGAAAACATTACATCGACGACCTCCAATTCCTCGAGCCCACATACAAGCGCGAAGACGTGTATGCTAGGTCTACTGAGTTCGATAGAACACTCATGTCCGCTTATTCACTACTCTATGGTATGTTTCCCGTCGGTACCGGCGATATCCACGAAGTCGGAAACAAATTTTCCTTCTTCCCCAAGGATGCAGACCAACTCGGATTGCCGAACAGGGCGCAAGCCGTAGCGATTCGAAGTCAGCAGCAGGAGATGGATGGCGTGTTGATTCCCGGTGGCTGGTGTCCACGTCACACCCGATTGCAGGAAGTGAAGCGTATGTCGCACCGCTGGTATGAGCGCATGGAGCAAGAAGAGGCGCTATTGGCTCAACTCACACATGCTACGAACAGTTTACACCATATTCTTCTCGATGATATTAGTCGAGTCGCCGATACATGGAATTGTCAAGCGTTGCATGGGATCCCGCTCCCACCGAACGGCAAGGTGTTGGGTTATCGCGCAAGCCTTGCAGCTGAATGGGTGAGCAACTACACCAACGAAGGCACCGAGGCACACCGACTACGCGCTGGACTATTGCTTCACGAAATTCAGAAGCGACTTCGACTTGCTCATCATGTCCACGCTGGCGCCGCGCACGCTGACCACCACAGATTGCACAGCAAATTCGTGTTGCTCTCCGCGCACGATACCACAATTGCCGCAGTGTTGGCCGCGCTAGGACTGTTCGATGGGCGAAACCCACCATACGCTTCAACGCTCATCTGGGAATTGCATGTTCACAAAGAAAACTTTCATGATGCTGTGGTTCGTCTCAGTTACAACGAAAAGCCGCTGCACTTGCACGGGTGCAAGAGCGAGATGTGCCCGTTACATGACTACATCCACCACACGGAAAAGGTCACGGTTCGGTCACACGCGCAGCGGTATCGAGAATGTCTGACCGGAGTTGTTCGATTGGCGGCGGAACTCGCTCACTGGTTCATCCCAGAACCACTAGATGAGGACGACGTCGGGAAGAAGGACGAACCACATGGTGTGTTTGTAATCCTGCTATTCATGTTCATGGTGGGTGCAGGCTACGTCGCTGCGAAGACGTACGAAAAACGACACGGCTACCTGGAGGGAAGTCTGTTGGCGCAGAGGTACGGACTTGTGCCACGAAATGATTGGGCGGACAATATTGTGATAGAGCGAAGGCAAGGCGAAGAAGTCGAGGAAAGAGTGCGCAAACATCTCGGAACGTACGTTCACGCAAACTCGCAGAGTATCTTATAGGCCGCTAACGCCGAACGAGCGTGCGTGTGTGCTGGTCTTCATCGTGTCGCGGTTCATAGTGGCATTTCCGAGGCGAGACAACGCAGCGCAAGGAACATGGAGCATGTACCCTGACACCCTGACACCGTTTGTAAATTGACCCGATTTTTGTTATTCAACGAAACGGAACTTGCAGGTTAAAGCAGCGGCAGCAGCACCAACCAATAGAGTTTTAGCACGACGTGCATCTGTCTACCTGTTGGTCGCCATGTTCCGCTAAGTAAAATTATTGCGACAAGTGAATTAACTTGTGCAATTCAACACGCATCTGCCGCTCCACTTTGTTAGTTTTCGAGGAAACAAACGACTTAAGAGGAATTCTACAAGCTACTAGCTAGTCACTCACATCACAACAGGCTGAGCAATTCTTAGGGAAGAGAGCAACACACGGACTGAGCGCCTCTCTGCGCTCGAACAACAACAACAACCGACAAACATGAAACGTGGTCGTGGGGCCGCCCAAGACCGTGGTCGCGGGAGGGCTCGTGGCTCTGCGTGGAATCGCAGTCCTGCACGACGCGAAACTCCTACAAAGCCTGCTAGTTCCTCTCCTGCTGGGAGTCGTGCTACACGTCCACATACTGCACCGTCTCCACAGACAGCGCCGCGAGGAGTACTCAAACAGCCGATGCGTAGGATCGGCTCTGGGAAAGAGGGGAGAAGGCTGAAAGTCCAGACAAACTTCTTTCACATGAATGTTGGCATCAAGAAAGTGCATCAGTATGCGGTTCGCATCTTGCGTCCATCGGCATCACCTGAAGGCAAGAATCCTCAAGGTGAAATAGAACTCGTCGATATGGCAGATGATAACACAGTCATGTACAATGAAAACGTTTTCAAACAATGGGCTCAAGCTCACACTGTCGCTGAGAAGTTCGCTTACGACGGTCGAAAAATCGCTTACTCTGCACAATACCTCGATCTTAGCAAAAAGAGATACGGCTTCGCAGCTGATAGGGATGGCAAGCAGTCGAATGGTCAGAGCAACGTTTGGGTGGAAGTAAGTTGGACGGCTACTTGGAATGTGGGTGATGAGAGTCATAGACTTCCATTGACTGCGGCGCTTGATACGGTTATTGGGTATGGGATGAAGAAAACGCATTTTCAAATTGGTCGCTCGTTCTACTCGAATCAGACTGCAACTCAAATCGGGGAAGGTGTTCAAGCATGGGCTGGGTTTTATCTAAGCGCCCAGGTACGAAAGGACAAATTCCTAGTTAACATTGATCAGTCTTATTCGCCTTTCTGGTCTTATGGAGAATCATTGGTCAACTTACTATCTGAATGCAGAATCGATTTCGGAAGGGCTCTCAGCCAAGGACGACTCGAGGCGGAATGTAGAAGAGCGAAGAAACTATTCGAAGGGTTGAAAGTTCGAACTAGAGTGCATAATATTCCGTACCGCATTCATGGATTCGACCCGCGAGGTGCAAACCAAATCGAATTCGAAGATCCCGCTGATGCATCGAAGAGGATAACGGTCGCTGCTTACTTTGAACGCAAGTACGGCTGTAGAATCAACAATAATCAACTTCCATGCGTTAAGACGCATCCAAGACGAGATACATTCGTGCCCCTCGAAATCCTTTACGTGAAAGACAAGCAACGCTTCAAGAATTCGCTTTCATCAACCCAAACTACGAAAATGCTCGAATCAGCTACGTCGAGACCGAACGTGCGTATGAATAGGGTGCAAAACTTCGTCTCGGCGATAGAAAGAGAACGAGATCCGATGCGAGAATCCTTTCAAATTCAGATTCAGCCGCATCTGACGGAAATTGAAGCGAGAGTTCTTCCACCACCCACTATTCACTATCAGTCCTCGGGCGGTGGCGGTGTTCAGCAAAGTGCCGGCAAGTGGAGAGCACCGCACAATGCGAAGTTTCACACGCCAACTCGAACAGATAAATGGCTCATTTACAACTTGAGCAACCGCGTGAAGGGGCCTGCAATTCATCAGTTTGCAAAGGGAATGCAAGACACATCCAGGAAATTGGGAATGAACTTTGGCGAGTACACCGTTGAGTCCGGAACGCCCAATAATTCTGTGCCGCAGCTACAGAGACTGGTGAACTCAAACAAAGACGTTGGCTTCGTATTGATCATCATCAACGCACCTGACGTGGCGCTTTATAGCAGACTCAAAAAGGCGGCAGACATCGAAATTGGAATTCCAAGCCAAGTGATTACGGCTAAAAATCTGAAACGCCAAACGATTAATAACATCCTTCTCAAGGTGAATTTGAAGTTGGGCGGCACAAACTTCATCGCACGCTATTCGCATGATGATTTTCCGTTCAAAATCGAGAACACGATCATCCTCGGCGCGGACGTCACTCATCCTACCGGCAATTCCGACGGAGCTTCCGTTGCAGCGCTTGTGGGTTCAGTTAATAAGGAAGGTACGCAGTTCTCGTCATGTTTCTCGAGAGTGGAGGCTGGGAAGGAAGAAATTACGGATATGAAGGAAATGTTCAGGAAAGCTTACTTGAGATGGCACGGTACTGCGAGTCGAAGGACGGTTGCCGATTCGGTGATAATGTTCAGGGATGGAGTGAGTGAGGGCCAGTTCCAGAAGGTGATGGATATCGAGGTCGAAGGCATTCGCCGTTCGTGTATGTCAATCCACAAAGCACTGAACCCGAAAATTACTTACATCATCTGCACAAAGCGTCATCATGCACGATTCTGCGTAGCATCCCAATCGCAATCACAACACAACAAGTCGCGAAATCAAAGTAGCCGCGTCAACAATTGCCCTCCCGGTACTGTGATCGATAGTGGCATTGTTTCCGAGCATTACCATGACTTTTACTTGAATTCACACGAAGCGATCCTGGGAACTTCGCGTTGCACAAAGTACACCGTGTTGCTGGATGAGAACGGCATGACCCCGGATCAGCTCGAAAAGCTCGTCTATCGATATGCTTACGAATACGGTCGATGCACTCGTTCCGTGAGTATTGCAAGTCCGGCGTATTTCGCGCATCATCTAGCATTTCGCGTTCGAAAGTATGTGTCCGCAGGTACATCGGATGCAGGCTCACAGAACCAGCCGCAGAATGCTCCACAATTCCCGAAAGAAGTTCATGACAAACTTAGAAGGAGGTTATTCTACATGTAATACTCTGAACGGCGATTCCTATAACACGGTACAGCTTCAGCATTTCAAAGAATTCAATTCCCTTGCTAAAGCCAGATTGCGTGATCTCAGTAAATTCCTCTACTTGCTCTAATATTAGTCAACAAAGCAGAATTGACACATGATAGTTAAAACCGTGGCATGCCACTCATTTCTTAGCTCGACTTAGATCCATGTTCTATCTGCTTTTTAGAGAGAAAACTGTTTTATGTCTCTTGCATTACTCGAGCTACTTCTGCAGGCTTTCTACCTCGGTCAAGCTACTTTGAGCCACATTTTGCCTGGTAAATGAAATTCACTTAGAATCCGTTGTTTTGATGAGAGATTTAACAAGAGTAATCAGTAAATGAATAAAAAATCAATTCGTAAATTGCTCAGAGTTTTAAGTACCGCCAATCAGTTTGATTGTTCCCTCAGTTTTAACTGAATAAAATAAAAGAATTAGAATACAGTTCTTTGAACGAAAGAAACAGCATCGGAAGCACCGCAGCTGTTCAATGGAACGCAGCAAAGAAAACTACCGCTACAGTTAGGAAGAAAGCTGCAATGTATTTCACTCCAATTAATGAATACACAACACTATCGGTTCTTAGGCTTGTCTCGAGTGGATACAGAACGAAAGGTAATGAGCGCCGTTTCTTCGAAATATCACACACAGTCCGTTTGCATATACCATCCGAAATTGCATATTATTTACTCTTCATGTATGTCGATTCCACGCAGTGCTAAAGGTCTTTCGTGAATTTCTGATCATAATCTGTACATGCCATTGCGCGAATCTGCACTTGGTTAGTAAGCGCAACAGTGGACAGCAAATCAGTTTTTTTCAGGCTATTCTAGAGGCAACAAAAGTTTATTTATATCTGCTTGTAGTCCTAAGACCAGTGAATCACTTGTCAAAAATTTGATCTCATATTATAACGCCCATAGTGTTATCTTGAATTTCTTTGAGTGAGTTGACTATGTGAGCAGCAAATCCATTCTTGTCATCTTTAGTGTTTGAATCGACTTACTTCGCTTCAGGTTCTTCCTTGTCTAACTATGCGACTTTGGATCCACGGCAGTAACTTGTTGTTTTAATCTAGAAGTTACCGCCCGAAGAACAGGGCAGAACTGTTCCCACGCTTACCTATTCGAAAATACTATGCTTGCTTCTTGGAAATGATTCCAGATATGTAAATTCCGCTGCCGCTTGTTGGGTACGAGTGACTCGCCGTGTGGGTTACTGAATTCCATGATCTAGTCAATGAATCTACCTAACAGGCAATGTTATGTAGAGATGATCAGAAATACTACGATCTCGTCCCTTTAAACAGAAAATTGTACATCATTACTGACCTTGTGGAACTCAATTCTAAAAAACTGTGATACTCAAGTGAATAGGCTAGAATTGTTTACCTTTTATGCTTAGATTGTCGTAATAAAATTCGAAGCCCCAATCGGATTCATCTGAATATGTTCTGACGCTTTTTAGATTCAACCCTCATCGAAATATTAAAAATGTAAGTGTATATGAAAATAAACATCAAATCAAATTCGCATTCATAGTTCAAAAATCGGCACTTTACTTTTTGTTTGTACGGCCTACTACGTAGCCTGTGTTTTTGCACCTGAAGTATTTAAGTATACGTTAATTATCATTGTTTTACTAAAAATAGCGGTAGATTTCATAACGTTCATAGTGATTGAGTCCTTCGCGCCTACTCATGAGCCAAGTTTTTCAATCAAGGCCCCAAAAATTGTTGAGAGGAGAATGCCATACCTTCAGGGCGCGGAACAAAGTTTGGGGAGGAAGAAGTACGGGGTGATATCGATTGATTTATTTAATGCTGCCTCTCCTAACGGCGAGAGGGAGGTTTAAGTACTAGCTAAAGTAGAAGCAGTAGTGTAAGGAGTGTAGTAAGCGCTTTTTGTCCCTGATGTCAAGTAGATTGGGATCAGGTTCACTCCTTATGTTGGACGCGGGTTGACGCTCGTGAAATATATGGGTTTTTCTAATCGTGTGTATCTACGAAACTTAACTATATAACCAAACCAAAAATTATTGGGGGATGATCCATTGACTAATAGGGTGCGAAAGTCTTCCAGAGCTGATAAGCTCAAAGAGAAATGAATAGTCGGTCTTAGACTTGGTAAAAATACTGGCGATGTTTTTATTAGAATCGACATGCGCAATATTTGATAAATCTCCTGTCGCGTAATTCTCGCGTATAGCAGAAATATCAATGAGAAGCCGTTTTTCAGGAACAGTAGTGATTTCGTTATGGTATCGAAAAGGCTTTTTGAATCTGCATTTGGTTGAGGTGGTGAACGCTTGTTCGAATTTAGAAGTACACCTGTACTTGAGCGGCAAACACAGTGCCGATTGGGAACGCGCTCATAACTAGAGCCCGCGAGTGGTCTCACTCGAATTCGACGAGACAAAATGGCATGTGGATCAATATTCTAGAGTATTAGAGCGGTGCACGAATCTACGAAAATTGGACCTGCCAACTGAGAATCGTGCCACAGACGATATGACTGCGAACGTGTTTTCGCCGGCACGTTTCCCGAAACTCGAAGGCTTGAGCTTGCATGTCTTCAGTGCGAGTAGGCGGAACATGGCCTTATTTGCTTGATGCACTGGGAATCTGGAGTCTGCACACGTCCAACCAGTCGAACCGGATTTGGGGGTAAGTGCGTTCAAGTTCATCTCTGATTCGAGCAGGCATTAGAAAGACATTACTATATGGCTCCACGGCCTTGGAGACGCAGAACCAAGCGCAGAATCTGCATTGGAATCGTTCAGTGAGCTCGTGCAAATGTTCTGCAAGTGCCGTAAATTGCCCTTGACAATTTCTTGCTTGAATCCAATGACGCTGAAGAAAGCGAATCTGATTCGCGTTTGTAACATCCTGCCTTGTCGTTCTGTGGATGTTGATGTGAGGATTGGGAACGTTAGTATCAAGTACCCAAGTCTATCGAGCATGGTGTGAGGCGTCAAAACGCATACGCATTTGCTGTCGGTGATTGCGCTAGGTATTTAGAGTAACAATAAGAGTTCCAAGGTGGCAAAACGAGACCTTGCCTATTGTGAACGCCCGCTGATGCGTTACCCTACTCGGACTTCTACTTTTTGCTTCATACAACGGATTGTTCTTCTCCATTCTTTCGGCCTTTGTTTATGATGAAGCCTCATAATTGCCATAACGTGTTTCGGGAAGTAACCAACTCCATGGGTCGCTGGTAATTGAAGCGATGGCATTGTAGGGCTTTGGTGTCCGTGGAACGACCAAATTATTCGGAGGTATGATAGTGTAGCTCGTTTTGATGAGATGCTAATCAATATGGGAGGTTGATTAACGAGATGCGCCCATCTAACCGTCGGGCCGTGGTCTATGATGTTCTATTTTCTTCTTTTAATTTGATTCGCTTAGCACTCACTCCACGGATCTAATTGTTGAACATCTTCAGAGGGGGGAATACTGTGATGTGTAGGTGCCTTTCTCAGGCTTGGCCCTCCCTCCGATGCGTCCTCTACAACCAACCTTTTTGTCCTTCTCTCTCACCTTCATTCCGACTAATCAGCAACTAACCCGTACAGTGTCTCTTCCACGACGATATTTCGAAACCCCCCACACTACCAAGTCCATCTGCTGCCGTTGGTTTCTACATCCCGTTCACTATCGATTCTAGGAAAGCGTACGCGCATCAACGTTAAGACTTGAAATCCTAGATGAAGTTGATGTAGGTCGCATTTATTTTACATACAGTTACATATCTTACGAACCGAATCCGTAGAGAGTTCGTCCTTGTCGCTTCAACGCATAAACGACTTTGAGCACCACCACCGTCTTGCGCCGCGCATGTTCCGTGTACGTTACCGAGCCGCGAATCACCGACTCCAGTTACACTTTCACTACCTTGCGCGTCTCTCCGTAGATGAGACCCGATATACGCTTCGCTCCTCCAGTTCGCGCCAGACGAGGAATGGATGGTTTCCTAATGCCCTGGATGTTATCTTGCAGAACCTCGCGAAGACGCTTCGCACCTCCATTTTCCAATCACTCTCATCCTTTACCATGTCCTGACATGTTAGTTGTGTGTCCAGCTGTTGGCTTGGTTCAGATGTAGAGAGTTCAGTTTATGGTAAGCGTCGGTACCCGAAAAAAATCACCATGACCGCACACGTCGTTATGTCAGCACCACAGCCAGAAAAGATTGCAATGACCGCACCAGGCGTCATGTCGCCGCACGCGGAAGACCGGGAGA
>JAAUYH010072727.1_pt1 | contig 13581 bp, 11 predicted proteins | sample 7278061 | NCBI WGS metagenome assembly JAAUYH01 (sample SAMN14350203, study PRJNA611818) | marine sediment metagenome | isolation source: surface marine sediment (0.6m) | place: French Polynesia: Moorea | collected 2018-08
GGTCAAACCGGGCGTGACCGCATGACGGTTCCAATAATCCTGTATGGCTGCCGCAAATTGGTCGTTCAGTGCTGTCGGATGAGGCCGTGGTCCGACCAAAGACATTTCGCCTTTCAGGACGTTTATGAGTTGTGGCAGTTCATCGATACTGGTGCGACGTAAAAATTGTCCAACGCGAGTAACCCTTGGGTCTTCTTCTTTTGCCTGAACAAAGTCACGACCGGTTTCCATCACTCGCATAGTGCGGAATTTCCATATTTCGAAAACCTTGTTTCCTTTTCCATGTCTGGATTGTTTGAAAAGGATTGGGCCGTTGCTTTCCAATTTGATCGCAATTGCTGCGCCCACTAGAACCGGCGATAACAAGACTAGCCCTGCAACGGCAAACGTTTTGTCAATTAGACGCTTCATGGTGCCTTGCCATCCCTCCTGATGCTTAAGATGCAACAGATTGGAGTGCTGGCTGAATCTGATGATTGCTCCTTCGTGGATACCCATTTTTGCTTTACTTCCTGACAAAACCAAAGATCGGTCGCACTAACTCGCAATGAACCATGCAATTAGGGTGCCAAGCTCGCAGTCAGGTTAAAAGATTGACGGGATTGCGGATCGTCGTTTGCTGGGTTTTACTCTGGGCACAGTCCCTCAAATCGTTACAGGATGTCATGCCCCAACCTAACTTCACCAAAGCGGAATTCTTGCAGCGTCTTAAACGCACACGCGATACGATGGTTGATGCAGAAATAGAACTGATGATCGTCAGTGACCCGTCTAACATGAACTGGCTAACCGGTTATGACGGCTGGTCATACAACACCCATCAGGCGGTGATCGTCACGTTGCAGGATGAACCGATATGGTGGGGCAGGGGAATGGATGCCCTTGGCGCAAAGCTTACTGTATACATGGATCATGACAACATCGTTGGCTATCCGGATCACTATGTTCAATCATCAGAGTGCCATCCGATGCAAACCTTGGCTGAAGTTCTGAAAGATCGTGGTTGGGACAGATTAAGGACCGGTGTGGAGATGGATAACTATTACTTCTCAGCGTCAGCTTGGGAAACGTTGAAGGTGGAATTGCCGAATGCATTTTTCAGGGACGCAACGGGTCTTGTAAACTGGCAACGTGCAATCAAAAGCGAGACGGAAATTGAGTACATGCGCCGCGCTGCCCGGATTGTGGAAGCGATGCACGCCCGCATAGTAGAGCTGGCAGAACCTGGAATGAGAAAGAATGATCTGGTTGCGGAGATTTACAGAACTTCGATCAAAGGCGCAGATGGGCACTGGGGTGACTATCCAGCCATCGTGCCCATGGCACCTTCCGGAATGGATGCAACTGCACCGCATTTAACCTGGGATGATCAACCTCTAAAGCAAGGTGAGAGTACTTTCTTCGAGATCGCGGGCGCTCACCGACGATATCAATGCCCACAATCCAGAACGCTGTTTCTTGGCGATGTGCCGAAAAAATACCTTGAAGCGGAAAAGGCTGTCTTGGAAGCAGTTGATGCTGGTCTCGAAAAGGCAAAGCCTGGAAATTTCTGTGAAGATATCGCGATTGCCTTCTTCGATACATTGGAAAAACATGGTTTCAGAAAGGACAGTCGCACAGGCTACGCAATCGGGGTCTCCTACCCTCCGGATTGGGGAGAGCGGACCATGTCTTTTCGACGGGGTGACAAGTCCGTTCTCAAACCCGGCATGACATTCCATTTTATGCCTGCACTCTGGCTTGACGATGGTGGATTGGAAATAACAGAGCCAATTCTGATTACTGAGTCTGGATCTGAATGCTTGTGCAATACGCCTCGAGAGTTGGTCGTGAAGTGACCACTCCAGACGGTAAAAACCCAGCTGTGTTTATTGGATTGACTTTGTATACAATATGTATTGAATAAGCGATCATGATACCGGCGAAGAAAGAAGATTGCAGAGCAGAATTGGTGAGGCGCATTCTCACACTGGAGATTGCGCCTGGATCCATGCTGGATGAAGCTGCACTTTCAGAAGAATTCGGATTGTCGCGAACACCCTTACGAGAAGTCTACCAGTCCCTTGCCGGCGATGGTTATCTCGCGCTCCTTAGAAACCGTGGTGCAAAAGTATCTTCGATGGATCTTGATAGTATGAGAAGTTTCTTTCAGACCGCACCAATGATTTATTCTGCGGTTGGGAGATTGGCAGCCGAAAATGCTACCTCGGCGCAGCTGGCTGAATTGAGAGAAGTACAATACAGATTTCGAAAAGTGTGTGAAGGTGGTGAAACCCGCGAAATGGCGATTTACAATCATCGATTTCACGAAATCATTGGTGAGATGGCGGGCAGTGTCTATCTGGCTCCGAGCCTTCGCAGACTGTTGATCGATCACACGCGTATGAGCCAAAAATTCTATAAGCCGGTCAATTCCAAGGAGCGTCTGCTCGTCTGGGATGCGTGCGATCAACACGATGCAATGATTGTTGCAATTGAAAACAATGATGCGGAAGCCATGGTCAAACTGACGCTTGAGCATTGGGAATTGTCGCGGAACCGGATTGAGAAGTTTTCCAGACCTGATCCACTTGATTTTGATCTGGAACAGGCAGGGTAGGAGTAAAATCAATGCAGTTTGAGGGAATATACACGCCTGTCGTTACCCCCCATAATGATGACCATTCGATCAACAAAAGACGGTTTTCCGAAGTTATTGAGCATCTCATTTCATCGGGTGTTCATGGTCTCATCATCGCGGGAACAACGGGTGAATATTATGCTCAATCGATGGAGGAGCGTATTGAACTCATGAAGTTCGCGAAGGAAGTGAACAAGGGTCGTCTTCCGTTGATTATTGGAACCGGCGCAATCCGTACAGAAGATTCGATAATTTATGCGGAAACCGCCAAAGCAATAGGTGCAGACGCAATTCTGGTCACAACACCGCCCTATGCGTACCCGACATCACGGGAGATCGCGCTCCACGGATTGGCAATCGACAAGGCGGCAGATTTGCCCGTCATGCTTTACAACTACCCGGGTCGCATGTCGGTCAATATGGATGAAGAAACCTTGGATCGACTTGGCAAAAGTCCAAACTTTTGCGCAATCAAAGAGAGTTCTGGCGATATTAACCGTGTTCACACCCTTGCCCGGGACTATCCCCACATTCAACTGTCATGCGGTATGGATGATCAGGCATTGGAGTTCTTTGCCTGGGGCGCGCGTTCATGGGTTTGCGCAGGGTCAAACTTTGCACCAGAAGCGCATATAGCACTTTACAAAGCCTGTGCGCTTGAAGGCGACTTCACAAAAGGCAGGGCAATCATGTCTGCCATGCTTCCTTTGATGAGTGTGCTCGAACAAGGCGGCAAATTTGTACAATGTATCAAGCACGGGATCACAATGCGGGGTATTCCCGCCGGCCCGCCGCGCAAGCCCCTGCAACCTTTAAACAAAGATGACAAGCGCGCCCTGGAACAGGTGATCCGGGTAATGAATACAACCATTGAACAGATAGAAAACGGAGATGCAAAATGAGCGATGAGCTTTTGACTCGCGAGGAATATGGTGCCATCGCCGCAGATCTGATTTATCCGGCAGCACCTTTCATTGACGGTAAGTTTCGCGCGGGTGGTGGCAAGAAGTTTCCAACGGTTAATCCGGCAAGCAACAAGCCTATTGCTCAGATTTCGGGAGCGAATGGCAAAGATGTGGATCTGGCTGTAAAGAAAGCTCGCGAAGCCTTTGATCAGGGACATTGGTCTAAGATGCACCCGGCTGACCGCAAAGACGTGATGATCCGACTGTGTAAACTGATCACGCGCAACCGCCGCGAATTGGCAGTGATGGAAAGTGTCGATAGCGGCAAACCGATTGCCGACTGTGAACAAATAGACATTCCTGAAACGATCCATTGCATTAAATGGCATGCGGAGGCGATCGATAAGATCTATGATCAGGTCGCACCTCAAAGTGATGACCATATCGCAATGATTGTGCGCGAACCGATTGGTGTGGTTGCTGCTGTTTTACCGTGGAATTTTCCATTGTTGATGATGGCATGGAAAATCGGGCCGGCTCTTGCTGCGGGCAATTCAGTAATTGTGAAACCGGCGGAACAAACCTCGATGACGGCGCTGCGTCTTGCAGAGTTGGCAAGCGAAGCGGGCTTGCCACGTGGTGTATTGCAGGTGCTGCCGGGGCTGGGACCGGATGTCGGTGAACCGCTAGGCCGTCATATGGATATAGATATGGTTAGCTTCACGGGATCGACAGAAACAGGGCGTCTTTTCCTGAAATATTCAGCTGAATCCAATCTCAAGAAAGTTGTGCTGGAATGCGGTGGTAAAAATCCTGCCGTTGTCCTTGAAGATGCAGAAGATCTCGATCTTGTTGCCGGGCACATCGTCAATGCAGCGTTCTGGAATATGGGCGAGAACTGCTCTGCCAATTCGCGCCTGATTGTTCATGAGGATATCAAAGATGCGATGATGGAACGCATTTTGTTGCGTACAAAATATTGGCGCACGGGCGATCCGCTTGATCCTGTCAACCAACTTGGTGCTTTGGTCGACAAGGATCACTACAAGAAGGTTTCTAAATATCTCAAGGGGGGGAAAGGTGTGGAAACAATTGTTGGTGGCAAAGCGGAAGGCAATTTTGTTGAACCTACCATCCATGACAATGTGAAATCCGGCGACAAACTGGCCAAAGATGAGATTTTCGGCCCGGTACTTTCAGTGATCACCGTGAGTTCTTTTGACGAGGCAATCACCGAGGCAAACAATACCGAGTATGGTTTGGCTGCAAGTGTGTTTACGTCCAACACAAAGAAGGCGCTTCGCGCTGCACGGGAAATAAAGGCAGGTACAGTGTCTGTGAATTGCTACGGGGAGGGGGATATTTCCACTCCGTTTGGCGGCTACAAACAATCAGGCTTTGGTGGACGTGACAATGGTATCCATGCTCATGATCAATATACTGAGTTGAAGACAATCTGGATCGATTTGTCAGACAATGCACCGGACGAAAGCATTGACTAAACACCTGGTTCTTTCGAGACTTGACGTCTGATGCAGATTAGACGTCTCCCGGTCGAAACCGGGTCAGCCGCCTGGAACGAATTGCTGGAACCTGCTGCTCCTGCCGTTTCGCTGGCTTCTGATATCGTTGCTGACTATCTGATCATTGGTGCTGGGTTCGCCGGTCTTGCTGCCGCCAGGCGTCTCACTCAACTGGATACGAACGCTCGTATTGTGGTTCTGGATGCGCTGAGGGTTGGTGAGGGAGCAGCAGGACGAAATTCAGGCTTCATGATTGATCTCCCACATGAACTTTCTTCTGCGGATTATGCAACCACACTCGAAAACGATCGCAGACAGATAGCGCTCAATCGAAAAGCAATCGCGTTCTCGTGTGAAGCGTGTGCTGAATACAAGCTTTCCCCAGAGGTTTTTGATGAATGCGGGAAGTACAATGGCGCAGCAGCTGAAAAGGCCCACAATCACAATATCGAATATGCCCGGCATCTTGATGAATTGGGTGAATCATACAGGATACTGGGTGCAGATGAGATGCGCGCCCTTACCGGATCTCGATTTTACAAGTCAGGCCTTTTTACACCGGGAACTGTCCTTATCCAACCAGCAGGTTTTGTCAGAGGCCTCGCGCATGGAATGTCGAACAGGATCTCTCTTTTTGAAAATTCTCCAGTAACGCGATTGGAACGTGCCAATGGCAATTGGCTGGCAAAAACCAATGCCGGTAGTGTGTTGGCGAGGAAGGTAATCATCGCAACGAACGGACATATTGAGAGTTTTGGCCACTTCAAGCGGCAGGTATTTCATGTGATGTTGTATGCATCCATGACGCGGGCATTGAGTGAACACGAAGACGCTGCAACGGGTGAGAAAAAATGGGGGATTACCCCATCGGATCCTGCGGCAACGACTTTGAGAAAATTCAGTGGTTATGGTGGTACGCGGATCATTACACGCAACCGGATGAGTTATGTGCCATCCCTATCGATCTCTGATAATCACCTGAATTCGATTGCAAAACACCATCAAGCTGCTTTTTCAAAACGCTATCCTGAATTGGATCATGTAGAGCAGGAACATGTTTGGTCTGGACGTCTGTGTTTGAGCAGAAATTCTGCTCCTGCATTCGGCCAGCTGGAGGAGGGGCTTTATGCTGCATGTTGCCAGAATGGACTGGGAACAACCAAAGGGACACTGGCAGGGATTGCTGCTGCGGAATTTGCATGTGAAGGAGAAACCGAACTTGTGCGGGACATGCTCGAACAAGGTGTGCCAACGAAGCTCCCGCCAGCACCACTTGACACCATTGGTGCAAATGCGTTCATGCGCTGGGCAGAATTCAAAGCCAGGAGAGAGATGTGAAAGAACTTGATAGCGGCAAAATTCATCTGAACCTTGAAGAAGTGAAACCCCTTGCAGAGCAGGCTTTAATGCGCACTGGGTGCAATCAGGAAAATGCTGGGGCGGTCGCCGAGTGCATCTATCAGGCCGAGCAGCATGGGACTCATTCTCATGGCTTGTTCAGAATGCCTGGATATCTCGCCTCATTGGCCAGTGGCAAAGTGAACGGCAGAGCATCACCGAAACTGGCCACTCCCAAACCGTCTCTTCTCGCAGTGGATGGCGATGGTGGTTATGCGCCTTTGGCGCACCGCACGCTCGCAAAACCCCTTGCTGAACTTGCAAAATCTCAGGGCGTTGCAATGGCGGCTTTGACGAACACCTTTCACTTTGCTGCGCTTTGGCAGGAGGTGGAGATGTTGGCAAATGAAGGCGTCGTGGCACTTGCTTGTACCGCATTCAAGCCGGCACTTCCGCCTGCAGGTGGCAAAGATCCACTTTATGGCACAAATCCGGTTGCATTCTCATGGCCCCGAAAGGGCGGCGAGCCATGCACATTCGATCAGGCCAGCAGTGTTATGGCGCGTGGCGAAGTGATGATTGCTGCCCGTGAAGGTCATGCGCTGCCAGATGGTGCTGGTATAGATTCAGACGGCAACCCAACCAATGATCCGGAAAAGGTCCTAAAAGGTGCGCTGCTGCCTTTCGGCGGATACAAAGGAGCCTCCATTGCGATGATGGTGGAGTTACTCGCGGCATCTCTGATTGGTGAACAGCTAAGCTTCGAAGCTGCTGCTCAGGATAATAATGATGGCGGGCCTCCACGTGGTGGTGAGTTTATCTTGGCACTGGACCCCGCTCATGGACTTGCCTCATCAGAAGGACTTTTTGCGAAGATGCTTGAGCAGGAAGGAGCACGTCTGCCCGGCGATGGACGACGAGCCAAACGTGACGGTATTGCAAAAAACGGAATTCAGATTCCAGCAGAACTTTATTCCAAGATAACGGGATAAAATTTCAAGCTATTGAAAAGAAAGAATTTTTACATAAACGCTGGCTGAACAAGCTGTTACAGAGCAGTTCAGCCTAACCGATCTAATGTCTTCTCAACGCTGGCAAACTATCAAAGCGTACTAACCGCCAGTCGAAGGAGAAGAGATATGTTCAAAAATTCAGCAAAATCCATATTTGCCGCCTTTGCATTGGCAGCGGCATCCATAACCCTCGCTTCACCCGCTTCCGCAGGTTCGTCAAAAAATTTCGGTATTTATATTGGCGGTGGGCATGGCGGCATTTATTACGGTGGCGGCCAACGCTACAATCCTTATTACCCACGTGGCCATCGCCACTACAAGCACCGCAAGCACAACTATCGTTCCAGAAACCACATTAGTCATCGTGGACATTGTGCACCGCGCCGCGCACTGCGCAAGGCTTGGAACATTGGCCTCAATCAACCTCACATTGCCAGAATCAACAAGCGGAAGATTGTTGTGGCCGGATACAACCGTGGCCATCACGCGAAAGTAGTTTTCAAACGCAATAGTCATCGCTGCAAGGTGATCGGGACACGTGGCCTCTACTAAAGGTCAGACCAACTTTGGGTCCGCATTAACCCCCAGCCGCCGCGGGCTCAAACGTCCTCCCGCTCTCTCCGGAGAGTGGGAGGGAGGCTTTTTATTGTTCGATTTCCCAGGTAATTGACACATTGACTCGATACTCGTTTTCACCGCCGGCAATCGGAACGGAACCGGCGTCTTCTTGTACAGCCAGGCTCCTCGCCTGATGGATGGCAACCGGTCTGGGAGTGTTGCTGCTCTCATTGATAGATAGTATTTTCCCCAAGCCGACAGATGCTGTTGATGTCAAAGTCTGGGCCTTGGCAATTGCGTTCTTGACGGCACTTTCACGCGCCTGGGTGAGCAATGTTTCTGTGTCTTCATTGGTAAAACGGATCCCGCCACCGCTATTCACACCCAAAGTAACGATTTTGTCCAAAATTGTGCCGGTTTGCTCGAGATCGCGAATCCTGATGGTCAGGTTGTTGCTTACAAAGTATCCAACAATTTCTGGAGCGGGCTGCTCACCATTAGCCTTGCGTTTTGGATAGACATATTTTGGCTGAATGTTGAAGTTGGAGGTCTGCAGGTCACGCGCCTCAATACCGATTGATGTTAATTCATTCAGAACACGAGCCATCGCTGCATTGTTTGCATTCAGCGCTTCACGTGCGGTCTTTTCTTCACGCATAACCCCAACATTGACGATTGCGATGTCAGGCGAAGCGCTCACAACTCCAACACCGTTTACCGATATGGTCGGTTGGATTTGTTCTTCTGCAAATGCGATATTCGACAACACGAAAAGCGGTAGGCTAAGAACAACAGCCATTGAACTTACAAAGCGCATTAAAATTCTCCAAGGAAGTAAAATTCATACATAGTTATACACGAATTGTGATGTTGAAATGACCTTCATTAAATTGGTTTATGATTGTTGAATTCATACTTGTAGGCCCGGGACAAACAGGATATTCAACGCGTGCCGGGTCTGTAGCTCAATTGGTTAGAGCCAGCGGCTCATAACCGCTTGGTTGGGGGTTCAAGTCCCTCCAGACCCACCAGTGTTTTAGGCGCCAAAAATTTATGTGAAGAGCAAAAAATTTCATAATTGGAAAATTCGACAGAAGAAAAAATTGTCTATAGAACGTAAATTGACTTAAGGTAAGTTTTTAAAGGGTTTCATTCTTGATCAACCGATTGACCCATCTCCAGAAACTGGAAGCGGAAAGCATTCACATTATGCGGGAGGTGGCTGCGGAAGCAGAAAACCCGGTGATGCTTTACTCCATCGGCAAAGACAGTGCAGTTATGCTGCACCTTGCAATGAAGGCGTTTCATCCCTCCAAATTGCCATTTCCGTTGTTGCACGTGGATACGACCTGGAAATTCCGGGCGATGATTGAGTTCCGGGACGCATTGCCGGAACGCCTGGGCGTTGATTTGATTGTTCACAAGAATGAAGAAGGGATCGCGCAAGGCGTTAATCCTTTCTCGGTCGGCTCCGCGAAACATACAGACATCATGAAAACGGAAGCGTTGAAACAGGCTTTGAACAAATACAAGTTTGATGTCGCATTCGGCGGTGCTCGTCGTGATGAGGAAAAGTCACGAGCCAAGGAGCGTATTTTTTCTTTCAGAACATCAGATCATAGATGGGATCCGAAAAATCAGAGACCAGAGCTCTGGAAGCTATACAACACACGTAAAGCGCCGGACGAATCCATTCGCGTATTCCCAATATCAAATTGGACCGAGCTAGATGTCTGGCAGTATATTCATCTTGAGAAAATTGATCTTGTTCCACTTTATTTTGCTGCAGAACGGCCAGTGGTTAAACGTGACGGTACCCTGATCATGGTGGACGATGATCGAATGCCGCTGGAGGATGGAGAAACTCCAAAAATGAAGATGGTTCGTTTCCGAACCCTTGGTTGTTATCCTCTCACCGGTGCAATCGAAAGCGGTGCAAAAACGCTCCCAGACATAATTCAGGAAATGCTTCTAACGACCAGCTCCGAACGCCAGGGCCGCATGATTGATCATGATCAGTCCGCCTCGATGGAGAAAAAGAAGCAGGAGGGGTATTTCTGATGGCGCATCAGTCTGACCTCATCGAGACCGACATTGAAGCCTATCTCAAGTCGCATGAGGAAAAGTCACTGCTACGATTTATCACTTGCGGAAGTGTGGATGATGGCAAATCCACTTTGATCGGCAGAATGCTGTTTGAATCAAAGATGATCTTCGAGGATCAACTGGCAGCGCTTGAAACAGATTCAAAAAGGGTTGGCACACAGGGAGAAGAAATTGACTTCGCCTTGCTGGTTGATGGTTTGGCATCTGAAAGAGAGCAGGGCATCACCATTGATGTTGCCTATCGGTATTTCTCGACCGACAAACGGAAATTCATCGTGGCAGATACACCAGGCCATGAACAATACACGCGCAACATGGCAACAGGCGCGTCGACTGCCGATCTTGCCATCATTCTTGTTGACGCCCGCAAAGGCATTCTTACGCAAACCAAGCGCCACTCTTTCATCGCGTCCGTCTTGGGCATTCGCAATGTGGTTCTGGCTGTCAACAAAATGGATCTGATGGCCTACGATCAGGCAGTATTTGACCAGATTGTGTCTGACTACAATGATTTTGCAAAGAACCTACGAGAAAATGGCAAGATTCCTTTTAACATGGTTGCGATGCCACTCTCCGCTTTGAAGGGTGACAATATCATTGAGCCGAGCCAAAATATGCCATGGTTCAAAGGAGAGACGTTGCTGGCGCATCTGGAGAATGTGAAAGTCCAGGAAGTCGATATTGCCAAACCGTTTCGATTGCCAGTTCAATGGGTGAATCGGCCAAATCTGGATTTTCGTGGATTTAGCGGACAGATTTCCTCCGGTTCAATAAGTGTCGGAGATCCTGTGAAGGTCATGCCATCCGCAAAGCAAAGTACATTGAAATCCATTTCGACAATGGATGGAGACCTTGATACCGCGATTGCGGGTCAATCGGTCACGCTTTGTTTGTCAGATGAAATTGATATTTCGCGCGGAGATGTAATTTGTGCCGGTGACCAACCGGCTGAAGTAGCCAATCAGTTCGAAGCAACCATTCTTTGGATGGCGGAAGATCCAATGCTACCGGGACGTTCATATATCATGAAGTCCGGCGCACAAACGGCACGCGCAACGATCACGGTCCCGAAATACAAGGTGAACGTGAACACAATAGAACGACTGCCGGCGACTAAACTTGAACTGAATGAAATTGGTGAGTGCAATATCGCAGTAGATCGGAAGATTGTCTTCGATCCCTATGAAGACAACAAGGATATGGGAAGCTTTATCCTGATTGACAGGCTTTCAAACGCGACCGTGGGCATGGGAATGCTTCGTTTCGCGCTTCGCCGCTCCTCCAATATTCACTGGCAAGCGACTGATGTTTCCAAAGAAACACGTTCGCAGATGAAAGCCCAGAAACCCGCAGTTTTGTGGTTCACTGGGCTTTCTGGATCCGGAAAGTCCACAATTGGCAACTTGCTCGAGAAGAAGTTGACCGCATTAGGCAAGCACACATATCTGCTTGATGGCGATAACGTTCGGCACGGATTGAACAAGGATCTCGGGTTCACTGATGCCGATCGGGTGGAAAATATTCGAAGGATAACCGAAGTTTCAAAGCTGATGGTGGATGCCGGTTTGATCACGCTCGTCTCATTCATCTCTCCCTTCCGGTCAGAAAGGCAAATGGCTCGCGCAGCGATGGCCGAAGGCGAGTTTCTTGAAATCTTTGTCGACACACCTTTGGAAGTTGCTGAAGCGCGAGATGTGAAAGGGTTGTACAAGAAAGCGCGCTCGGGTGAGATAAAGAACTTTACCGGGATTGATTCACCATATGAACCGCCTCGAAACGCTGAGATTGTTGTAAATACTACTGCAATGACAGCTGAACAGGCTGCAGACGAGATTTTAGCTGAGCTGGAAAATAGGGGCATACTGGGATAGGAACGGGGTCTTATCCTATAAGACGCGCAAAATTGGTGCGCGCGAAGGGTGGAGTGAAATGAAAGTGCGCACTGGAAAGTGGTACTTAAGCTTTGAGACCGGATTTATCTTGTTCTCAATTCTCGGTGCCATGGTATTGATTTCGGCGCCAGGTGGATTTGATCAGGGTGAGATAAACTCTATTGTTGGATCGGTAAGCGCGACCCTGTTCGCGAGTTTCTATCAACGCCGTTTGGGCCCCGTCACAATTCCGGATGGCGCACTTTACGCCATATGGTCGATATTTTTTGGTTTTGCGATTTTCTTGCTACTAATCTTTGTATTTCAGTTGCCGGTTAGCAGAAGGGTCACAATCGTTGCTTTCATCATGGCAATAATTCTTTTCGTTCTGTTTCACAATGTTCGTCGTCGTTTCCGACAGCCATGTTTTGTAGCTATCCCTGGGGGACGTTTTGATTTTCAGAAAGCTGATATTCCAGCGAAATGGCATACGCTTGATACTCAGTTCGCAGAGAAGGTGCTGTCGTCACGCGCCTTTAAGGATCATTTTACCCAGGATATCACCGCTATCGCTGATGGTGATAGGGTGAACGGTTTGGTGGCGGATCTCCATCATGAGCATTCCTCTGAGTGGCAGAGATTGATGGTTCGTTCGGTAATGAGCGGGTATCCAGTATTTCACTTTAGGGAATTGGAAGAAAAATACACTGGCAAAATCTCTATTGATTTTTTGTCAGAGAACCAATTTGGATCGACACTGCCTTTTAAGCCGTACATACAATTCAAGCGCGTGTTTGAATTTCTTCTCACCGTCGTTCTTCTACCTTTTCTCCTTCTTATGATGGCATTTATCGGGATTGGTATATTGTTCACGTCAGGTCGGCCAATTTTCTTCAAGCAGGAACGGGTTGGATACCGTGGCAAACCGTTCACAATCCTGAAGTTCAGAACAATGGAGAACACATTAAAAGTGTCTGAATCGGATAACGGAGATGAGGGGCCGCCTGACCTGCTTGAAAGTGATCACGATACAGCTCAAATGGTAACACCGATCGGGAGATTTCTTAGAAAGCATCGGCTAGATGAGTTACCTCAATTCTTGAACGTGTTGAAGGGAGAAATTAGCTTGGTCGGACCACGCCCGGAAACCGTTGAACTGGTGGAACATTTTCACAACAAGATAAAGTTCTTTAACTACCGTCATGCAGTTCTTCCCGGGATCACTGGATGGGCACAAATCAAGCAAGGGCATGTCTCGACCGAAGCGGAAGCCGTCGAAAAGCTGCGTTATGACTTCTATTACCTGAAGCATTTCTCTCCGTGGCTGGATTTTGTTATCCTGATGCGAACTTTTGGCGTGGTTATCAGAGGCAACTAAATCCGCCAGTGATTGGCAAAACAGGGGGTTTTAGTAAGCTGTTTGTGGGGCAAAAATCAAATAGGCTTTGTGAAAGACAGGAATGATGCAAGCCTTTTTTTGGAAACATATCCATATCAATGATGAGAGTGCAGCACTACGTTGGGCTCTGAGTTTGAGTTTCACAATCGCCTTATTCCCGGTTCTAGGTTCAGCAATCGATGTCCTGATCGTCGGGATGGCAATATTTGCACTGAACTACTGGTTTTATGCTGACTTCAAGCTGAACC
>JAAUYH010021523.1_pt1 | contig 13573 bp, 14 predicted proteins | sample 7278061 | NCBI WGS metagenome assembly JAAUYH01 (sample SAMN14350203, study PRJNA611818) | marine sediment metagenome | isolation source: surface marine sediment (0.6m) | place: French Polynesia: Moorea | collected 2018-08
GTCCTCGGTGAAGCTGGTACGGGTAAAAATGATTTTGCCCTGGCAGTTCATGATGAGATGTCAGGGGAATATCAGGCTGCTATAGCCACGTACAAGGGGAGCTTGAAGAAATTCTTCATCGCGATCGCCATGCAGTTAGATGGTCCCACCGAGAATGATGAAGGTAAAGCCATGACTGTTGATGCTCTCAAGGAAGAGATTCTAATTAACAGTGGTGAGGATACTTTACTGATATTCCCAGAAGCCAAACGGTTGACTACTTCGATTAGGTACTGGCTTGAGGACATGATTGGTGCCGGGGCGAGAGTGGTTTGTTTTGCCGTGGCAAATCCAGGTAAAGATATCTTCCTGGATATGTTAGAGATTGAATTGTCATTACCGAGCGATCGCCATATCAGAGAAGTGATGGAAGCTGAGGCACGAAGACAGGGACTACAGATTAGTAAATCCAGATTGGCAGAACTCCAACCCCTGGCTGGTAGGAATCCAGGGTTAGCCAGGAAGATAATCAAGAATGAGAAGTTAGGAATTAAGCAGGATAAACCCGAACATACTCAGTATGTGGTGATTATGCCGATTATTATCGCCGCACTGATGTGTTTTGGGATTGTGAGATTTGTTGGTATGGGAACTGGTAATAGAGGTCTTTATATTACTGGCGGTGTCTGCCTTGTGACGGCAATGGCACTGAAGCAGTTGGGTAGTGTTAAAGGTGCGAGGAAGAGGTTAGGGCAATAGAGAAAGCGATCGCTGATATTCTAACTATATAAACCTAAAGCGAAAACTCAGAAACAAAGTCATTGGGGAAGTAAATTGCTGGCTGGGATTAGTCTGAAACCCAAGTCGAAAAAGAATAAGTCAGCTCCTGGTCAAATGAAGTTGGCTTACCCTTGGGACTTGTACCAGGTATCGGAAAGTCCACAAGTGCAGGATGTAGCAAAAAAGTTTGTACGGGCTAATAGCTATAATTCTGAGTAATTTGCTATATTGTTAGTGTCAGTTTGTTTGTAGTTCCCCTTTTCAACACAGACACGACACCCCGCACTTTTGATACTAGTTTTGTTACTAGTTTTTGTTCGACTCAATTCTAAACAATTTCCGAATTCCTGCTAAGAATTCTTTTGTTTGTACAATTTTGGGCTTTTAAAATGAAATGTACTAAATCGGAATGCTCCGGGGAACTAAGGCAACAATTGACTTGAGTGCTCGTGTGTTCGTCATACACAACTGAAGAAGATAGACAACAGGTCGTTCCTTTGTGGATATTATCTGTTACTGGATTTTTTCAGTCAATATTTTTGCACCTTTTTCCAGGTGTAAACTTAGTATTGGCGTGTGTGTCGGATATACGCATACATACAAACATAATGCACTCTCTGGCTTTACACAGAAATCTAGTTAGTTTTAATATCACTTGAAAGAACACCTCTTGTCTGAACTCTTCAGAAACAGACACAACAGGAGGTGATTTTTTATTGCCAAAGTAACCAAAAAATAAGCCCAGTGCTGTTGCCGCAGCATTGAGCTATTCATGCATTAAAAGTACTTAATTTACCCCTTGTAAAAAGGAGAAAATAAATATGTATGACCAAATAATTCATCTTATTCAGAACAGTCCTTGGTCAATAACTGTTCCTACTACCATTTTACTAATGTTTGTTATGGCAATAGTAGCGATCGCATTTTTCAACAAAGCCAACAAAGAAGCTGAAGTTGAATTAAACATCTGGGACAAATTGAAATTCAAACTTAGAACTACAAAGTAAACGTAGTAGGGGTTTGAGCAACTAAAGGAAGGCGGGGAAACTCGCCTTTTTTTTGTCTCAGTGAGCCAAGTAACTGACGATCGCCTTACCAAAACCCACACTGGTAAAATAACTCCACCCAAAACCCGCCTATGATGGCAATTACTCACGCAGCGATCGCAGTAGCTGGAACATCCCTTATCCTGGGAACTGGTGAACCTTTACCATTAGGTTTGGCTATCCTTGGCTCCCAGCTTCCCGATCTAGACACCACTGAAAGCACCATTGGTAAAATCTTCTTTCCGATTAGCAGTTGGATTGAGGACAGATTTCCCCATCGCAGTATTACTCATTCTCTGCTGGCTACTGCTGCCATTACTGCTGTCAGTCTGGGGGTTAACTATTTCTGGTTACATGGCAGTATAAAGGCTGCTGTTGCCCTACCATTAGGTCATCTCCTCGCCTGTTTCTCCGATACCTTCACCAAGCAGGGAGTACAGTTATTTTATCCCGAACCCGTCTGGGCAATCTCTGTATCTAATCCCCGACGAAGATTAAAGACTGGTGGTGCTGGTGAATTGTGGGTTTTGGGTATGGCGATCGCCCTTCTCTGTTTGGGAATTTATCTCGCCAATGGTGGTGGCATAACTCAGAAAGTCTCTCAGAATCTCGGTTTGAGAGATGGCATTGTCAGAGTCTATAACGAGAATGCCAGTACCAATAAAGTATACGCGAGCATCACAGGTTATTGGACGAGCGATCGCACGAGCGCCGACGGTAAATATTTAATTCTTGGCAACGAGGGTAGAGAGTTTGTAGTTACCGATGGCAAGGGTATTTATAAGACGGGAAAGCAGATCATTACTAGCAAAGTGACTACTGAAGTCGGGGAAGCTGCCAGAACTGAGATTAGGAATCTTACCTTTAATGATGAAGATGCGATTCCCGAACTAGAACAACTACAGCAAGCTTATCCTGGGGCTGACATATTTCTTAATGGAGAACTAACGGTTGATTTCCCTGAAGATGTCAGGATTCCCCTTGAGCCTAATCAAATGGCTACGGCGGTTTTGAGTGGGAACAGGATTAAGTTTAGTTATTGTGGGTTGAGTAGGGCGATTACACTTTTAAATGGGCAGTATGCAGCTGGTACAGTCGAAATTAAAGTAGTACAGTTTTGAATAAGAAAGTAAAAGAAATAATTATATTATTGTTCTGTTCTAATAGATCAAGCTTATTGATGAGAAATATTCAGTCAAAGAAAGGCTTTTGTAAAAAAACATGTATAAAATGACATCATAATGGCAAGTTTCGGAGCAAAAACGATAACGTGACAATTACGTAATGTTTTTGCTCTCATATCGTCTCTTAATTCTGAGATTGTGAAAAATGATTAGTAATCAGACAGAAACTCAAGATAAACGTTATTTGCCATTTGTATTACAAGGTATAGAAATTCATACTTCTGAAGAATTAATAAAACTATGCGAAGTTTCCTCTTTGAATGCTAGTGAATATTTAATGCGAGGAGATTTTGAAAACTGGTTTGATTATATAGATAGAAAAGATCTGGCACAAATTGCTTATGAGGCGCGTAACCATGAAGGAAGTAATGAGGAACGTTTAAAGAATTTTGTTTCAAACTATAAATTATCTTTAGAAGATTTACGAACTAATGCAGAAGATATTTCAGAAGAAGTAAATTCTGCAAAAGAAGATAATTTTGATGCAAATGATGAAATTGACAAGCAACTCAAAATTATTAGCGAAGGTATTCAAAAATATCGTGATAAATTGCCCGAACAGCGACCTCCAACAATTTTAATTTGTGGCAAAATAGGAAACGGCAAGTCAACTACTATAAACACGCTTTTTGGAAAAGAGATTAGCTACATTGGTCATTTCAGTCGTGGGACAGAAAAAGATGAGGTATATGAATGGCAGGCTTATAGTGAAAACATAAATATAGTCGATCTTCCTGGTTTAGGAGACTCACCTAAAAATGACAATATTTTTCAGAATATCTATCGCTCTCGCGTAAAAGAAGCAGACGGTTATCTTGTAATCGTTTGTCCGCCAAGACCTGCCGAAGATGGTACTTTGAAAACTGTTAAACTACTAATTGCAAATGGTGTATCAAGCAAACATATTATCTTTGGCTACAATAAGTTATCTGATTTAAGATATTCAGATAATGGAGAGCTAAAACAAGTAGAAATGAAGGGGCTAGTAGGTCCGACATCTTCTAGCCATATCAAAGCTATAAGATCGGCTAAAGAAGCTTTCTTAACAGATCTTAGAAGAGAAATTCCAAATGCTTCTTTCAGCAAAGATCAAATTATAGAATTTGACTCAATTTCAGGATGGAATCTTCATAAAATGCTTTTTGCGGTGATAGAAATATTGCCTTTTGAAGCATTATCCAAACTAAAGAAAGTGACAGACAAAGCTCAAGAAGCAGTCAAAAAAAAAGAAGATGAAATAATAACAAGAGAAAAGAGGTTATTAGACGCAGACAGAAAAAGATTGGATGAATTAAATGAATTGTATGCTTCTCGGTCTGACTTTGAAAAACAAAGAAAATTAATAGAGCAATCTATAGCAGAAAAAGAAAAGAATATTGAAGAAAGAATAACAGCACTAATAGAATTTGGAAATGAAACAAATAGACTTACTAAAACTGTAGTTGGCAAAGTGGTTACAGGCGTTGGTAATGTCGTGAGCGCATTTGATAAGCAAGCAGGAGAAGCGATTATAAAAGCAGGAATAAATGTACAAAAAGTGGCTGAAAAAGTGATAGATAATGTTGAAAAAACTGTAAGTAGAGCAGCAAACAACGTTGGAAAAGCTGTAAATAAAGTAGCAGATAACGTTGAGAAAACTGTGAGTAAAATAGGCAATTGGTTTAAGTCTTGGTTCTAGTCATTTATCAGCAATACTTACGAGGTAATATCTTGATGAATAAATAAGAGATGAATAATGATGCACTGCAAAAAAACTTTTTTGTAGTGCGCTAGTCTCCGAACCCAAATTACACCCAAAACTAACCCAATAGACTAAGACAGAAGCAGATAACCAATCTTGGCGAACTGTGATGAAGATATACAAACTATTGGGCTACTTACTTCTAGGCATTGGGGCTTATGCCGTCCTCAATGCCAACAATACCAACCTACAAGCCACTGCACCAGCTACCCAACAGCAAACTACCTATAAACGCAATCGTCACACCATCACCCTAGTTTTAAGCCAACTGTCAGACTTGAAGGTAGAAGAGGGACAGAGAATTAATGTAGGGGATATCATTTCAGATCGCACTACCGAACGCACCAAACTACAAGCCAAGAAGCAGAGGTTAGAAGCTTCTCTCACCCGTGTTAGATTACCCCTCAGAGAACTAAAACCCGTCCCCGTACCCAAGTTTCAGACTGAACTGGTAGCACTCAAACAGGCACAGTTTCAACTGGATGCGATCGCCCGTCAGATAAAGAATTTTGATGTTAAGTTTTATCACAAAGACCCTTGGCACGTTCAAGTATTCGAGTCTGAGAAGGTGCAGGAATTAGCAGAGTTGAAACGTAGAGAGTTAGAGGCTTCTATCAATTTAGAGAAAGCGATCGCCCGATTGGATGAAGCCAAACTCAACTACCAGAAGCAGCAATACGAACACTCGCGCTTTGTATCCGACTATCAAACCTCATTACAGAAGCAGCAGGAGCAAGTTAACTCGCTACAGACGAGCCTAGATAAAGTTGATGAGGAATTGGAGCAATTGACCTCTGTTTATTCACCTTATCGGGGGAAGGTAAGAAGGGTGAAGATATTGGGACAGAACGAGCGATCGATTACTGCTGAAGTTACATTGGATATTAGAGATGGGTTTTAGGGCGATCGTTTTCGGGGCAGATTGTTGATGTTGAGATTAAACAGGATGAATTGGTCAGAATGATAAAGCAAGTTACTGGTTATTAAGTTGAAGAAAATCTCTAAGATATCTAATTAATTCAGTTAGTACCTGACTGCTGACTTCTACCCCAGTAATTTTATCAATAATTAATAAAGCCCAAAACATACAAGAAACAAAAAAAATTATTCCTAGCCCATTTTTACGGAAAATAAGATTAATCAAATCGGGTTTCCATAAAAAAAACAGCATAATCAGTAAAGGCATGGCTAAAATCAAAAACTGTAATGATTTTCTTTGTCGGGTGTTAAATGTTCTATGATTATCTAAATTCTCATTCCAGTCTTCATCACAATTCTTCTCATTTTCAATAACTCTTAGAGTTTGTCGATCGCATATACCAGTCACTGGTAGATTTCTCTTGGTTTGAATCTGTTTGACGATTTCAATAGTCTTCCTTCCATATATTCCGTCCTCAATTAGTAAAGTTCCGAAATTCAGATTTAATAATACTTGTAACTGTTGAACATCGTCTCCTGTATGGTTGGGACGAATCTCACGATCGAAGCCTCTAAAGTGCATATTAAGCATATTTATGACAACTCCTTCTATTAAGATGATTAATAATTGTATCCAAACTCGGTTACAAATCTGTTCTTTATGAACCTTTCGCACGATATAAAGCGAAATATAGGTAACAAACTGATACCAAGTTAGGATTGATTTAATGTCTTGAATTAAATGATTTATCAGATGACAGAAGAAAAAGGGACAACTTTTCGCGCAAGATTATCGACTAGAGCTAAAGAAGCTATTGAGAAGATTGCCGAGCAATACAACTGTATTTATGCAGGAAAGGGAAGTATAAGCGATTTATTAAACAAAATTGCCGACGGTCATCTAGTAGTTAAAAGGGCAACAATATCAGAGAGAACAATTTCAGGTAACTCGCTAATCAAATTAAAAATTAAAGCTCAAACGGATATAAGAGGAACAATATATAGAATTTCTCAAAAAATAGCAGTTTGGAATGGAAATATACTTGATATTAAAGTAACAAGAGAAGAAGAATTCGGGATATTTCACTTGTTAGTTTCTTTAGAAAAAGATAGTGACTTAATTAACTTACTCAACGCGCTGTTAGAAATAAAAGTAGAAGATATTCAAGCTTTTAATGATGAAAAAATACTAGAAAATAAAAGACTAACAAGAAAGTTTGAATATTCATCCTTGTCAAAATTTAAACAGCAAAGCTTACTAATAGATGTACGATGTATTATTGGATTGAAAATACATATACCGAATAAAAAAGGAATTTTATCACAGATAACACAAATAATTGCCGAAGAAAAAGCCTTAATAGAATCTGTCGCTCAAGATTTTACTGCTCAAGAAGAAAACGCGATTATTAAGTTGTTTTTGTTGCTTAAATTAGAAACTGAAACCGAAACAAAAACTGAAGTTGAGAAAATCAACAAAATTATGAAGAAGATTGGTAAAAAATTTAAAGTGGAACGTTTAAATGCCGAGTTTTTAATATAATTTGTGTCAAGATCAGCAGTTCATCCAGCTAAGTTAGGTTTGTTGTTTCCACTCATTCGATGATTTGGATTATTTGGTGAAAGAAGTATACAAGAATTATTGCAGACATCGCATTAATTACAGATTAATTACACAAGGCGATCGCTATATCTGTTAAATTCAAGCGATCGCCCTCCCACTAATCCAAATCGATAAACGCGCCTAGTACACTCATGCTTGTTGAACGATCGCATGAGTTTAAAACAAATCTTTAGGGAAAAGTAAGTTTGCCCTTCTGTGTTAGTGAGTTAGATGAAAATTAAAACTCTGGTCAACGGTTCGATTCTGTTTATTGGTTTGGGTCTGACTGCCTACTCTTGGTTGAATGGTTATCGAGTGCGATTCAACATCGAAGATGTTGCCGTTGATGCCGTCGAAGAACAACAACCACAACAAAAGTTTGAGCGATGGCAGTTGAAGAAAAATTCAATTTATGACGGTGACACTCTTCGAGTGACCAGAGAAAACGAGGAGTTAAAAATAAGGTTCTGCGGTATTGATGCCCCAGAGAAAAAAATGCCAATGGGAATAGAAGCCCGCGACCACCTGCGATCGCTCGTAGATATTGGCAATGGTGAATTATTGCTTGTCCCAGTTGAAAAGGATCGCTATGGTCGGACTGTGGCAGAGTTATATGTGCAGGATAGAAAAAACTCAGCTATTCCTCTGAATCTCCAAATGGTTCGCGACGGCTACGCTTGGCATTATCAACAGTATTCGGCTAATTGTCCTAGTCATGAACAGTTCGCGATCGCTCAGAAGTTGGCACAGTCAGAAAGATTAGGAATTTGGAAAGGTAATCCTCAACCTCCCTGGGAATTTAGACGAAAAGCTAAGAAAGCTAAGAAATAAAGCGATCGCTCAAGATTTAAAGGAGAAACTAGGTGAATTTATGTAAAGATTAGTCTCTAGAATGGTTCTTCTAGATAATTATGAGCAAGCAGCTCCAGTCACCGACCTCACCAGAGAATCTAAAATTAACTGCTCCTGTCCCCCTAACTCTTCATCCAGCGGCGGTCTATCTGGACTCGTTGAGCGAGGGTTCAAAACCGACGATGAAGCAAGCCTTAGATGCGATCGCATCTGCTGTAACTTCGGGGTCATGCGATTGCTTTACTCTTAACTGGGCTGCACTGCGCTATCAAAATACTTCAGCTATCCGTGCTGCCCTCAAAAAACAGTATGCTCCAGCGACGGCTAATAAGATGCTCTGTGCTTTGAGACGGGTTCTTAAAGAAGCACTCAGGCTAGACTTAATTGACCCCATTGATTACGCTAAAGCTGTGGATTTAGGCAGTATCAAAGAGAGTCGAAAACTTAGAGGTAGGGCTTTAAGCTCCGATGAAATTACTAATTTAATGGCAGTTTGCTCTCGCTCGTCAAATCCTATCGATCTTAGAGATGCTGCCCTAATTGGCATTTTAAGGGGTGCAGGACTGCGACGGGCGGAGGTGATTAAGTTAGAACTCAAGGATTTTAACCCCCAAACAGGTGCTTTAGCAATTCATCGGGGCAAGGGAGACAAAGACCGCATGGTGTATCTACCTGAAAGTGCGATCGTCTTTGTTAACAATTGGCTGAAAGTTAGAGGTCGCACTGCTGGAGCATTGCTATGTCCAGTTAGAAAAGGTGGCAGGGTACAACTGCGTCACATGACCTCAGATGCGGTGCTAAAGATTATGCGCCGACGAGCATCTCAAGCTGGTGTGGAGTCTTTCTCTCCTCATGATTTTAGACGGACATTTTGTAGCGATCTATTGGATGCAGGAGTAGATATCGTGACAGTGCAGAAATTAGCGGGTCATGCTAACCCCAATACTACCGCTAAGTATGACAGGAGAGGTGAGGAGACGAAGCGGCAGGCAGTGCAGAAGTTGAAGTTTTAAGAAGGCGATCGCCTTATCTCCCCAAGCCAACTAAAATAGAAAGATGATTCACTCACCCAAATCCATGAGTATCATCAAACTTATCAGCATCAAACAATACACCCTGGCTGTCTTCTATACTTCGTCTGATTGCTTTCGATATTCGATCATCGATGAGTATGGCGTAGTATTAGAACCCGATGACATTTTCTACAAAGCGTGAAGGCGCAGAGCGTGAAGGAAGAGAGGCTATTAATACTGTTTCTAATTAGTTGTGGGTAGAGCGATCGCTCTTGAGGTGGCAATTGGCAAACCAGTTTTATCTCATATTTTTTTAAGGGTTCTGAGTCGGAGGTGCTGGAGAGTGAGTAGCTGGTTGGGGACTAGGAAGTCTCATATAAATCAATAATATTCCACCTAAAACTGAGACTACGGTAGTTACTGTTACCCAAAAATTAATTGACAATTTACCTTTAATTTCTGCTACTTGAACAGCAATATCGCTTAGATTGTCTTTTGTACATAAAGGGCTATCGTTATGGGCTAACTCTCGCGTTATTTCTTGTATTCCTGGCAATTTATTAATTTTCTCTTCAACTTTTTCAAGTTGATTATTAACTTGGGAAAGATCGGATTTTCTAGCTAGCGTGGGTATGTCTCTATCTATTAAGCCGTCAACATCCTTTTTTAGACCATCAATTCTTTCAGTAAAAAGGCTGTGTAAATTTTCGTTAAAGGTATTCATTCGCTCGACTTCAATCCGAACGCTTGCAAGAATACTTTTCATCTCGGTTTGAATAACTCTTACATTTTCACTAGTTTCTCTAGATGTTTGTGTTTGATCTCTTAAAACAGCTTCTAAGTTTTTAATCTGCTTCTCAATCTCTTGTGTTTTTTCCTTTACAGTAGGGAACGATTGCTCTAGAGCTTCAGTCATTCTCCTAAGAGAATCCATATACAAATTAATATCAGTAGAGTTTGGAGTTGTAGACATCAGTATTAAAAATTATTCTATATATATATATATGGATTATAGATTAACCTACTTCTCTCTCAGCCTCAATTTTTCTAAATTTATTGATCTATTTTCTATCATTAAAAGAATCAATCAAAGATCGCTCGCCCTTTCCATAACTAGCAACATCAGAGCAGAATGGGAGCAAAACTCATGAAAAAAATTCCTGAATGCGATCGCTGTCTCCTCTACGCCCGTAACCCATATGTAGTTTGTAGTGTTCACCCTCAAGGTGTTGACACTGAAAACTGTATCGACTTTAGACCTAATCCCAATATCAAACCAGAGGAACAATGGTGTCCTGAAGGTTACTCGTACTACGATGGCAATCTTGTCCGCGATCGCTCTAGATACTCTCGCTCTGAACAATGGGAAATACTCAACACTCATCCCTTTTTCACTGGTGTTTGTCCAGTTTGCCAACATCAATTTGATAAGGCTAATCCTCCTGCCGTTCACTGGGATTGCCCAAACCCTGAATGTGGATGGGTAGATGATTCTGTGTAGCGATCGCCCTGAAGAGAAAGCGATCGCGCTCTACTGCTGAAAATATACTTGAATTCAATAAGTAATAATAAGGGGATTTTCTCAACAACTGTGGTTATTTCTCAAGTAAAAAGGCTATTCTCAACAATCGAGCGAGAAGGAGCTGCCTAACCTCTACAACCCCCATGAAACCGTGCTTTCTAATCCCCCTATGCAAGATTTATCGGAATTAGAATTGCCTGAAGTATAAGTGAAGTTAATTTTAATATTTGACAGTCAGCCAACCCACAGCCTAGGGAAGCGGGTGTACTTACGTGCCTCTGATATCATTTCTCCTACTAATATTATATTCATCTTTTTTGTTTCGGTGGCATCTTCCCACTGAACTATATCTATCATCTCCTTTTCCGACGGAACTATCTTTATTTGAGCAGTTGTCTGAACATGTTTCCAAATCTTATTACTCTCTTCATTTGCCATCTCATCTTCCTCCTATATACCAAAATAATAAAGGAATTTAAATGCTTACTACTATTAATATTTTTATCAATAACAATCGAGCTATCGAGAAGTCTTTAAATTCTCAAAAGACAAGTATTGATTCACTACTTTATCATGATAAAATAATGATAAAATACTGATAAATGAAAAGAGGCAAGAATCTTATGGCAGAGGGAAGAAAGGTTCAAGTCTACTTTGATGAGAACTCAATGACAATTATCGAAAATCTTCAAAAAGCGTCGGGTAAAAAATCGATGGCGGAAGTAATTCGCGACGCTTTAGGATTATATAATTGGACACTAAAAATGCATAAACAAGGTTATTCTGTAGGAACAATTAAGAATGGAAAAGCCATTCAGCAACTTGTTTTACCATTTGAGATGCGAGATGCTTGAGATAACAAGTGAGTAGTAGTCCGTCAAGATTGAAATGAGGAGTAACTAATTTCTGAAATTTTAGTCAGACAAGAATTATGAAATCAAACTGTTCCTCAAAACAAAGTTGTCAGAGTAGTAGAATAATTTAGCGATAATTGGGAAAGGCAAGATATTTTGGCTCTACCGAACTTACAATGTTGAATTTGCCTGAAATGCCTGTCTGCAAACGCCTTTAGCAAAAAGTATACAAAATCAAACTATCAAGAACTTAAGGTCTTGCTGTGCAAGAGTTTCAATGATTAGTTTCTAACAATTTTACATCACAGGTTCGGTAAAGCCGATATTTTTAACTATCTCCTTCTGTCTCCCTAAAATAAAACCCCAAAACAAATCCTAATGGGCCACTCATAATCGCGGAAAAAGCCTTAAACATATCAAATCCTTGACTAATATCTCTCTCAAACACCAATGTTGCTGAACCATTTTCGCTCTCTATCTTACTTGACGGAGAAAAAAAAGCAGTGAATGAAAAAATAAAACATATCAAAATACCTAAAGCAAATGTGAAGACGACAATGTAAGCAAGATGAGAAGCCGTTTTAGCCCTCCGTTCCACGGGAGCAGTACTAGGAGACTGAATTCCTGAAATTTGTAAACTTTCTGGTTCCATATCCTTAGTCATCACATCACTCTCCAATAAGTAATCAGGTTTGTAGATAAAAGAAACATTCTTTCCCGTTATTTTCTCTATCGCTTTTGTCCAATAGTAGTCATCCTTACCTTCTTGTTTCCCATTAGCTTCCCAGAGAAAATAAGCCTCTTTTTTAATACTTTCTCTGTATTGTTCTAGAGCTTTAATTTCTTGTCTTATTTTAGCTCTGCATTTTTCTTCAGCTCTCTGTCTGTCTCTAACTCTTTTTCTTTTCCACCAATTAACAAGAGTTGTATCTGGATTAGGTTTTTTGAGCCAAGTTAGCAACTTCTTCATTCAATTTAGTAATCTGCAATATTCTAAATGATGTATTTAACTATACTAAAACTACTACCCAATAACGGATACAGCCTGTTTCCTCTGCTCTGGCGATACTTCTAGATACCTCTGCCAAGTTTCCAAATTGTTATGTCCCGATATCTCTTGAGTATGTCTTAGAGGTATACCTGCATGTTGCGATCGCCCTTTCTAAATTTTCAAACCCATCTGCTTCCCAGTAGTCGAGCCATTGAATATCTCGCAGATTCAATCCATATTCATCCTGTCTCAGGTCGGGAATTTCACATTCATCTAACCTTAAGGGAATTAAATAGATGGAATTCGGTGGCAGTGAGGCGAGCTGGTTGAGGGCAATTTTAAATTCGTTCTGAACGTATCCTTGTTTGGCAATGGAACGTTTAGAGAGACAGGCAATGAATAGTTGACTATCTTTAATTGCTTTTGGAATAACCGAACGCCAATTCTGTCCCGGAATCAGGTTTTTCTTATCCAACCAGGGTCTGTATCCTGCTTCTTTGAGTTGTTCGTAGAGTTTTAATACAGTTTCTTTGTCCTCGTTGGCATGAGCCAGAAAAATTTGAATCTCTGACTTTTTCATTGGCTCGGTTGTTTAAACTTTATTTCAGTTTATTTCAAGAATGTAAAAGGAGATAAAAAAACCACCTATTTTGATTTATCAAATTAACCAATAGGTGGCTTCTAATATCTTGGCTAAATGTTACCAAAGACATATACAAAAGACAATCTATATTATTGATGGCTTAAGAAGTTGTCGCGATCGCCCGAACTATAGTGGTTAGCTCCGTCTTATCAGACCGAGCTAGATTTTTGTTTATTTTGTTACTCCGTCTAGCGACCGAGTAATGTCAGTTCAAAGTTAATGATTATGATGCGATCGCCCTACTAAAAATCGTCGCTTCGCGGGTTTATTGCTTTCCCCCCACTGCCCCCAAGGGGGATACGTCGCTGCGCTTCCCTAGAATTGGTGAGGCGTTGTTTTCACACAGCTTTCAAATTATAGCAGGGGCGAATAATGTCGCTTCGCGGTTTGTTTATTGGACAAAGGGTATACAACAGCGACGCAGACAAATTTTGTGGTCGCTTCGCA
>JAAUYH010088604.1_pt1 | contig 13571 bp, 3 predicted proteins | sample 7278061 | NCBI WGS metagenome assembly JAAUYH01 (sample SAMN14350203, study PRJNA611818) | marine sediment metagenome | isolation source: surface marine sediment (0.6m) | place: French Polynesia: Moorea | collected 2018-08
CGATATGATTCGTCAGCAAAATTATAAAAGCGATTAATAATTTAACATTTATCATTTATCATTAATCATATAAAAATCTTTTCAAGAAATAATAAATCAAATATTATTCAATGAAATATAAAGCAACAGGAATAGTGTTAAAAGGTTCTCCTCTTAAAGAAAACGATCGCCTAGTGACGGTTCTGACTTCAGAATATGGCTTGATTCGGGCAGTTGCACCAGGAGCGAAAAAGCATAAATCGAAACTACGGGGGCGCACTGAGTTATTTGTAATTAATGAGTTTTTGATAGTTAGAGGGCGATCGCTGGATAAAATAATTCAAGCAGAAACTATTTATACTTACCCTGGTTTGAGTCAAGATGTAGGCAAATTGGCTTCCGCCCAATATCTAGCAGAGTTGGCTTTGTATCTAGCGGTAGATGAACAACCTCAACAGGATTTATACGAGTTGCTGAACGAACATTTGCGCCGTATTGAAAAGCTGCAACCCAAGCAAAATGTCTATCCCTATATTGCTCATGGAGTATTTCACTTACTGGCGATCGCAGGAATTGCCCCACAAGTTCACAATTGTTGTCGAACTCAAAAATCTCTTACACCTAATCTAGAAAATCCCAAATATTTAACAGGCTTTAGCTTTGACAGTGGAGGACTAGTTAATTTAGCACCACCAGCAGAAAATGAAGAGCCAACTTTCATCCCCTTTGTAGATCGTAAAATCAATGGTATGGAAGTGGCAATTATGCAGCAACTCAATAATCACAGTCTTCCTACTATTCCTGCTCTAATTCCCCCTGGTTTTTCTTTAGATGAGTCTTGGATTACTGTTGAAAAAATTTTACGAGACTATATTAAACATCATCTTAATAAAACAATTCGTTCTGCTAAGTTAGTGGATAGTGTTTACAATACCTTCGACAAAAAAAGACCAGAAAACGTACCCCCTGTCAAGAGGTTTTGAGCAGGAGAGAGTAATTTTTGCGCTATTTTGGAGTTTATTTAGGTGAAATACCTGTAACAGAAACCGGTAGTGATTCCCATGTAGTGAAAGTGATTTTAATTATTAGAAATCACAGCATTATAATGATGGATGAAATACTAAATTGCTCCAATATGATTTTCAACTTTTTTAGAAAAGGAAAGAGTTTTTCGTACTAATCGAAAAATGCGTTGTCTTAATGTATTATTGAGTCTTTCAACGTGATTAGTTTCCCCACTGGATTTAGGAACTGGTCGATGTCTTGAATTGGGAATAACAGTTTTATAAGCCTCCCAAAAATCAGTATAAGCGACAGCACATTGTCGATAAACAGGAGGAAGTGATTGCCATAATTTTCTCGCAGATTCTCTCGTTCTATCTCCGGTACATAAATATTGTTTCTAAGCGATCGCGCTTATTGATCACTACATGGGAATCACTACCCAAATTATTCAGCAGCTTAGTTCTGCCTTCATGTCAAAAAATTAGTTTAAATATGAGGTTTCTTAATTAATCTACGACGAAGGAGATCGCCTGTTATCATTCCCCCGGCAATTAATAAACCTATACTAGGAGAAAAATCAAAAGGAATATCTTGAGTAATTTGAAGATTATCTAACATTAAGGCGGAAGTGCGGTCAACATTATCTACATCCACAACCCCAAAACCCAAACTGTAAGTATATGTATTTGCTGCTAAACCACTTACCGTATAAGAGAATTGATTACTAGCTGTATGAAAATCAGTATTTTGGTGAACAAAATTGTCAGTTGTTGGAGCAGTTAATGTCTGATCACTATCCGCCAAAACAATAATATTGTTAGGAGACGATGTCGGACTCTTTTCATACAAACTTAAAAAAGCAAAATCTTGATCGCCAAACAAGGTATTAGTACCATCATTGCTTAGATAAGCGTAATTAAAGCTAAGAGTAAAAGCATTCATGCCACTATCTACATCAGCTTGGGTAATTGTAATTTGAATATCTTGCTGAATTCCCGAACCTTCCTTAGCAGTCCGAAAACCTGATATCATTCCCCCTTCTCGCGCCACACTCAAGCCATTTTCATCCAAGCCAAAAAAGTCTTGCAGCTTAAAAGCTTCTTGATTGGTTCCTGCATTGGCAGGATCGCCAAAACTGGCGTTCATTTGATTGTTGCTAGAGTAGTTAAAAGTACCAGTAGCACGCGGATTATCATCATTTCTCGCGCCATTTGTCTGAGAGTCCGTACATAAATCTCCAGCACTTGCAGAACAACTGTTAGTAATTAAAGCTTGATAGTCATTCTGAGTCGGACTAATTCCCTGAAAAGTACTTTGAATACTTGTATCTCCAATAGTATTCCAACTATCAAAACCACCAGTACCACTGCCCTCAAAGCCAGTATTGCCAATAGTAACATTAAAGGCGTGAACTGGATTAACAGCAATAAAATTACTGATAGCAACTAAAAAAATAGTTCTTAAGCAAAAGGATTTGTTTTTGAAAGATATAGACATAATTACAGGATTAGTTGTTGATTATATGTAGGTTGGGCATAACTCATTAAAATAGTGTTGCTAGGGTGGGCATTGCCCACCCTAGCAAAGATAAAATCTACAGAATAAAATCTCCTGCAACGATAGTGTCATTGGGGTTTTGCAAGAAAACCACATCTTTCGGATTCAGACTACCAGTATTATCAAAATCAGCCCTCACCATAGTTCCCACTCCACTAAAGTTTTCCCAGATGATATAACCGCTACTAATAGGATTGCTAATACTAGAACCTACATAATTTTCAATTTCCTCCACAATCTTGCTGAAATCCAATTTATCGTCACCACTAGTAAAGTCAGTAATAATATCTATACCGTCACTGGTTTCGTTATAGAAGAAAGTATCACTACCACCACCACCACTCAGGGTATCTTGACCTTTGTAGCCAATAATAGTTTCATCTCCAGTACCACCACTCAAAGTTTCAGAACTATCTGTACCATCTATAACCGTAGTATTTGGTAAATAACCAGCATCGATCTTTTCTTTATCCTCTCCTGGGTCGAGGGTAATGATATTACCAGGGCTAGTCACATCGTCATTACTAGCTATTCCAGTAGTATTATTAACATCCGAATCAATGGTGTTATCCGAACCAGTATCTTGTGTAGTCAAGCCATTGTAACCACTAACAGTAGTAGGGAAACTAACCTGATATTCTTCCCCTGGATTTAAGCCAGTGAAACTATAAGTACCATCAGTACCAGTATTTTGATCGACTATGGTATTATCTCCAGCAGTACTGAGAAGACCATCAGCACCACCACGGGTGAGAGTTACACTCACTCCACTAATAACATCTTCAAATTGACCGCGAATTCCATTACTATCTAGGTCTTCCCAAACCACACCACTGATACTGGCTTCTAGTCCATCTACAAAATTGTTCCCAGTAGAAGCATCATTATTGATAGTAATAGTACCGATGGTATTATTATTAGTCCCATCACTTTCGGCTACATTTCCATAACCACTCAAATTTTCTTGAGTGATAGTATAAGTACCATTTGCTAAACCAGTAAAACTATAATTACCATCGGCATCAGTTTGGATAGTAGTAGGAGTGTTTACACCATCATCAAGAGTGATATTGATATTTTCTAAAGGAGTATCACCAGCACCATCACCATCAGTGTCTTCAGAAACATTACCACTAATCAATCCAGTGGCATTAACTTCTACAACAAAATCATTACCAGTATCCGTTTCTCCTGCAACAAAATCTAGAAAAATAATTTGATTATTGGTATTGGAATTAAATCCTGCGTCACCATTGGCATCAGTATCATCATTACCATCATCTACAGTATCTCCATCAAGTACGTTGGTATAATTTGTCGGATTGATTTGTCTGAGTCGATAATTTCCAGGTGCAACATTAGTAAAGCTATAAGTCCCATCACCAGCAGTTATTGCTGTCGCCAGAGTAGCATTACTGTTATCTCTATCCTGTAATCTGACTTCCACCCCAACTAAGCCAATATCCCCAGTAGTACCATTACCATTATTATTTTCTTCAAAAACTGTACCGCTAATAGTTCCTGTTTGTTCATTAACAAAGTCATTACCAGTATCAGATTCACCCGAAACAAGAGTTACAGATAAGATATTGTCATCATTAGCACCAGCAGTTTCATTATCGCTATCAGTGTTTCCAGAACCAGTAGCACCACCATCATCATCCACACTATCTAGTTCGTTAACATCAACATAACCATCAGGATTAGTTTCAACAACTTCGTAGTTTCCAGGTGCAACATCATTAAAACTATAATTACCAGTAGTATCAGTAGTTGTGGTTGCAACTGTACTGTCATCACTGGCATTTCTGAGAGTAATCGTTACACCACTTAATGCTGTATCACCAGCATCATTGCCAGTAGTATCTGCTTTTACACTGCCGCTAATGCTACCGTTTTGAGCATCGACAAAATCATTGCCACTATCGGTTTCTCCTGCGCTTAAACTGACAGAAATAATATTGTCATTCGAGCCATCACTACCAATTTCACCATCATTACCACCAGCGTCAGTAACACTATCTGTATCGGTGATGCTACTGTAACCATTGAGGTCAGTTTCTACTACGGTATAGTTGCCTGGGGTAACATTAATAAAGCTATAATCCCCATTACTATCAGTAACATCGGTAGCAACAGTATTATCATCACTATCTTTGAGAGTAACTGTTACACCACCAATAGGAGCGTCTGTATTGCCACTTCCATCTCCATTTGTATCTTCTAGTACCGTACCGTTAATACTAGCGTTGAGTTGGTCGAAGAAATTATTGCCACTATCAGTTTCTCCTGCACCCAGGTTGACAATAAGAATATTATCATTAGTATTTGTATTGGTATCGTTATCCGTATTATCAGTTCCCGTAGCACCAGCATCATCATCGGTTTGATCACTGTCGCTAACACTACTGTAACCAGTGGGGTCAGTTTTGACTATTTGATAATCTCCTGGTTCGAGATTAGAAAAGCTATAAGTACCACCACCGCTAGTAGTAGCAGTGATAGCATTACCTGTACCATCTAATACGGGATTGCCATCACCATCCAATAAAGTTAGAACAACACCATCTTTACCAACATTTCCGCTACCATCATCAGCAAAAACCGTACCACTAATTGTTCCAGGTTTTGCTTCATAAACAAAATCGTTACCTGTATCCGATTCTCCCGTGGCTAAATCAACAATTAAAGTTCTGTTGTTGTTTTCAGTGCGAAGTTCATTATCAGCATCAGAATTACCAACGCCACTAGCACCACCATCATTATCAACACTATCTAGTTCATTAAGATAGTTATAATTTTCTACTGTAGCATCACCAGAGTTAGGAGTAGTAAGAGTGTAAATATCTGCACCAGTAGCACTTACATCAAAGCTATATTCTCCATCTTCATTAGTGGTAGTAGTCAAGTCAGCAGTACTACCATCAGTATCACTTAGAGTAATCAATACTCCAGCCAAAGGACTATCGCCAACACCGTCACCGTTAGTATCTTCTAAAACTTTACCTGCAATGGTTTCTGGTAGTGCTTCATCGATAAAATCATTACCGCTGTCTTCTTCTCCTGCGATTAGAACTACATCGAGAATATTATCGTTACTGCTTCCACTACCTTCTAAATCTGTGTCATTAGTAACATCGTCAGTAACACTATCTTGTTCGCTAACATCCGCATAACCAGAAAGATTAGTTTCTACTACGGTATAAGTTCCAGAGGGTAAATCCGCAAAGATGTAATTACCACTCGCATCGGTAGTTGTAGTAACGGTAGCACTGGTAGTAGTATTTGTGAGAGTGATAGTAACGTTCTCTAAGTTAACTTCACCATCACCATCATTATTGGTATCTGCTTTAACGTTGCCTCTAATTACACCTCTTTCGTCCACAAAGTCATTACCTGTAGAAATTCCACCAGCAGACAAAGCAACAGAAATTACATTTTTATCAGTGTTACCACCAGCACCATCAGCAGTACTATCTGCGTTAGTATCGCTATCTTTAACATCACCATAATCGCTGGGGTTAGTTTCTACTAAGGTGTAGTTACCAGGTTCAACATCAGTAAAACTATAATTACCAGTACTATTTGTGGTAGTAGTAGCAATAGCAGTAGTATTACCATCTTCAAATAGTTGAATAGTAACTCCTGCTAGAGCAGCATCTCCAATATCATCGTTGTTGGTATCCGCTAAAACTTCACCGCTAATAGTTCCTGTTTGTTCGTCAATAAAGTCATTACCCGTATCGGATTCTTGGTTAGATAGGCTAACAGGAATTAAATTATCGTTAGTATTGCTATTTGTATCATCATCAACACCACCAGCACCACCATCATCATCCACCCTATCATTATCGCTAACATCCGCATAACCAGAAAGATTAGTTTGCTTAACAATGTAATCTCCAGGTACAACATCCATAAAACTGTAGCTACCAGTGGCATCAGTAGTAGTAATAGTAGGTTGGGTATTGGGAGTATCGGGGTCGCTGTCTATAGAATTCCCATCACTATCTAATAATTCGATAGTAACACCCTGTAAAGGACTTTCTCCAGCATTGTCGTTATCCGTATCGGCAAAAACCGTACCGCGAATCGAACCGAGATTATCATCATCATTTTGAATTGTACCCGTACCTACATTTTCTACACCGCTAAGATTACTAGTAGTCGCAATAGTACTAATATTGGCATTAGTCGCACTAGCAAGGGTAACTGTGAAAGTTTCATCATTTTCTACAGGAGTATCCCCAGTGACATCCACAGTAATAGTTTTACTGGTTTCTCCTGGGTCAAAAGTGAGAGATAGAGGACTAAGCGAAGAACCAAGAGCCGTATAATCACTATTGGTAGTAGTAGCTGTACCATCGCTAGTATAGTAATCTACTGTTACTACGGAAGTACTAGCTTTGTCTAAGCTGACAGTGAAAGTAAAAGAAGTTGTACCGCTATCTCCTTCAGCAAGAGCAACATCATTAATTACAGCAGTAGGTGTATCATCGTTATCGATAATAGTTCCAGTACCAGTATCGCTAAAAGTTTGATTTACAGCAGCAGTACCAGTATCAGCACCAGTAGCATCAGTTGCACTTAGAATAAAAGTTTCATTATTTTCAGGGTCTGTATCAAATGCTGAGTCAATTCTAACTTTAATGCTGGTCTGATTCGCAGGAATTATTACATCGGTGGTATTTGTACCTGTAGCAGCAGTCCAAGTAACACCATTATCCGTACTGTATTCAAAACCAGTGGTTTCATAGTCAGTATCACCAATAGCTGTACCACCAGAAGCAGCTAGAGTAATAGTAATATCTTCATCACTAGCACTGGTTAAGCTGACATCAAAGACTAATTGATTACCATTTGTTCCGTGATCTTCTACTACACTAGCATCGCCAATAATTACATCAGGCGTATTGTCATCATCATTGATAATTGTACCCACACCTACAGCATCGGTAATGTTGGCATTCACTGCATTGATCAGATTGACATTAAAGGTTTCGTCAGGCTCTTCAGGTGTGTCTCCTGTCACCAATACTGTAACAGTTCTACTGGTTTCTCCTGGGGCAAAAGTAAGAGTTTCAGGAACAAGCATAGAACCAATACCAGTGTAGTCATTATTGGTAGTAGTCGCTGTACTATTTTCGGTATAGTAACCAACAGTAACAGTTTGATTACTAACTTGGTCAAGAGTAACAGTAAAAGTAAATTGTTTAGTATCGCTGTCTCCTTCTGTGAGGGTGACATCGTTGATAGAGATATTGGGTTCAGCATCATCATCTAAAATTGTTCCAGTACCAGTATCAGCAAAGTTATTGACACTACCACTAACTACGCTACTTACTCCTAAAGTAAAAGTCTCGTCTGGTTCGTCAGTGGTATCGGAAACAGAATCAATGCGAACTTTGATACCAGTACTACCAGCAGGAATAGTAACTTGTGTACCGTTTGTTCCCCCTGCACTAATAAAAGTATTACCACCATCAATACTATATTCAAAGGTTTGGTTTTCATAATCTCCTACTTCGGTGGCTGTACCTGGTGTGGTGGTCAGGTCAAGGATAATATCAGTAGTGCTCTCTTGAGTAAGAGTAACATCGAAAACTAATGGTGTTCCTTCAGTTACACTGGCATCACCAATGAATACATCAGGGTCGATACTATCATTAACCGTAAAAGTGACAGTATCTGTATCAGTAATGGGAGAACTTTCTAAACCTTCTGTGGCAACTGCTGTAATAGTGTAGTTTTCTAGGTCTGCATTGCTGTCAATATCCCACTGGTATTCAAATATTTTGATACCATCCCCAGAAGTATCAACTATATTTGTAACATTGACAGAACCCGTACCGCTAGGAACAACATTGTTATCTTCTGCATCGTTGATATCTAAAGTTAGTCCTGTAATGTCATAATCACCGAAGGGGTCGGATACTTGCACTCGGACATATACCGTATCTCCCCGCGAAGCAGCATTAATTTGATTTCCGCCATTGGTTGAAGAGTCATTATAAAAATCAATGGAGTCAATATTGATAACAGTGGTAGTAGGTAAATCAATTTTAGAAACATTAGGATCATAAATGTTGCTATCGTAGAGAAGATTGAATTCTAAATTGGTGTCCCGATCTAGAATATCTAAACCAATAGTATTTCCAGCAGGAATAGTAATATTTTCCGTGAGAGTTTCTTGCCAAGTTATTAAATAGACTCCGCTTCCAGTTCCTTGTTCATCCGCCGAAATAATATTATCAAGAGTGACAAGAGTACCTGAATTGTCAGTAAGACTTGCTACCAAATCAGAATTAGTGTCGGGAGTACCATTACTAACATCAATTAAGGTGCTAACTGTAACATTATTGTCAGAAGATAATACAAAGTCTGATTGTATGGAAATGGACTGAGTAAAAGTTACTAGCTCAACAATTTCAACAAAACCTATCCGAAAAAATTCATTATCGCCTGTATAACTACTATTATCTGCGACTCGGAAACGAATGCGAGTATTGGCGGTAAGATCGATATAGTTTTCTAAATCGTAACTTCTCAACGTAGCTGAATTAAAGTCACCAGTAAAAGTTTCTAGAATAGTATAGTTACTGCCACCATCATCGGAAGCCTCAATGACAACTGAATCTGTAGCATCTGTATCAGTTGTATTTAAAAAATTAAAGCTTAGTACAGCACTTTCAGAATCTGATAAATCTACTTCTCTCTCAATACTCGGAGGTGTCGTATCATCATGATCTATATAGATAGTACCGTTGAGTATTAAAATATCACTGCCAGTAACGTTATTAGGAGTTTCATCATCATTGGTTTCAATCCAATCTGTAGTCCAGTTGACTGTGCCATCATTGACGCTGTAACTAGTAGTACTAAAATCATCTCTGACAGAAGGTATGGAAAGGGAAGATTGAGATCCATCTCCACTATTAATGGGATCGATGCGATCTAAATCTGTCGATGAACCTCCACTACCAGAATCATCTGATAAATAAAGAGTTTTAGTTTGAGTATTAGGGACTATTGTTGAGTCTAATTCTGTTTGTACGGCGACAGTAAAACTTTCTTCATCAGAATCTACAGTAGCACCATTGGTAACAAATGCTGATGTGCCATCATAGGGATCGTTGATTGTTACCTGAAAAGAGACAATTGCGGATTTTTCAGTGTCAATATTACCAATATTTAAACCAGCATCGAAGCCATTGTCAGTACCGTCGTCATCTAGGGGAAAAGCTGTACCAGTGCTGTCATCGGCAATAGAAGTAGTAGTAACAGAAATACCCGTATCCCCATTTTGACTGACTTTGCCCCCAATATAGGTAACGGTGGTACTACCAGGAACATAAGTCGTGCCTTCGGGGATAATATCACTGACCTTAACATTACCAAGGAAGACTACACCATCATTTTGAACATTGATGTTATAGGTAATAGTCTCTCCTTCATCTCCTAAACCATCACCATCACCATCAGCAAGAGTTGAACTTTTCCAAGAACTAGAAACAGGTAATGGTAAGACTGTTGTACCGAAATCTAAGGATGTGCCAGCAGTAGCAGCATTCGGGTCTTGTCCCCAAGCTGCTGCAAGACCAGTGCCATCTACTGTATAGACTCTAATTCCCGATTGATCAAAGTCATTGTTTTTAGTATCGATAATTTGGGTGATTTCTAATGCAGAAAGAGTACGAGCTTCATCATATTGACCGCCATTAATATCCGTAAAAGGAGCAACCCCATCTCCATCGTAATCGATGTAAATAGTGGTAGTTTCACCACTCTCTAAATTTGCCATGACCCAAAGAGGGTTGCCATTTTCATCTTTGTTACCGTTACCTGGAGCCCAACCTACTTGTATTACTGGATTGAGATTATTTTCGGGAACAAGACTAAAACCCCAGTCGTGGGCAGAATCTAAACTATCGAATGACGTGACTGCCCAAAAAGTATCAGATTGATTATCTGTATAAAAACGGGCTCCCGAATCAGCATCAAATGGTAAGGTGACAGTGGCAAAGCTTCCTGCATTTACCGTAACTTCTTGTGCAGTCAGGTTTTGAGTATCATATTTAACGGTAATATTACTAGAATCAGGATTGTAAAGAAAAATACTTGTATTTGCTCCTCCATTTTCTATTGTCCCAACGGGAGTGTAATAGTTATTATCCCATTCTGATACGGGTAAAAGGGTATAGGAACGAGAAGCAAATCTAGATTCAACATCTCCAGTAAGAAGTTGGGCTTGAAGGGGTTTAGAAGCAGTAACGGTAGTACCAGCTAAAATACCACCATCAACAAAGTATGTTTCACCTTCATTAAGAGTAACTGATGTTATATCAGCAGTTGTAGCAGAGTTGCCATCTAAATCGATTTCGATATTTGTACCATTTTCTGAAGCAGTGATAAATAAGGAGGTATATTCAAAATCTGTAATGCCTATATTTTCTCCTACGGGTATTTCATAGTTTGTACCCCATTTAGAAGTGTCATAAACTTCAACTGCACCACCAATAAGTGTTCCACTATCACCTAAAACGTCACTATTTTGTGCGGGCCAAGCTGCGCGGGAAACTACAATTGCTTTAGATGCGCCAATTTTATCTCGACCATCATAGTCAATTGCTGTTTCAGTATTAGCAACATCAACAAAATTTTCTATAGCAATAATATCCCCTGCATTGAGAACATCAACAGTAAAACCTGGTGCAATACCATTGCTGGGGTCATTATCACCCCAAACTTGGGTACTACTTTGGGTAGGGTTATTAATATCTGTTTCGTAGCCATCTTCCCAATGATCGTAATAGATGATGCTGTCATCAGTAGAAACCGTAATTGAAATAACAGTTTGAATATCTGTTGCTGAATTGTAATTATCTCCAGTATTTGTGGCAATTGATTGTATAGCTTCTAAAATATCTGCTTCTTCACCTGGGACATAAAAAAACTGTACGGCAGGGTCGGAGTCTGTGAAGGTATGGGTGGCAGTTGATTCTGAGGTTTGACCAATAGCAGTTAATTCAAAAGTCGAGTTCAAGGAGTCGTCGGGGTTTACATACCAAGTAGTACGGAAGTTACCATCGGCGACACCATCTAAATCTCCTGCGCCACCATCAGTAATAAACCAGGATTCATGTCCACTTCCCGTGTTAGGAATACCATCAGTGTGTAAGACTTGAAGCTTAATAGTTTCTCCAATGTCGAAGTTATTACCAAAAATTGTGGCGGTTTCTCCTGGGGAATAGTCATCTTTGTCGGTAAAGACAATAGTGTCTGACACAGTAGCTTGAGGTTCTGGTATTGTAGGTTTGGTGTCTTTGGGGATAAAAAATAACTCTACATAGCGATTAATAAAGTCTTCGGCAGCAAGAGGCTCACCCAGATAAGATGAGAGTTTGGCTGTAAAATATTGAGGAAAATCTCTAAATCTGTTACTAAAACTGGCTGCTCTTGATAATGCCAGGTTAGGTCTAAATTCTGTATCTAGGAAAATTCTATCGAAATTAGTAATTAAATTATTTTGCTGGAAATTATTATCTCTAGGATTAGAAGTTTCGGATTCATGGTTGTTTCCCTCTACTGTAACTTGGATATTATTTTCCTTAGTAGAGTGGGCATTGCCCACCCTACTGCTTTCAATGGAAGAAGCAGGGGGATTAACCAAATCAACTGAACTCAATTCTAAATCTAGGTTTAAATAGGGAGTGATAAGGGTATCAAATAACTGTGACAAGGTCTAAACTCCTAGTTGATATTGACAATATAGGTTAAAGAGTAGTAATAACTTTTAAGTAATTTTTAGAATTAAGATTAACTTGTGAGTGTTAACAACATAAAATGTTATGCGATTTTTTAGAAAATGGCATTAAAAAAAATGACTTATCTTGCTAAAAAAGTAATTTTCAGTATAATTACTGTCAAAAATTAGCTATTTACCTCTTAATTAAAAGTTTTAAATAAAATATAAATATAAATATAAATTGTCAAACTAAAAACTATTTAAAATGGTTATCTTTTGAGGTCATTTTAAACATTATTAATCGATATATAGCAATTCTCATATTGGTGAGGTACAGAGTTTTTGGTTTTGAGGAAGGAGGAAGGAGCGAGAAGGCAGACGGCAGATGGCAGCGGATCTGGTAGGAGAATTAGACTTATCAACATACTCTGCTACACCTAAAGAGTTAGATTTAAATCAGCAATAATAGAATTAGCAATACCTTCGACAAAAAAAGACCAGAAAACGTACCCCCTGTCAAGAGGTTTTGAGTAGGAGAGAGTAATTTTTCCTGGTTTTGGAGTTTATTCAGGTGAAATACCTGTAACAGGAACCGAGTGAATCGCCCCGAGGTTGGCCACCTGATTCTTGATGCGGCAGATTAAAATCGGCTCTGGTTTTTGCGGAAGTAATTTAATCACCTCCTCAACATATTTGAAGGCTCGATAGCAAGTCTTCAAGTCAAGGATACTGAACTCTAAGTGATGGTCTCGTCGAAAATCTCGTAAGAGTCGGCGAGAGAGATTGACCATAAAGAAAGCTAGATTTACGGCATTAGTTACAGCGGTTTGAGAGATATTCATAAAATCCTCCAAGCCCCAGAATTGTTTGGCATCACGGAAATCAAATTCAATTTGGAACCGCAAGGAGTAGAGGTCTATGAGCTGATTGTAAGTGAGGGATAAGTCACTGGAGAATAAGATGACATGACCTTGTTGTTGGGTTTTGAGGTTAGTTTTAAGTAGAATGACCACATTGAGGGGCTGGGCAAATTCCTTGTGAAGAACTTGTACCTGATAGTAGTCTACGCGCCAGTCCTCTTCGATGCTGGTATGACAGAGAAATTGCTGGGGCATCTTACGGGGGTTGATTTTTTCACCATACTTGCGACGAGAGTTCGTCCCCTGATAGGGTAAGTATAAGGCACTGCCATAACGTAACTTGCTCACCAAATGTAACCCTAGTTGACGGGTCATTTGCACCGCATTATTATGACCAAACTTCCCATCCAGGAGCAAATATTCCA
>JAAUYH010212307.1_pt1 | contig 13571 bp, 10 predicted proteins | sample 7278061 | NCBI WGS metagenome assembly JAAUYH01 (sample SAMN14350203, study PRJNA611818) | marine sediment metagenome | isolation source: surface marine sediment (0.6m) | place: French Polynesia: Moorea | collected 2018-08
ATTGAAGCTCGATTCTTGCAGGAAGAACGACGTATCAACATGAGAATGAAAGTAGTGCAAGAAAATCTGTGACATTGGTAATGGTTTCCAGTTCGCTTAGTGGTCTTGATACTACTCATTCCAAAAATGGTGCCACTAAATCAAGGTCTAGACATATTTGTAACCACTGCAAACGTTTAGGTCGTGGAGAGTTTGAATGTTGGACTAAGCACCCGCATCTGAATCCGCCCACTATGAAATTAAGAGATTCGAAGTCCGCATTCATAGCAAACGAAAGCGAAGGTGATCCCGTTTCATTCCAAATGGCCAAATCTGAGCATTTGAAGGCACCTTAAATTTTATGAAATTGGTTCATCTATTCAGGCTCTAGTAGCCAGATTACCCAAAGTAAATCTTTGTTTTCTTCCTATTCTCCGAGTCGTCACTAATTCATCGACGTTTGGAACGGCAGATAAGCGAATGTCACGGGAACTGGGAGGGTGCAACACTACTATTCGTAATGATTCATATGTTATGCGTAGACGGAACAATGTTCTGCTATTTGCTGACCTTGGTTATTAGATGCTGTCAGTATCAACCTTCGACAGATTGGGATTGACGATTTCGCTTTGTTATGGAAGATTTTGGATCAAGAGAAGATCGAGAGCCATGGCGACAGAAAAAATGAAATGAAACTTGTACTGTTTGGATACTGCACCTTCAGATTCAGTGAATGGATCCGTTGCTTGTTTGATTAAGCCGTGGTAGAGAAAACTGGCACACATTCATTCTATCTCAATGCTCGGGAGTCTCAAAATTTAGAAGCAATCCTCTACCAACGTTCATTGTTTCGGATGAGCCGAGGGAAAACTCATCAACATTAACTCAGAAAATTTCAAAATCAAAGACTAGTAGACATCTTAAAAATGAATTACTGAAGAAAATTGAGAATGACCGATCCCTAAACGTTTGTAGACTTAAATTCGAAAAACCGATGGAGAAATGTTCAATATTGGTAGCAGTATATCCATGCAATTTTAAGTAGAGACAAGTAACGAATTTATGAATAGTAAACAGCGCTAGAATTCAGCACGACTAATCCTTCAGCTCGAAAGCCAAGGAAGTGTCAGAAAGGGAATTCTCTCGTAGTACAATAATTAATACACCAATAGCGTTCTACAACACAAACACGATGTAATAAGTAAACTGAAAGGCCATGGAACATCAATGCAAAACAACACGAATGAAGAAACTCAGTCGCTGAATCAATGCATCGCCACAAGGATAAGATGAGTATTGGTATCAACCAAATCTGCGAGAGCATGATAGCGCTCTCTTGGACCATAATCTCTTAAACGAAACCTGCGAAACTAGGTTATTTGTAAGAGACCCTAGCCGTGCATAGTAATTCTAATTATTGGAGAAACATATAGCGTCCTGTCGAAAACCAAATGGTCGAACTACAAGAATACATTGAAAAGTGGTCTAGACTTACCACTTTAGAGTTTGAGATTATTTAGAAATTATTTCGAAAATTACTCTTTGGAAAGCCGTTTTGTTGTCAACTGACCGTTACGTTGACGCCTAACTATTGGAGAATAATGTCGATTGCAAGCTACTTGTCGCGATGATATAATTGTTTAAGGTGCCTGTAATGTTTTGTGTATCGTAATTGCATTTTCAGATGCTGAGAGGGTCGAAAGAAGTTGAAGCTGCCCGTATGGTAATTTGAAACATGCCGCAATGAACTCAGCGTGGTCGATTTACATGGGAATGGTAACTTCAGAATTCGTCTAGCTCAAGCCGCTACGGAGTAATTGAGAACAGGCAAACGTAATTGGTAATTGATGCTAGTATAATTACAACTGTCGGCCACTGAAAAGTTATCATAACAAATTAGGAAGTCTATTTCATTTCGAAAATCAGTAAAATCCATCGTTTGTTCCCATTACTTACGTGGCTTGTTCAACTGTAATCATGCAAACATCTGCACAAACTTCAAAACTCCTTTCCGTTAACGCGCCTTGTTATCAATTGATGCCGAGTGTGTAATTTTTCCTACGTGTACCGGAAATCCTGTAATTCTGTTGGTGATCCGACACGAGTGTCAGCACACCCCACCTAGTCTAGTATACACAGGTTGAACTTTGACTATCGATTAAATGAAGAAACTCGTCCAACACGTCGGCCACACGTGTCAGCAGAGCTCATGAAAGTTCGAAAAATCAACCGAAAACTAGTTGGATCTTATTTCGTTAACCATAAGCGAACAATTTTTTGGTTATACTGACCTAAGTTTCGGTACGGCAAATAAATAGTGACAGAAAAGTCGAGCCTCTCAGGAAACCCCCAGAAGATCTATGTTTTCTGTGCCAGAGATTCGCTTGAAGGCAAGAGTCATCCGCGAAGACCAATAGTACTCTATCCCATGAAAATGTGATAGTATGCAAAATTTACTCAAAATCGGAAAGCAGCGAACTGCAGCAGTTATTGAAAGGAGATTGCACATATTTTTCCAACTTGGCAATATCTGTTGTCAATTTTGTTGACATTTAGCCGTCATGTTCTCAAGTGAACGTTATTTTGAGGGCTTTTTGTGCATATATGACTGTAACCATGCAGATGTCGGCGAAAATTGCATACGAATTTGCAACAGCACAATATGTAATTAGTTGCTGATGTGTGTAATGTCGCGTACATGGAATGCATACCCTACAATCCTGCTGACATGTGTCGGACACTTGTGTCAGCACCAACCATCTAGTCTAGTCCCTATATAAGCTCAAATTTGACCATCGAGTAAACCAACGATCAAATCCAACAAAATTAATTCGATAAGCTTGTAAAAAATTTGATTTAGGCACTCAAAGATATTTTCACAATGAACTTCTTCCCACCATTTGAAAAGAGCAGTAAATACATGTAGAAAAATACAAAAAATCACTCAAACGAGAAATCAACCCTTGAACGCATAGAAAATTTTGTTGGTTGGACTCCAGAAGCCAAACCATCGAATAAAGGAGTTGCCTCGCAACCTTGTGAATCGATCGTACTTGAAGAATCAGATTAGTTCTGTTTGTACTATAGTACTTGCCCAATGTATCATATCCGCGAATCAATACGATAAATTTCAGGGATATTCGATAGGACAAAGCGTGCGGACCTGCCGCTGGGTCAATTTGCATAATCTATATTTCCTCTGCGACTGTAAAGGATGCTCGCCTTGTAGGGTTTTCCACAGAATTTGCTAGATTTGCTGTAAAATGAATTTCACGGCGCCTATCGATTTGACATGCATTAATATGAAATAAACTCTCAGTATGATATTTTCGCAAGTACTTGAACTAAACGATTGTATTGAGGCTTAAATCATCGGTTCTAAGATAGAAATAGTAAAAAGCTACTGACTGCGCATCCGGCTCATTTCGAAATGTTTGCGGGCAAATATCCAAGGTACTGGTTCTAGAATACGATTGAGCGTTGCAAAATTTTACAGACCAAATAGTCTTAATGTTTTCATGGCGACTGAAATTTACTTGAGATTCTTACCGTTACATATTTGCGTAAACAATTTGTTGCTTTCTAGTCTCCTCAACTTTGAACGATCTTCTCCAATTGCTAATGACAACTTGCTGACGCTTTTGCTCAGACGAAGCTTCTTTATCTCAAAATGTTCTTAGAATGCCACCATGTTAATAGGTAATTTAGGAAGTTGTACCGGCATTATGTTGCATTGGTTGGTGTTTGGTTAATTATTGAAAGATACTGTAGATTTTCCGATCTGAACGGTGATTCCAGGTAGATATTTGTAGGATGGTATTTATTCCATGAAATCAGGTATTTCCCCTTGAACGGCGATAAAAGCAAGAATTCAGTTCCAAATTCATGGCCCAAAAGATAGGTGGGATTGTACTACTACTTGATTCAAGTACCACTGATTATGACACAAATTATTGGAAAGTTCGAGGATCAACTCCTTCAACAGATCATCAACAGTAATTCGTAGAAATTAACAAGAAATATAAAATTATCATTCATGAGATAGCGGCTTCCATGAATACTCCTCAAAATCAGAAAAGATGATGTACGGTAGTATATCATATCATCACAAGCACAGAAACCCAAGATGGTGATATATATGTGAGAAGAGTGTAGACTCTCGCATAAGATCGGCCAGAACAGTGAATGATACCCGGAAATCGGAGTCGGTGACATCCCCGGAAGCTTCTGGATACGTTAAAAATAGTTGGAAAGCTATCGTTGATTACATGAATGATACGGAATTATCTCAAAATGTAAATGATGTACTTACCGGAAGTAGTAACAAAGTCAAATACTGTTAATAGCTAAATGAAAAGTTCGTTATAGATACGACGTATAGAGAAAAAAAATTCATTTAAGATATCTGCAGCCAATATAAAATGAGAAAAGCAGATGTTTCTACGCCCGTTATTGCACAAGACTCACTTGCTTGTTTAAATTCTCTTCGCTTTTTCAAGAGCAGTAAAATCTTCTGATCTCATGAATTTCTTTGAAATTAACTCAGAAAGTATCTGAACAAATTAACAATGCTGAATTTGTTAGATTCACGGGAATATTGATAGAGTCGAACACATTTTAATTTGCTGTTGGACGGAAGAAGCTGTCTAGAAAGCGTAAGCTGCAACATATTCCTGCTATATCGTATATATGGAAGACATTGAAATATCTAGCGATTGATTAATATTTTTCTCTGTTCTATCGCTTTTTCACATTGCAAAGAGTTAGAATTCTACAAACAAATGAGTTTAACAAGAGTATTTATCAATGCGTTCAATATTCAGAGGGCTGAACATTCAAAAATTCCTCTCAGAATCTGCGGCAAGAGATCCATTAGTTGATAGCATGTGATTGAGCAGATTTTACGTACAAAGATATTTCGTGTTATATACCTCTCGAGCAAGTAACATAGTCTGGCTGTGACACACAAAATGACTAATATCGAAATTCCACGAGACTGCTGAAATAACTAAACATTTATGATGTTGAAATGAAGACCAGTTAAGCTTTAAGCGTTTGATCGTTACCGCACCGACCATGACTTCTAAAAAGTTTTCTGAAAATTTTGAAAATGAATGATCTTACAGTGCGCAGATTCGTACTTTCCAATTTATCAGCTGTAGACAAGTTGCAATGAAAAATCTTTCTACTCATTCGTACTCGTACTACAGCAATTTGTTAGCATACTATCTCCTCATAGTCATTTTTGTACTCAAAAGATACCTCAAATTATTATTGTTTATTTTAGATTAATCAAGTAAATCTTCTAAATGTAACAGCTCTTATGTATTCTCATCTTAATTTCTCATTCAATATTAGTGGTGTATTCATATCGATTATATCTACTGCGTGTTATCGAAAACGAACTCGAATAATCGATGAACAAACTCTGGCTTAAAAAATATGCTTCTAATGCCATGGAGCGTATTCAAAACTATAGATCGGTCTTGGGTTGGTATGCTGGATTTATTGCAGGTAATTTCTTACATGAGTTCGAATTCGAAGTCCTGAAATATGTTATAAGCATCGCTAAAATCCATTTCGTGACGATTTTGTTTACTGATGCATGTAGTACATACTCGCATTCGATTTGTAGATTTATGGGATACAGGTCTCAAAGAAAGTCTTTTTTATATCCTGACTTTCGCAACAATTTGCGAACTACTGACTAAATATTAATTCCATTGTATAGAAAAATCGTCTCACGAATCAGGTTCCTCGAACTCCGACTGTAAGTAGATGAGAATTTATATAAAAGGAAAATCAAGTGAACTATTCGGTAAGGTAGGAAAGTTTGTTTCATAATTTAATAAAAACTGTTCTAATTAAATATCTCGTAGTATTTCGATCAATAAAATGGTACAGAGCTTGAATTTAGTTGTTAGTGTATTAAACCTATAAAGGCTATTGGGAATACGAAAAGGGAAAAACGGACTATTGTTTTTCATTTATCGTCTTTGAATCATTGTTGATTTACAACATCTCGGGGTCTCCGGTTGTATAGACTGTATTGCAACCAAAATGATCAAATTTTAACAACAAGGTAAGTTTACCGATAAGCAATTAATTAGATTTAAATTCCTATGAACGTATGATAATCCTCCAACACATCAGTGAACGTTATTTTAAGCATCGTAAAATCGAAATACTCAAATATACGTAATGAGCGAACCGCTCTGAAATGATTCTATCTACAGTTGAAGCCTATCAGCTAGCAGAACAGGTGTGCCGAACACTTGCACAAACACCACTTGTTTGAACTTCTGATTTCTAAAGATGAGAAACAATTTGATAGATACCATTGAGGATTAAACGTAACGTCATGTTGACGAGGTAAATGTATTTTGGTGCACGTCTGTTCGGATCACATCGGTTCGACCTACTTTTCGAGTGGGTTGTCGAGGAGAGACTGAGAAATATTTTTTGACTTGAGCCCAATTTTCACTATCTCTAAGAGGATTTATAATTTGTACATCAACTGGTCTCGGAAATTTCGAATTGCCCTCTGCTATTCCATATCGTTGGATAAGGTCGCTCGACCCGCCTGCCGATTTGGTGCGCATTGAGGCGGAAGATTATTAGAGCTGAAATCTGTGGATCGTATTGTTTCGTGGTGGGGGTTACTACGTAGATTTTTCTCTTTATACTACCGTAGTTTGCTTGGACGGGCCCTCCTTGCAGGCCGACAACTGAGGTTTTGAAATAAAATACGAGGGGTAATCAAATTGTTTGCATCAATCGGGTTTTATCATTTTCATCAGAGAAAAAACCAAATAACCCATATCAATCAGAACCCTGTTGTAAAAATATTGACAGCAATGATGTACTTAATTTACTAATTAAAAGCGTCTGAATTATTCATTTCTCAATTTCCATTGGGCACTGAGTCAACCAACAATTCTTGGACCAATAGTACGGGTTGAACTAATTACATAACTGATGTCCGATATCCCAGTGTATATATCATTTTTCAAACTAATTCTAAAACAACAGGATTGATGTTTGGATACCTTGGAGATCAACATTAAAAATTGATGTGACTCACTACGTGTGCTTCAAAGTGCTGATGGCGAGGGGGGGCACGACCAAGCAAACTACGGTAATTATAAAGCTTACGCTGCTTATTTTCTCCACTGTAAAAATATCATTGACCCAATTGCAGAGCATTACCTTTCCTCACTTAAAATAAGGGTTGTTTTATATTTTCGTAAAAAGAGTTATGTATCAAAACGAATCGCGCCCTAATTTTGAGATGCTGCAAATTCTTGTGACACTTCGGCCCCCTCATTTCGAAGTTGGCCACGGAGGTCATCAATCTCAATCTCACTTGCTGAGCATTTCCTGTTATTCTATGTTGGCTACCGATTCGGACCTGCGAGGCATGTCGACTGCGTTTCTCGCTGCCCGTTCACTACCGCTTCGGTTTGGTTCATTCGACAAAGCGCGATGCCCGCAGAATCCTTTGCCAGTGACTCAATCACGGCCCTCGCGAATAAGAGCGACTTTAGACCGTCCCACCCAAATGCAAGGAGGTTCCGTCGAAAATGAAGCAGAAGAGCCCGTGGGGCTTATCGGGCTTGTGCAGTACGCATCTCCCAGTAAATGGCCTGAACGCGTCCGCGTGGTTTTTCTTTCTTTCGTATCATTCATCCTTTGTAACGCCGACCGACTCAACTTTTCCGTCGCCATTTTGCCAATGGCAGACCATTACGGTTGGTCGCTCACTCAGCAAGGTGTCGCTCAATCTGCGTTTTTCGGTGGATATCTAGTCACGCAAGTCCCTGGTGGCTGGTACGTTCACTGAATTCCGAAAATACTTCCTCATGCATTTACTGACTACCCTGTATCGTTTTATGAATTGTCTGGATGTTTAGGATCAGCGATAAGTATGGTGGGAAACATGTACTATCCTTTGGTGTCATTGCGTGGTCTCTCATGACATTAGTAACCCCGGCAGCTGCAACAGCGAGCTTTCCACTTCTTATAGCTGCACGTGCTTTACTGGGTCTTGGGGAAGGTGTCGCTATGCCTGCTATGAACAATATGATTGCGCGATGGGTTCCTCCCCAGGAACGAAGTCGGTCATTGTCGCTCGTTTACTCGGGTATGTACGGCGGTTCTGTTGTAGGATTATGGGCTTGTCCTTGGCTTATTGCTGAATTTGGATGGCCGTCCGTGTTTTATTTCTTCGGTAGTCTTGGTTTCGTCTGGTGGGTATTTTGGCAGTTCTTTGTCTCGACGAGCCCGGAGAAGTCAAAAACGATTTCGTCGAAAGAGTTGCGGTACCTACAGGGTGTGCGTGAGAACCAGAAACGACCTGTCAATTTGGAAGGTGTTCCATGGGCCAGAATATTCAAAGAACCGGCAATGTGGGCTATTATTGTCGCTCATTTCTGTGTTACATACGGATATTTCATATTGCTTGCTTGGCTTCCTACGTATTTCAACAAGCAGTTAGGTTTCGCTTTTAGCCAAAGTGCTTTCCTAAGCATATTACCTTGGGGCGCAATGTTCTTATTTGCGAATATTGGAGGAACCATCGCCGACAGCTTGATCGCGAGGAAATGGAGCATCAGGAATGTGCGTAAGTTGATGCAAACAATCGGATTTTTGGGACCAGCGTTATTCCTTGGCCTCGTCACTGCAACCAGTAATCCAATGTGGGCTGTAACATTCATGACTACTGCGCTTGCCTTGGGGTCCTTTTCTCAGTCCGGTGTTTATTCTAACCACCAGGACATTGGTCCGAAATATACAGGAATCCTACTTGGTATATCGAACACGGGTGCAGCACTGCCTGGCATTATTGGAAACGTCATGACGGGATTTCTGTTAGAAAGAACTGGTTCGTGGGCATTAGTGTTCGGGGTAGCTATTGCGTTCTATCTTATAGGTGCGATAGTTTACAATATTTTTGCGAAGGGAGAGCCCTGTTTTGACTAGTACTAAACGAGGACAAGTACTCTATAATCCGATTTTGTCTTGACTGGGGATGTTCCAAATAAGAAACTTGGCCTTCATTATCTTACAAGCGAAACCTGTTTTTGAAGTTTACGTGAACTATTCACAGCTGTGTTTGTAAATCATCTTTTCTCAGTAGGAAAGTACACTACTGTGAGTCCGTCGTTAAAGTATCGACAACAACCGACGGCAAAGCCTGGGTTGCATCGAGTCGGCGTTGCAGTTGACAAATAGCTGAACTTTCAAAGCATGACATATCGCTATTCCTCAGAATTTTTGCGAACAAATTGACGTTGCGGCTGAACTGCGTCTCGGCTTTCAGTGCTTGATGAACGCTCGCCTTCATACTTCCCCCACAAGTGTTCACGCTCTCAATCGATTCACAGAGCGATAAACAAGAAGAAAATATGGCCTCATATCGTTGAAATACTACAGGGTTACTCAGCATACATTGTGCACTCATTATTTTCACATTTTCGTCTTGTGATGAATAAAACTGTTCAAGAAACGGGATTTGAGTATGCCCCAAAGTATCAACACTTGAATGATCTTGAGTAAGAATTTTGTCCAGCTTTTCAATCTTCGGCTGAATGACGTTACCCTGTACATACCAATCCAACGAATCTATAACTGAAGCCATTCGCACACGTACAAGAGTCATGATGCGCACGAATCTCAATAATTTCAAATCTTTTTGATTTAACTGAGCGCGACGATAAAGTGCCATCAACGTCAAATAACACGATTTCAGCTCAAACCCGACATAGCGAACAGTAAACGATAATCCAAATAGATCGCAGTACACTGGTGTCCCATGAGCTAACATGATGCTTTCGATATCGCTAAGCGTATACTTTGGAATCACATTTCCTTCTTCGTTCAGCAATAAAACTAATGGCAATGATATATCTTCTTTCTCGGACACCACTGAACCTTCTCCAACAGATTCAATTGATAACCCGTGCTCATCGTACACTGCAGAGAGAATACTATTCAGAGTTCGCTGGGCAACAATACACTGTCTTGGATCAATCGCCTTCAATTTGAACACATGCCTGTGCTCACGAAGTTCATCGAAAAATGCTCTCCAAATCAGTTCATTTCCTAACAACAGCAGTGCTCGCAGCTTCGCCAACCCGTGCCTGATTTTACTAACCGGTACTAGAGATGACAAAATGCTTGCTGCATTACGACGCCATCTTGAACTCGCACTGTCTAAAATCAAAGTTGAGTTCTGAGGAGTGTCCGCTATTTTTGCAAATGTTTCAGAAAGCTCTTCGGCAGACATAACCTGTTCTTTTCTTTTGACCAACATCGAGTTGCAGTCAGTCGCATGTATAACAAACAAGATATTTTCTGCTGCTTCGGCAGATACAAAACAAGGTTGATGTTTCCGAGAAATACAATAGCGATGAAAGGGTACGCCCTTCGCTCCATCTCGTCTTCGTTCCAGGGATTCGATAAAAAGCTCACTATGAAAGTCATCGAGGACATTATCAAAGAAAGCGGTTCGCAATTGAGCAGCTAAAACGTAGATAACCGGACGCCAACAGCACCGAAGTATCGAAAACAGAGATGAATCGACAGGAACATTGTTTAAATGAATGAATAAAAGGTTGTAAACAACGCAAGGGGTTTCCGATAAATCTTCCGTAAGAAATGTCCTCGCCAACTGAAAAAGAATTGGGAGAGTATGTCTCCATTCATCGCATTCGTCCTGGTAAGGCTCTAGTTCTTCTGCACGTTTCAGCTTAAGTACAGTGCATTGTAATGGAAACAGCACAAACTCTCGGAAGCTCCGACATAGAACTGCCGCTTGATGAGAAAACTTTCTACAGGAAAGCCACGTTGACCAATCCGCAAAGAAGGACGAGCAACTCTCTAACGTGAGAATAAAAAACTTTGGATGAATGAAGGGCACATCGCCTTCTTTGGCTAGAGATAGATGTAAGTCAAATTCGGCACAGCGCAACAAAGTTTCTCGTTTGTTGCTTTCAGAGGTGGGGATCGCGATGCCACGAATAGACATTCTTCGAAGTATTAAGGATCGAGCACAATATGATTTTGAAATCAGCATCTGTAAATCTAGTTCATATTTTATATTTAACCAATTTCGTGGTGTATAGGGTTATGGGAGGTGCGAGAATATGTTGAGATTTTTCTAAATGGAAATTGGTTGACAGGTTCCTAACCAGGGTTAAATTCGGACCGATTCGTCTGCAATGACTCGCGGAACTGAGCACGGAGTAATTTTTCTTCTTCAGCGTGTGTAATTCAACAAATTTTACATACTGACGGAATTTATGGTTTTGGTGGATTGAAAATAAATTGTACAGGAACCGGACTCGGAAACGAGATCTGATCGAAGTATCGTAACACCAAGTAGTTTACCGTAATCAATTTACCTCGATTTTAAATTCAATTCTATTTGTGCGTAAGTGATGTCTGCTGGAAATTCTAAGTTGATAGTCGAGGCTGTCTTTCTCGGTCAAGAATACAGTACTGCCTCCTTTAATGCCTCCCCCCGAGTTGTACAGCCCCTCGAGTTGTCTACAGTCGTAGCTACGGCTTCTGTAATCCTAAAACGTAATAAGAAATAGAACGGTGCTTAACTTATTACAAACCATAAGTGAGTGCATCCTGTATTGCCCTTGGACGGGGCGATGTTGAAGTAGAATGTAGTTCTGCAATTTCATCACGTAACTTTGAATCTGAACGAGAATAAGAATTCTACTCAGTCTACAGTACTGTTGAACAACCTCCATGTCCTGGAATGGGCGAATTCAGGAAAGAATGTCGAAGAGATATCAAGTCAAACAAACCAGAGCGTTGCCTTCGTGCAATATATGACACGGAATCGTAATGGTATTGTAAAATGCTAGACTCCAAGAGTAAAACGTAGATATTTTCAATTTGAACATAGGATACAAAACTCGAGCCTGTACTTGCGAAGAATTTGAGATATACAATAGGATCTATCATCGCACGTTGGAGATGGAATCTACAAGAATAGAACACGCAAAAAGAGGTAGTCGTTAACTGACAAACAAGTACTCTATGCTAAATATCCTAAATTCGACTCTGAGCTGGATAATCTTGTTGCATTCACAAGAAATCTTCGATTGCCTGTTACTCGTAGGCTACTGCAAGAGCGGGCGAATATGATTACTGTTTCTCTTAAAATTAACGATTTTCGAGGCAGTTAGGGGTACATCATCAAGTTTTTGTAAAGAAAATGAGTGTAGAAATCCATCAGATTGCATGATAAAGCCAACTCTGCTCCTCAAATAATCATCGAGAACGAATGCGCATAATTCTAGAAGTTTCGGCAGAGTATGCGCATCAGTACATCTACAACATGGACAAATCTGGATGGTTTTACCACACGTGTCCAAGGATGTCGTACTTTGCATCCAATGAGAGCGCTCGAACGGCCAGAGGGGCTGATTTTTAACTTCAAAAAACTAGAATTACTGTTGTATTTTATGTCAACGGCGATAGTTTATATTCATTTCCTGTTCAGTACATTGGCAATTCTCGTGAATTGGGGTGTTTTTTATGATTTGCGCTTTGCTAGTTCGAAAGATTGCTACAGTTTTCAGGAAAATGAATGAGTGGACAGTAATCTTTTCAAGAAATGGATAATTCGGTGGTATCTAAAAGTTCGAGATGAGACTGGAGAAGACATCCTTCTCATTGTAGACAATTGCGTAGGGCATGAATGCGGCATCGAACTGCTTGGCTTAAGAATTGAGTTCCTTCCCCTCAAACAACGTCTAAGTATCAAACTCTGGATCTCGACTTGATTGCTCATGCCAAAATTCGGTACCGCTCATCGCCCCTTCGTTAAATTGTCACCAACACTCTACATTGGAACTCAGGAGAGTATCACTTTCCGCTTAGTCCACAACAAGGACGTTTCAGAATTCGAGATGGACATTTACCCCATGTTGGAGACGCAATGACGCTTTTAACTGAGCGTGGTCTCGAACAGCTAAAGAAATCATATTGAAGTGTTGGATTAAGAGCCGATGATTACCAAACAGTCGTGTCGAAGAAGCCAGGATAATTGTGAAAGTCTGACCAAATCGGAATATAAAAATTCTCCTCTACTAATTCATGAAGCAGAATCTATTTACAATGGTCTCCGCTCTCTGCCTCTTTCGGCAAATGACGCGAGTTCATTGAAGTCCATGATATTGAAAACGCTGCTGATCTATAGGATATATTGAATGTGTCTGTACTTACTGAAGAAGATGAGGGATGAGCTTCCATTGTAAAAGAAAGGTTACAAACTTTGCGTGATGAATGGGTTGAATCAAATAAAAATGTACCAAATGCAATTGATGACGAACCAGAAGCCATAGAGCCTGAAATAACTTCAAGAGTATCAGACTTATTGGCCCAGATTCGACATAAAATAGATGCGAATCCAAATCTAGCTGCTGACAATCAATTGAAAAATTTCTGAAGCGATACTGTAAATCAAACCCAGAAAAATGGACCTACCAGCAAATGAATAAAATTCTGATCTGCTGATCTGCTGTTCTGCTTGAGCCCAAAAGATATTCCTAAATTCCTTCTTACTTCAG
>JAAUYH010072585.1_pt1 | contig 13567 bp, 9 predicted proteins | sample 7278061 | NCBI WGS metagenome assembly JAAUYH01 (sample SAMN14350203, study PRJNA611818) | marine sediment metagenome | isolation source: surface marine sediment (0.6m) | place: French Polynesia: Moorea | collected 2018-08
AATGCACCAAGAAATTAATTTCTTGGCTAAAATATCAAGTCCGTTTAAACGGACTTAAGGTATAAGACAGAGAATTTATTCTCTGGCTGGTGAGAATGAAATAGCCCTGATTTATATATTTTTTAATTAAGATGAGATAAAAATATTAAATATAATTAATTTATAATTTCTATACAACTTATCTAATATCTTGGTCTAAAAACTTTACCTCAATATAAAGTGAATCAAATTCAAACACCAAATGGCATCAGTAAAAGTATGGAATTAGACTTAAATTATATATAAATTAACTAGGCAGTAAAGGTTGTGCATAAGCAGAGAAACCTGCATTCCTAAGCGAAAAAACGGTTTTTTGGTCATCTTGTACCCAAAATTTCTGTCCGAAACGAATAAATTGACGTTGTTCTCCTTGACCGATCGCAGCAACTACAGGCATTTTAGCTTTGTTTCTTTCTCCAGATTGCTCTTGTAAAATGCCTTTAAGACTTGCTTGTATGCTTCTATCTAATGCTTGTTCTGGAGTTATTTCTAACATTACCATTTTCACTTGTTCGATTATTTCTGCATCTTCAACAATAATTTGTAGTTGTTCTTCCCTCCGTTCAACTTTACCCCAGATAATTAAACGAGCATTTTCCATAATTAGGTTTTCCAGTTGTTCATAAGCATTAGGAAAAATTACTCCTTCTGCTTCTCCTGTAACATCCTCCATCTGAATAAAAGCCATGGGAGTACCTTTTTTAGTCACAATTTTTTTGATAGTAGTTAACATAACTACTGCACTAATTTTTTTTCTTGATTTTTGTTCAGATAATTGACTTAAACTGATAGGAGATAAAATTTGTGCTGCTTGCTGAACTGATTTAAGGGGATGTTCAGAAACATAAAAACCCAAATTTTCTTTTTCTAGCCTTAGTTTTTCTTGTAAAGGAAAATCGGCAACAGACGGACTACTAGGTGCTTGTTCAAAAACTTCATCACCATTATTACTAGAGGTATTATTATCAATTAGATCAAATAAATTCATTTGACCACTTTCTTTTTCTTTAGTACGGTTTTGCGCCCAAGGAACAACTAAATCGAGATCGTTGAGTAGCTGTCGGCGATTATTTTGAATGCGATCGAAAGCACCACAATAAATTAGAGTTTCTAAGGCACGACGATTGACTACTCGTAAATCAACCCGTTCACAAAAATCTGCTAAAGATGTAAATTTACCTTCTGCTTCTTCTCTAGCTTCTAGAATGTTTTCGATCGCACCTTGTCCTAAATTTTTTACCGCTGATAAACCAAACAATATTTTATTTTTTTGCGGGGTAAAATCTTCCTGAGAGCGATTTATATCGGGTGCTTCCACTTCAATGCCCATTCTTTGGCAATTTTCCCGATATTTTTCTACCTTGTCTTGAATGCCACTACTAGCAGTCAGCAAGGCACTCATATACTCTACGGGATAGTTGGCTTTGAGATAGGCTGTCTGATAGGTAACATAGGCGTAGGCGGTGGAGTGGGATTTATTGAAACAGTTAGAAGCAACTAAACCATTAGCCAGTAAAAAATTATGCTCTTTAACCACACCAAGATCGTAAACGGACTTTTTCCCCAAAGATTTGCGATCAACTATCTTCACCATAATTATTTACCTATTATCTCTGAATTACTCCTATTCTCGTAACTTGAAAGCTTCTTTAGCATTAATTCCATCTCCTTGAAATCCAAGATACCAAAGAGAAGCAGCAGCTTCAGCACGAGTAACTGTTTTTTTCGGTTGAAATAAAGTAGTATAACCAAATATTCGCCTAATATTGGCTTGTTCGCCATTCTGAAAATCAGCAAATAATGCTCTTAATCCTTGGGACTCAATACTATTAACATCTTGAAATCCCCAACTATCGGCGATCGTTTCGATGGAAGCAGGAGGTAAAGCTTTACGTAAGTCTAGAGGTACTTTCCAAGTAATTAAATCTTCTCTGGTTAGGGGTGAATCGGGTTGAAACAATAACTTACTACCATCATTAGTTAACCTAGAAGGAACTAATCCAGCTTCAGCTAGCCCTTGAATTATTGCATAATCAGGATCGTTAATACTAATATCCTTAAAAGCTGGTTCATCTGATTTAGTAGCTAAATGGATTTTATTGCCAGAAGAGTCTGCATAAAAGCGATTATTAATTTCTACTAACCAACGAGCATATTCTCTGCGAGTTATTGGTTGATTAGGAGCAAATTTGTCTAAATTGACCTTTCCTTCTTGTTCATAAGTAGTCAAAATCCCTAAGTTGGCTACATCTTCAACATATTGACGTAATTGTTCTGGTGTTTCTTGTAAATCACTAAAGTTTGCCGAAATAGATCCCCAATGAGATTCTGATTCTACTGTTTCTGCTATTGGTGCAACAATATTATTATTTGGTTGATATTCAATCGTAAATTCAGTATTTGCTGAATTATTATCTTTTTCGGTGGATAATTGGTAAGAAAATAGAATAACTTCCAGATTATCTTTGATCGCAATCAAAGTATCTTCATCGGGAGAATTGGAGGTTGGTGTCTGAATAATTTCCCATTGATTATCTTGAAATTCTTGTCGATAAAAACTGGTTATTTGTTCAATATTATCAAGCGATCGCCATTTAGTTTTACCTTGCTCTTCTGTAGTTATTGAGTCTACTTCTATTAATTTGGCTTGAGGATAAAGGGGAATGGTTGCAGGAAAATTTTCTGGCACATTTATACTTTTTAATTCTTTAGCTATTTCCTGCCCAGTAGGCTGATATTTGTCGCTATCTTCAGCTATTTCTTGTTTAGGAGACTGATCTTGACTATTATCTTCATTTATTTCTTGTTCAGTAGATTGAGATTTGCTGTTAGTATTTTCGCTCTTTTGAAGCTTAGAAGTATTCTCTTGAGAGATTTGCTGAGAAGTTTCTGGTTGTTCTTGATTTTTTTGTAATTGGGGATCTGCTCCTAAAAAATCCTCTAAGGTTTTTCCTTCAGTACAAGCTGTTAAAGCAGATAGTAAAGATACTGATAAAGCCCAATAAATTATAGAATTGATATGTTTTTGAAACACAATTAGTTGCCAAAATTGATACTTTTAAATTTTAGTAGAAGTGTATTTTATAAATAATGAATATTTAGTGTAGGATATTTAATCTAGATACAATTTTTACGGATTTTTAAACAGAGTGCAACTGGGTATTCTCTATGGTATTAGTGTTGGCACAGGAGATCCTGAGTTAATTACTCTTAAAGGATTACGTTGGCTACAACAATGTCCTATTGTAGCTTTTCCCGCTGGATTAGGCGATCGACCAGGAATCGCTCAACAAATTATTACCACTTGGTTAAAACCACAACAAACAACTTTAACTCTCAATTTTCCTTATGTCCAAGATGAGTCAATTTTAGTTTCTGCATGGCAACAAGCAGCACAGCAAGTTTGGGATTATCTTAAACAAGGTCAGGATATTGCCTTTGCTTGTGAAGGGGATGTTAGTTTCTACAGCACCTTTACATATTTGGCACAGACCTTACAAGAGTTACATCCAGAGGTGATAATTAAAACTGTCCCAGGGGTTTGTTCTCCCATGGCGATCGCTTCTGCGCTACAAATTCCTCTGACAATCCGTTCTCAACGTTTAGCTATTTTACCTGCTCTCTATACTATAAATGAACTAGAAACTGCTTTAGACTGGGCAGAAGTAGTTGTTCTACTCAAAGTTAGTTCCGTTTATCAGCAAGTTTGGCAAATCTTACATCAGCGTAAATTGCTTGCTCATAGCTGGATTGTGGAAAAAGCAACTTTTCCCGAACAAAAAATATATCGTAATTTAGCTAGATATCCTAGACTACAATTGTCTTATTTTTCTTTACTACTAGTTAAAGCAAGTGATATATAAACTTCAATCAACTTCATATTCGTTAACAAAACATATTGCGAAATATTGAGAGTCGAGCTAGCATTTTAGCTAAAATTATCTAGACATGATAATCTGGATTCGTGCTATCTGAACTTTATAAAAAATTGAGTTAAAGAGGTTAAGTTTTGAATTCTCAGTTTAAACCGAGCGAACAACAACTATTTCGTGAAGATATTAGTGAATATGTAGCACAGCTTCAGCTACATATGGCTTTGCAGGCTCGCAACTTAGTACCACATCTAAAAGAAGTTAACGATCCTAGAAAACAATTGTTGCAAGAAACTCAGGCAACAATTGAAAAGTTGGTTTCTCGTCAAATAAGTAAATAGGCTTAATAATTTGGTAAGAGGGGGAAGATGGAGGCAAAATAAAATGTTTTTATTTTATGCTTGATCTCCTCCAGCTAATTACTTTAAGAATTATTAACTGGGATCATCAACTCAGTCTATATCTAAACCCATACTTAAATTAATTAAAAATCCAATATTTCCTTCTAGTAGAGAAAGAAAATTCTGTCTTGACTTCTATTATAAAAAACTTATTTGTAACTACTTCTAGCAAAAACACCTATTTCTCAAGCTTTTAGTAGATACAATATGTTTAATTGGCTAAGTTTGATAATTAGGATTAAAATGTTGGAGGCAACTTCGATTTCCCATAGTTTTTTTATAGATGTTAATCTTAATTATTTTCACCCTAACAACAACAACTACATAGCTAGCAGATTCATAGATTATCTTTTCTCTAATGTCAAGTCAGCAAAAACTATTTGCATCTGTCCTAGCTGAATATATCTAAATTTTGGTATTTATCCAAACAAAATTGTCGTGACAGAGGTAGCAAAATATATAAGTATTAATGCTCTATTAATGCTGATTTAAATACAAGTTGGCGACATAACTAAATATCAGCATTAGTTTTAATCGTGTTAGATGAAAACAGAGTCCGATAAAACACTGAAAGGAAAAATATTAATGGTAGATGATCTACCAGAAGGTTTACGTACTCTGTCATATTTATTAAATAATCAAGGTTACAAAGTAATTTGCGTTGCTAACGGAGAAGTAGCAATCAATTTGATTCAACAAGAGCTACCAGATTTAGTTGTACTTGATATTATGCTTCCTGTCATAGACGGTTATAAAGTATGTCAAATTATCAAAGCTAATCCCAATACTAGTCATATCCCTGTTGTTTTCTTAAGTGGGTTAGATTCGGAGTACGATAAGCTTCAAGCCTTTAAAGTAGGTGCGATCGATTATATTACCAAGCCTTTTTTTGTTGAGGAAGTAATTGCTCGTATTGAGACTCAACTATCTTGCTTTCAGAAACAAAGAGAATTAGAAAAAATAATTGAAGAACAGGTCAAAGAACGCTTACTAGCAGAGGAAAAACTCAATCAATCTCGCGCTCTTTTATCTAGTGTCTTAAATAGTTCTGCCGATGGGGTAGCAGCATTTGAATCCATTCGAGATTCTCAGGGGCAAATCGTTGATTTTCGTTGGCTAGTAGTCAATCCTGTGGCAGCCATGACCGTAGGTAAAACTAGTGACAGCTTGCTCTATCAACCTTTATATGAAAACCAACCAGGATATATATTTGACGGACTTTTTGACTTATTCTTACAAGTAGTAGATAACTGTATTGTCTTAGAAAAAGAGCATTATTGTGACTCTGGACAGTTCAAGGCTTGGTTTCATGTGGTCGCCGTCAAACTTGGAGATGGTTTTGCGATGACTTTTCGTGATATCACCGAACACAAACACATGGAAATAGCTTTAAAGAAAGCCAATCAAGAACTAAAACATCAAGCTAATGTCGATAGCCTAACTCAAATCGCTAATCGTCGCTGTTTTGATGAATATCTTACTCAAGAATGGGCAAGATGCGGTCGTGAGCACCAATATTTAGCTATTGTCCTATGTGATGTAGATCATTTTAAAGCTTATAACGATACTTATGGACATCAAGCAGGAGATGAATGTCTGACTAAAGTAGCTCAAAGCATGAAACTAGTAGTCAAGCGACCAGCAGATTTAGTATTTCGCTATGGAGGAGAAGAATTTGCCTTGATTTTGCCGAATACGAATGAGAAAGGAGCTTTAGAAGTAGCTGAAGCTATACGGCAACAGATAAAACTCTTGAAAATTACTCATAATGCTTCAACAGTAGGCAAGCACGTTACTTTAAGTTTGGGGGTTGCTTGTACCATCCCTAGTACCGCTTCTTCTCCTGAAGCTCTGATTGCTAATGCCGATCGAGCTTTATATGAAGCAAAATCTCTAGGTCGCGATCGCACAATCTGTGCTGGGATTGAATTACCATTGTTTTAATTAAAGATTAATTCTTGGGAAGGAGAAGCTCGCCATAGTTGTTCTAATCTACTAGCTGGCATCGTTAAATATAAAATATCTTGAGGATGGAGACTACTTTCTAACAACTCCCAACCATGAATAGTTTGACCTTTTCTTTCTAGATATAGAGGGACAAAGTCTGCTTCGATCGCTACTTGTTGGATTTGTTGACCACAAAAAGGATGTCTTGGAGTAATTAGAGTACCTAAAGCCACCCACAATAAATCTCCTGTCATACCATTCCCTAAAATTCTGCCTCCTAAGGCAGCAGCAGCAAAAGAATCAGTAGACAACTCCACAGGAGATAACACATTATCGAATTCAAATACTTCCTGCATTGATTGAGCTAATTGAGGGTCATAACTGCGGAGGATAGTAGTTAAGTAGGGAGAAACAGCTTTAGCAGTCAAGGCTATTTCTAAATTGGTCATATCGTTACTGGTAACGGCAATCAAACTTACTGCTCGTTCGATGTTCACTGTTTTCAGAGTTGCTGCTAAACTTGCTTCTTCTATGATCACAGGAACACCAAGAGAACGAGTACTATGGAGAAATCGATTATTAGGGTCTGATTCGATCGCCACAACTTCATGACCTTGACTATGGAGTTGTCGAACAATCGCAAAACCCATTCCCCCTAGTCCACAGACAATATGATGGTTACGAGTGGGTACTCTAGCTGCATCCCAAGCCTGTTTTAAACGACTACCTAAGATAAAATCGTTAATTAAGGCATAGCAAATACCAATTACTCCTGCCCCTACAATCATCATAACGGCAGTAAAAACTTTAATACTATCAGGAGCTTGTTCTGCTACTTGTTCTTGTCCTCCTGCACCAGTAATCATCCCCACAGAAAAGTAGAGAGCGTCAACGATGGAAGTATTAAAATTAACACTTACATAAGTAAGAGTGGCAAAAAAAACGGTAATCAATAAAGATAGTGTTACTAGGGTAACAGGGCGAGCATGACGCTGATATTGAGGTAGATTGGTAAAAGCTTTGACTAGTTTGCCCCACCAGGGATGACGTTTTAGTTTTACTTTAGGTTTTGTCCCAATAATTAAGCGATCGCCTAAATATAGTCTTCTTTTACTGACTATAGCCGAGATTAAATCTATTTCTCCTTGGGCTGGTAAATAGTAAATTAACATCCTCGAAGGATTAGACCACAGATCTTGTAACGGTTTACCCAACCAGGGATGATCTTGGGTAATGATTTCTTCATGGGTAGGCCAAATTTGGTTAAATAGGCGCAATTGTCCGATCGCTTTATTCCCTAACGCAGCAAAAGAAAAAATTGGTGCAGCTAAGGCAGCAACACTAATAGTGAAGTGATTACTAAGAGTTTGGTCGAGGCGTTCTCCTAAAGTTTGATTGAGGAGACGATTAATGATGCGAATGCTTGGGTTGATTTTTTTTGCTTGAGTTAAAACGGCTAGATTAAGAGCGTCATCATTAGCAGCCAATACTAAAGTATGGGCTTTTCTAATTCCAGCATTAATTAGAGTAGTTATTATTTTTGGATCACCAATAATAATTTTTTCATTGGGTTGTATTGTTATAGTTCGATCGCTAATACCAACTACTTCTGCGCCTTGCTTCCTTAAAAGACTATAAATCTTATATCCAGTACGACCTAAACCGCAAACGATTATTCGTGGTTTCATAAATACTATCAATGAGACAAACTCATTTATGCTTTACGCTTTGCTTGTTTTTAATTTTTACTTGTTTGTCCACAAGATATTGTAACTAAAAACACTGGATAGTCAATTGTTATCTAATTCTGACACAAAGCTATTTTCGGGAATTAGGGTAAGAATTGCTATAATTAGCCTTACTTTGTCTTTTGTTATCTGAAAACAGTTACTAGACAAAGCTTTCAGAGAATGCGATCGCAAAGTTTGTGAGCAATGCGGGGTAATATAACTAGATGGGAAATAGACAAATAATTTTGCCTGAGTACTTATGTTTAGCTTGAAAAATTTACGCAATTCATATTTCAAGGGTATTGTTCTAATCGTTTTAGTATTAGGAATTATTTTTCGATTGGGTAATTTAGATGTTAAACCCTATTGGGAAGATGAAATCTACACTTCAATGCGGATTTCTGGCTATCAGTCAGAAATGCTAAAAAAGGTAGTCCTTGGTAAGCCTATTCAAGTTAAGACTCTCTCTCAATATCTGGATGTCAAGTCTGGTCAATCCTGGATAGATACCTCAATTGCCTTGGTAAATAAACCTGAACATACTCCCTTATACTTTTTGCTGACCAGATCTTGGGCTAAGCTTTTTGGAAGCTCAATTTGGTCAATGCGGGCTTTTCCTGCTCTAGTTAGTCTCTTAACTTTGCCACTATTTTATTGGCTAGCACTCTTACTGTTTGAGTCACCGACTGTCGCCAGTACCACATTTTGTCTTGCTTGTGTTTCCCCAATTATGATTCGCTACGCTCAGGAAGCGAGACCCTACAGTTTATGGATAGTCTGTATTTTGCTGTCTAGCATAATGTTGCTGAGGGCATTACGTCTTGATACAAGGCGTTCCTGGATTTATTACAGTGTCACCGTTTCATTAGCTTTTTTGACCCATCTATTGTCAGGCTTCGTTTTTCTCGTACATAGTCTTTATGTATTAATGCTGCTGAGATTTCATTGGTTAATGCCAAAAGCAAGGTCTTCTGAAAAAATCTCAGATTCATCGCTTTCTAGTCGCAAACTATTAAATAAACAGAAATTACAACATTATTTTAAAGCTTTAGGCATAGGCTTATTACCTTTACTGCCATGGTTTGTCTTGCTGATTTCTCGTCTTTCCTCAGTACAAGAAGCTGCTCATTGGCTCAACGAAGATCAACCCTTGACAGAACTTATTATTAAATGGGTCGAAAATATTATCCGTATCTTTTCTGTTCCGTTTCCCAGCCAAGACATCCGATTATTATTTTGGGTTATACCTATATGCATTTTACTTGCCTGGTCGGTTTTCAAAATGATATCAAAGAGTCACTTGCAGGGTTGGCTTTTGCCCACTCTTCTCTGCATTATCCCTTGTGGCATATTAATGGTATCAGATTTGTTTTGGGGAGGGCAAAAATCGACGGTTTTTAGGTATTTATTGCCTAGCTATATTGGTGCTTTACTCATCTTTGGCTTTGGTTTGAGTTCTAATTATAGGGAGTTACATAAGCATTCTAAAAACTATGCTTTTGTTAAAAGTGTGATTTTCTATTCTGTTTTGATTGTTGCTATCTCTGCTTCTTGGTTTAATCTTCAGTCTCCTACCTGGTGGGGAACAGAATCAAGTTCCGAAATATCTGCTGCTCAGGCTATTATTCATAATTCAAATCAGGCGATGGTAATCTCAGATCAGCGTTTTGGTGATTTTATGTTTTTTGCGTTTTTACTGAGGCCAACAGATTATATTTTATGGCTTAAGCCAAATCATGATATTAATGAAGGATATATTTCTGACGACTCCAAATCGATCTTTTTGTGGGGACCCTCTGAAAGCTTGTCAGACAAAGCTAAGAACTTGGCAGAGAAGAGAAAGTTTATGATTGGATCTTTACATAGCAATGATGTCTTTCAAATTAAGGCTGACAAAGAGTAAATAGGGCTTGCTGAAAAGATGATCTATCTAGCTATTAATGAGAAATGGTATTACTCAAGTCCTCCTGTAGGAATAGAGGCAATTAATCTACGAGTATATTCTGTTTGGGGATGGCGATAGATTTCTTCAGAAGTAGCGATTTCTTCAATTTTGCCTTTATTCATGACCACAATACGATCGCTCATAAATTTAACGACACTCAAATCGTGGGAAATAAAAATATAAGTTAAATCAAATTCTGCTTGTAATTCTTTGAGTAAGTTAAGTACTTGTGCCTGTACAGAAACATCTAGGGCAGAAACCGACTCATCACAGATAATAAACTGGGGTTGAAGGGCTAAAGCACGGGCAATACAAACTCGTTGTCTTTGTCCACCAGAAAACTCGTGGGGATAACGGTTCATCCAGTCAGGATTTAAACCAACTCTTTCTAGTAAATAGGCAACTCTTTCTTTGCGTTTACGTTGATTTCCTCCTGTTTTATGAATCTTCATTGGTTCAGCGATCGCTTTGCCAATACTGATGCGAGGATTAAGAGAATTGTAGGGATTTTGAAAAACAATTTGCATCTGTCGTCGTAATACACGCAGTCTCTTAGAGCCAAGGGGTAAATCAGCAATATTATTGCCCTCAAACATGATTTTCCCTTGCATAGCAGGAATTAAACGTAAAATAGTTCTAGCTAAAGTAGATTTACCACAGCCTGATTCTCCCACTAAACCAAGAGTTTCTCCTGGATAAAGGTCAAAAGAAACATTATTTACTGCCATAAAATAGCGTTTCGTCTTACCAAACATTCCCTTGAGGGGATAGCCGACAGAAAGTTTATCGATCGAAACAATAGGTTCACTAGCCACTAATTTTGACAATCTGGCTTTTTGCTGCTCTAACGTAACTAATTCTGGAGAGGTAATACTTAAATCAGGCTCTTTCTCTTTGATAATTATTTTTCCATCTGGTTCAGTTTCTACTTCCATAAAATCACTTACAGTAGGTAGAGATTGTAACCGTCGATCTAAACTAGGACGACAAGCTAATAAACCTTTGGTGTAAGGATGGTTTGGTCGCAAAAATACGTCTCTAATATCTCCTGATTCCATCACTTTACCCTGATACATAACAGCCACAGTATCAACTAACTCAGCAATTACTCCCAAATCATGAGTGATAAAAATTAGTGCCATATCCCTCTCTTGGCACAAGTCGCGTAACAAATCTAAAATAGTTGCTTGAACAGTAACATCTAAAGCGGTTGTGGGTTCATCGGCAATTAAAATGTCAGGGTTACAAGAAATTGCCATAGCAATCATCACCCGTTGTAGTTGTCCTCCCGATAGTTCATGAGGATAACGTTGGAGGATAGCCTTTTTTTGTTGATTAATGTAGCTATTAATCTCTCTTTCACTAGGAGTAGATTTATTTTTTCCTGATGTAGTTAATTCTAATAAAGCTTGTTGCCCTATTTCTTCATCACTGGGTAATAACTTTACTTCTTGTAGCAATGAGATTGCTTTTCGTCTAGCGTCTGCTGGAGATACTTTTTGATGAAGCAAAATTGCTTCTGTTAATTGAAAGCCAATATTATATACTGGGTTGAGCGCACTCATTGGTTCTTGGAAAATCATAGCAATCTCTCCGCCACGATAATTCCTTCTTTGTGCCTCGCTTATTTGTAGTAAATCAACGGGTTGCTCTTCATCCCTGGGATTAAACCAAATTTCTCCTGCTGTAACTTTACCTGGAGTAGAGATTAACCCCATAATAGCTAGAGAAGTGACTGATTTACCCGAACCAGATTCGCCAACTATTCCTAGTTTTTCTCCCTTGCTAATTTGGAAGCTAATCTCATCAACGGCAATAACGGGTTTTTCTTCAGTTAGGAATTCTACTTTTAAGTGGCGAACGTCAAGAACAGAATCAGTCATAATGTTAGGATGCAAACTTTATCAGGATTGTAACTGATATCTTATTGAATTTAATTAGTCGTGAAAAAAAGAATAATGTTTGCACTCTAATATAGGAAATATCCAGACACTAATTTGTTAAATTAAATCCATTATGGTGTGGCAATGGCTGGAAATATTAAACTTAAGAAAGTCAAAAAAACTCTTCAGCAAGCTGGTATTAAATTTGTGCGCATCCTTTGGTGTGACAATGCTAACATCATCCGTGGCAAAGCGGTGCATATAGATATGCTCTCCCATTACTTTGACCACGGGGTAGGTATATCTGCGGGACAGCAAGGAGTACCCGTAATGTACGATGCTGTTATGCCTGAGACTGGTTTAAGTCCCGTGGGGGAAGTTCGTCTAGTGCCAGATTGGTCAACCCTCAAGATGTTGACCTATGCTCCTGGCCATGCTCGTGTCATGGGCAATATGGTGCTTAATGGAAAACCCTGGGCAATGTGTCCGCGTAATTTCTTAATGCGAACGATCGCAACTGCAAAAAGTCAAGGATTATTAGTAAAGGCAGCATTTGAAAATGAATTTTATCTGCTGCGCCAAACAGCAAAGGGATTAGAACCTGCAGATTCAACGCTCTTCGCCTCTACCCAAGCCATGGATTTGCATCGGGAAATTATTGATGAGATTGCTGACTCGCTTATTGCTCAAGACATACCTGTAGAACAGTATTATCCTGAATCAGGTCCTGGTCAGCAGGAAATTTCTGTGCGTTATACTGATGCTTTATCTGCTGCTGACTGGCAGATTGCCTTTAGAGAAACCGTCAAAGCGATCGCTCATCAACACAATCTAGAAGCTTCTTTCTTACCCAAAATTTTTCCTGATGCTGCTGGTAGCGGTTGTCACATTCACCTCAGTCTTTGGCAAAACGAGCAGAACTTGCTCCCCGATCGACAAGGTATTTGTGGTCTTTCGCAGACAGCTAGAGAATTTATCGCTGGTATATTGCATCACCTACCCTCATTAATGGCATTGACTACTCCTAGCGTTAACTCTTACCGTCGCCTACTTCCTCACTGTTGGAGTGGTGCTTATCGCTGTTGGGGACTGGATAACCGAGAAGCTGCTGTGCGAGTACCAACAGATCCAGCCGTTGGTTGTCCTACCCATTTTGAGTTAAAAACAGTAGATGCTTCTGCTAATCCCTATCTTGCCTTAGGCAGTGCGATCGCTGCTGGATTAGATGGGGTGCAAAGAAGTCTAGAAATACCGAATCCAGTAACCGTAGACCCAGGAAACTTGAGTCCAGAAGAACGCTCTACTCAAGGTATCGATCGATTACCTACCAATTTGGGAGAAGCTATTGCTCACCTCCAGCAAAATGATTTTCTCTTAAAAGCTTTAAATTCCGAGTTATCCCAAGCATTTCTAGCTGTACGTCAAGCAGAGTGGTCAGCGATGAAAGATTGGGAATTAGAACGAGAAGTAAAAACTTTGTGGGCGCGATACTAGATCTCTTGCAAAAGTCTTAATTAAACGGCTAGGAAAGACAAGGGAGACAGCGGTCAGACCCCGCGTCGGCGAAAGACGCAAGGGAACGCTGACCAAGACAAGGTGACAAGGGAGAAATTTATAGCGATTAGACAAAAAAACTTCTTTGTACCTAATCATCATCCCGCTCACAAAATTATTTATGCAAGAGATGCCATGAAAAGCGCGTTCACAACCCAGGTATGAAAATAATTCATTCTGAACTTCAGCAACTCCT
>JAAUYH010200377.1_pt1 | contig 13567 bp, 11 predicted proteins | sample 7278061 | NCBI WGS metagenome assembly JAAUYH01 (sample SAMN14350203, study PRJNA611818) | marine sediment metagenome | isolation source: surface marine sediment (0.6m) | place: French Polynesia: Moorea | collected 2018-08
AGCGAATCCAGGCCGCATCTTTTGGTGGCGGGCTCATCGACTCGGCGGTCTCGGTGCTGGTGTCGGACTATCACGGGCTGCAGGTCAACCTGACTCCATCGGCTGCCGCTCGGCTCGTCGGTGTGCCCGGTCACGAGTTGCGAGGCGGTCTGTTCGGCATCGACGATCTCCTCGGAGCGGAAGGCCGGGTCCTGGCCGAGCAACTCGAAGCGGCACCGGATTGGGATGCGCGGTTCGAGCTCGTGTCGGCGTTCCTCAGACGTCGCCTCGACGCGGCACCACGGGAGCAGCCCGACATCGAACACGCCTGGAGCCTGCTCGATGAGTCACAGGGTCGCATCGGCATCGGCGAGCTCGCTCGGCAGGTCGGTTGGAGTCAGCGTCACCTCCGGACGCGATTCCGCAGCCATGTCGGCGTCGGCCCGAAGCAGGCGGCGCGCCTCTGGCGATTCCAGCACGCAGTGCGTCTCCTGGTCGACCGGCCCGAGTCACCTTTGGCCTCGGTGGCACATCGGACCGGATTCTCCGATCAGTCGCATCTGACCAACGAGGTTACGGCGATGTCAGGGCTCACTCCCGGGGAGTTGCGAGCGCACGGCCCCGGCGGGGTGTTCGAGGACTGAGCCGTTTTTTCCAAGATCGGCGCTGCTTGCCGGGATACGGTCACCGAACACAGAGAGGAGCATCATGTCATCGACCGTCATTCCTGCGTTGCGTTACGCCGACGCCCCTGCGGCCATCGAGTTCCTGACGAGCGCATTCGGGTTCGAAGCCCTCATGGTGGTCGAAGGTGCCGAGGGCGTGATCGAGCACGCCCAGCTCGTGCACGGCACCGGGATGATCATGCTGGGCAGCGATCGTGACAACGACTTCGGCGAGCTCGTGGGTTCCGATGGTCGATCCTCGACCAGCATCTACGTCATCGTCGAGGACGTGGCCGCTCACGCAGCGAGCGCTCGTGCTGCCGGGGCGGACATCGTCTCCGAGCCAGAAGAGCAGGACTACGGCGGATCGAGCTACGTGGTCAGGGACCCTGAGGGTCACATCTGGAGCTTTGGTGACTATTCGCCGTGGGAGGGCACCTGAGCGCTGCGGCGCGCCGGCCCGATCGCTCTTGGTCGACTCACGACCCGCCGGCTGTCGACGACTGCGCCATGGCGGCGATCAGGTCTACCGCTTCGCCGATTGCACGATCTGTGCTAGAGGAGAATGTGAAACCCATTTCGAGGTTGGTTGCCGGGATCGAGATGACGAGCGCCTCGTCGGGGAGTGCTCCGACGTTTTCGGTGAGCGCCAGCAACGTGGCGGGATCGCCGTGGTGGGTCATCGCTCCGTCTCCCGGCGGGCCGGCCGTGACCTGACGCACGGTCACCTCGGTGGCGTCGACGTCGGCATCGACGAACACCACCTTCCGTCGCCCGGTGATCTCCAGACTGAGCTCCGGCGTGAGTTGGGACATCGTCCGAACCTCGACCCCAGGGAGGTCGAGGTCGGAAACCATCTCGGCGACGGCTCGACCCGCGCCGTCGTCTGAGCGCAGGTCGTTGCCGTAGCCGATGACCAACAGGTCAGTCACGCCGCATCTGGCAGACGGTCTCGCCGTCGGATCCCACCAGCTCGATGACCAGCGGCATCTGACCGATGGCGTGTGTCGAGCAGCTCAGGCACGGGTCGAACGCCCGGATCCCGGCTTCGACCCGATTCAGGATCGGCTCGGGGATGGTCGGACCATCGATCCACTCCTTGGCGATCTGGAGGACGGTCGAGTTCATCGCCAGGTTGTTCTGCCCGGTCGCGATGATCATGTTGACATCGGTGAGGATCCCGGTGTCGTCCACCGTGTACTCGTGGAACAGGGTGCCCCTCGGCGCCTCGGACGCCCCGACCGCGTGCAACTGGTTGATCCCCGCCGTGGCCCGCACCTTGGTGTCGGTGATGGCGTCATCGGCCAGGAGCAACGCCATGTGCTCGGTCGCCGCCAGGATCTCGATCAGCCGGGCGTAGTGATAGAAGAACGACGAGTTGGCGACACCGCCTGCGCGTTCGCGGTATTCCGTCAGCGCTTCGTCGGCGGCCGGAACGCCCATCGACTCGCACACATTGAGTCGTGCCAGCGGGCCGACGCGATAGATCCCGGCATTCGGATCGTCGGATTCGGACACGTGCGGCTTGAAGTAGGGCGACTTGAGATAGGAGTCCTTCCGCCCGGCCTCACCGATGATCGTCCGATACTCCGATGGCGCGAGCCCGTCGACCACGACATTCCCGTCGGCGTCCACCACCTTCAAGTGACCGTCGTAGTGCTCCCAGACGCCTGCGTCGTTGGCGAGCCCCATGTGCAGGCTGGGGAACTGCCCGAAGGCCCGGACTTCTCGCTCGAACTGATCGAGCATGCCGGTGAACAGCGTCAACGCATCGCCGGCGGTCTCCCGGGCTTCGACGAGCCCTGCCGTCAGCTGCTGTCGGGTCTCGTCCGTCATTGGCTCGGCGATCCCTCCCGGCACGATGCCGGGCGAGTGGACCTTGCGGCCGGCGATCGCCTCGATCACCGACTGGCCGAAGCTTCGCAGCCGGATGCCTCGCCGGGCGAGCTCCGGTTCGGACGCCATCAGCCCGAACACGTTGCGAGTCGCCGGGTCGGCATCCATGCCGAGCAGCAGGTCGGGTGCGCTGAGATGGAAGAAGCTCAGCGCGTGGGACTGGATGATCTGCCCGAGGTTGGCGATCCTCCGCAGCTTCACCGCGGTGGGCGGGATCGTGACACCCATGACGGCGTCGCCGGCCTTGGCCGAGGCCAGCAGATGGCTGACCGGGCAGATGCCGCAGGTGCGTGCGGTGAGACTGGGCATCTCCCACACCGGCCGTCCTCGGCAGAACTCCTCGAAGCCGCGGAACTCGGTGACGTGGAAGCGCGCGTCGGCGACGCCGCCGTCGTCGTCGAGGGCGATGGTGATCTTGGCGTGCCCTTCGATCCGGGTCACGGGGTCGATGACGACGAGATCGTGCATGGTCTCTCCTATCCGCGCCGGATGTCTTCTGCGACCCCGTGTCGGAGGTCGTCGGATATCAGGGTCTCGATCGCTCGTTGGATCTCGGCCGCCGACGGTGGGCAGCCGGGCATGTAGAAGTCGACGGAGACGACCTTGTGGAGTGGGAGCACCTTCGGCAGCAGCGGTGGAACGATCCCCTCTGCCTCCGGGGCGACTCCGTCCCGGTCGGGACCTTCGACGTATACCCGTTGGATGATCCCGCTGGGCTCGCCGAGCGGGTTGCGCATCCCGGTGACGTTGGTCGACACCGCGCAGTCACCGAACGAGGCGACCACCCGCGAGTTCTCCCGGACGATCCGGGCGACCTCGACGTTGTCCTCGTTTGCGACGGCCCCTTCGACGAGGGTGATGTCCACGTCGGCCGGGAACTCCTTGATGTCCACGATCGGCGAGTAGACGACGTCGACCATCTCGGCCAGCTCGAAGAGCCATTCGTCCATGTCGAGGAACGACATGTGGCATCCCGAGCACCCACCCAGCCAGACACTGGCGAATCGTGGCTTGCTCATGCCTTCACCTCCGGGTCCATCCATTCGTGGCGCTGACGGGCGGAGGCGAGGATCCGGATCATGTCCGCAGAGTGCTCCATCTCGCCGACCGCGCTGGCCTGATAGAACAGTGATCCGGTCGGGCAGACCGCCACACACTTGCCGCACCGGGTACAGGAGACCGCCTCACCCCAGGGCTTCTGGAGTTCGGTGACCAGCTCGGCCGAGGCGCCTCGCTCGGAGATGTCCCAGACGTGTGCGCCCTCGATCTCGTCGCAGACCCGGACGCAGCGGGTGCAGAGAATGCAGCGATTGGGATCGAACACGTACTTCGGGTGGCTGGCGTCGACCTTGCGTTGGGGGTCCTGTTCGTCGTAGCGAACATGGTCCATCCCACAGGCGACCGCCATGTCCTGGAGCTCGCATTTGCCGTTGGAGACGCAGACGGCGCAGACGTGGTTTCCCTCTGCGAACAGCAGCTCGAGGATCGATTTGCGGTACGCACGGAGCCTGGCCGTGTCGACGAGGACTTCCATGTCGGCGGCGACTGGCGTGGCGCAGGCGGGGCGCAGGCGGTGGTCTTCGGCGACTTCGACGACACAGATGCGACATCCACCCCACACCGACAACCCCTCGAGGAAGCACAGCGATGGGATGAACACGTCGTTGCGTCGGGCCGCTTGCAGCACCGACTCGTCTGCATACGCTTCGACTTCGACGCCGTCGAAGCTGACTTCTACGGTTTGGCGCCGTTCAGGCATCGACGACCTCCCGATCGGTGAGGAGCGCTTCGTATTCGCCTCGGAAGTAGTGCAGGGTGCTGACCACCGGGTTCGGGGCGCTCTGGCCGAGCCCGCAGAGTGACGTGTCGCGCACCACTCGGCACAGATGCTCGAGATCCCTGAGGTCCCGAGCAGTGCCCTGACCGCTGGTGATCTTCTCGAGCAGGCCGTGCATCTGTACGGTGCCCGCCCGGCACGGGGTGCACTTGCCGCAGCTCTCGTCCATCGAGAACTCCATGAAGAACTTGGCGACGTCCGGCATCGCGACGTCCTCGTCCATCACGATGAGCCCGCCCGAGCCCATGATCGAGCCGAGCTGGCGGAGACTGTCGTAGTCCACCGGGGTGTCGAGGTGATCGGCGGGGATGCATCCGCCGGAGGGTCCGCCGGTCTGCGCGGCCTTGAACGACTTCCCGTTCGGGATTCCGCCGCCGATGTCCTCGACGATGTGGCGGAGGGTGGTGCCCATCGGCACTTCGATGAGCCCGATGTTGACGAGGTCACCCGCGAGCGCGAACACCTTGGTGCCGGTGCTGTTGGGTGTGCCGATCGAGGCGAACCACTCGCCGCCGTTGGTCACGATGGCCGGGATGTTCGCCAGCGTCTCGACGTTGTTGATCATCGTCGGGGCACCCCACAGGCCGTGTTCGGTGGGGTAGGGCGGGCGAAGCCGCGGGGTGCCCCGCTTGCCCTCGATCGACGCCATCAGCGCAGTCTCTTCTCCACAGACGAAGGCGCCGGCGCCGATCCGGACGGTGATCTCGAGGTTGAAGTCGGTGTCGAGGATCTTGCGTCCCAACAGCCGGTTGCGTCTCGCGACCCGGATCGCGCGATCGAGTCGTTCCACCGCACGGGGGTACTCGGCCCGGACGTAGATGAACGCCTTGGAGGCGCCGGTGGCGTAGGCGGCGATCGCCATTCCCTCCAGCAGACGATGCGGGTCGTCTTCCATGACGGTCCGGTCCATGTAGGCGCCGGGATCACCCTCGTCGCCGTTGGCCACCAGGTACTTCTCGTCGCCTGGAGCGGCCGCGAGGAGGCTCCATTTGTTGCCGGCCGGGTAGCCGGCGCCACCGCGGCCGCGGATCCCCGAGATGCGGACCTGTTCGAGGACGTCTTCGGGGGTCATGCCTGTGAGTGCCTTGTGGAGCGCGGAATACCCGCCGTGTGCCACGTACGACTCGATGCGATCGGGGTTGATGATCCCGCCGTTGGCGAGGACGATGCGCTGCTGGCTGTCGAAGAAGGGGATGTGCTCGTCGAGGACGCTGTCGTCGACGATCTGCCCGTCACGGATGTGGCGGCGGACGATGTCGGCGCCGACCTCCGTGGTGACGTTCTGATACATGGTCTCCTCGCCACCCCGCTGGAGCAGACGCACCAGCGGCCCGCGGCTACACAGCCCCATGCAGCCGGTGGGGATCATCTGGACCTCGAGTGCGAGGTCGTCGGCTTCGACCGCGCGTTCCATCGCAGCGATCGAGGCCGCGGCGCCTGCCGACAGACACGCGGTCGAGGCACACGCCTTGAGCCGCCACGGGTAGCGGCTGCGGGCTTCGAGCTCTCGTTCGGCGACTTCGTGGAGGTCGATCGGGGTCGCCATCAGTCCGTCTCCTCCTGTGTGAGCGCCTGTTCAACCATGGTGAGAATCTCGGTTGCATCGAGACGCCCGTGCACCGCTCCGTCGAGCACCACAACCGGTGCCAGACCGCACGAGCCGAGACAGCGAGCCGTCTTCAACGTGAGACGACCGTCTTCGGATGTGGCTCCGGCCGCAACGCTGTGGGCCTCGCTCACGGACTGGACGATGTCGTCTGCGCCCTTGACGTAACAGGCGGTCCCCGTGCAGACGGTGCAGGCGTGATCACCGGGGGCGTCGAAGGTGAACAACTGGTAGAACGTCGCGACGCCGTACACCATGCTCGGGGGCAGCATGAGGGCGCGCGCGACGTACAGCAGCACGTCCTCGGACAGGAACCCGAACACGTCCTGGGCGACATGGAGTGTTTCGATCAGCTGATCCTGTTCGTAGCGCACCCGCTTGAGGTGCTTGTCGACGAGTGCGAACCGATCGTCTCCTGACGGGTGCAGCTCGCCCGTCGCCTCGTCTCTCGTGGTCGTCATGCGCGTGAGACTCCCCTCGGTGTCCGTTGATCCAACCCTGGCGGGAAGTCGGGTTACTCAACAGGGACCAACGGCCCGACCACCTGGCCGGACGGCACAAGACCGTGGGCTTCGAGCTGACCTCAGGTGGCGTCGGGAGTCAACGTGGCGATGTACTCGTGAACGGCCGAGATCGCGACCGATCCCTCGCCGACGGCGGACGCCACCCGTTTGACCGAGCCGGACCTGATGTCGCCCACGGCGAAGACGCCCGGCAGCGAGGTGGCGAACGGGGAGGTTCGGCCGGCGCCCTGCCCGGTCAGCACGAACCCCCGTTCGTCGAGTTCCACTTGGCCGGCCAGCCAGTCGGTGTTCGGCGCCGCCCCGATCATGATGAACAGCGCCTTGGCGTCGACGTCGACCTCTACGCCGGTGTCGTTGCGGCGCAGCGTCACCCGCGCCAGCCGGTCGTCGCCGCCGAGACCACAGATTTCGGTCCGGGTCCACAGCGTGATCTTGGGGTCGCTGTCGATGCGGTCCGTCAGATAGCTCGACATGGACGCGGCGAGCCCATCGCCCCGCACGACGACGTGCACGTGGTCGGCGGTGCGCGACAGGTACATGGCCGCTTGGCCGGCTGAATTGCCGCCACCGACGACCACGGCCTCGGTGCCCCGACAGAACCGTGCCTCGAGCTCGGTGGCCGCGTAGTACACGCCCCGTCCCTCGAACTCGGCGAGGCGGTCGAGCGGCAGGCGGCGATACTGCACGCCGTTTGCGAGCACGACGCTCCGCGTGGACACCGTCCGGCCGTCGCTCAGCGAGGCATGGAACACGTCGCCATCGCGGGTCAGCCCGACCACACGTCGTGGGGCGACGATGCGCGCTCCGAATTTGATGGCCTGGATCTCGCCGCGGTAGGCCAGGTCGGTGCCGGAGATACCGGTTGGAAACCCGAGGTAGTTCTCGATCCGGGAGGAGGTGCCCGCCTGGCCCCCGATGGCAGTGTCCTCGACGACCAGCACGTCCAGCCCTTCGGACGCCCCGTACACCGCAGCGGCGAGGCCGCCCGGTCCGGCGCCGACGACCAGCACGTCGAAGACGTCCTCCAGGCGTGCCGACAGGTCGAGGCCCACCGCACGCGCCACGTCCTCCGGCGTCGGGTCGACGAGCATCGACGACCGTCCGGTGATCGCAATCGTCCCGGTTGCGGGGACGTCCTCACCGATCGTTGCCATACCGTCGGGATCGTCCCGGTCGACCCAGCGGTGCGGCACCTGGTTCCGTTGCGCGAACTCTCGCAGCCGCAGTGCCGTGCTGTCGGACTCGTGACCGACGATGACGAGCCCACCCTCGCCACGCTCGATGAGGAGTCGTCGCCGGGCAGCGAACGCCGACATGATCACGTCACCGATCTCGGGGACCGTGTCCATCAGCCTGCGCAGCTCGGGTACCGGCACAACGACGTACCGTCCCGCAGCCGCAACGACACCGGCGAGGAATGTCCGCTGGCCCATCAGCATTCCCAGTTCGCCCACGAAATGACCCGCTTCCACCTGGGCGACCGGCTGGTCGGTTCGCCGGTCGACGATCTGGACGGTGCCTTCGATGATGTAGACGAAGTCGTAGCCGTCCTGGTCGATCTCGAACAGGACGTGACCCTTCTCGAGGTGCTTCGTCTGACCTGCTTCTCGGAGCCGCTCCAGCATCCACGGCTCCACATCGGGCCATGCCTTGCGCTCCAGCGGGGTCGACCGCGAGGAGGACGAGGTGGGCTGGATCGGAGTGGTCATCTCTGCAAGTTAGACCAACCCGGGAGACACACCCACCGGGCGCGACAGCGGCGGCCGGGACATGGCCCGGCCGCCGCTGCGGATGTGGTTGGCTCGGCGCTTCGGTCATCGCTCCAGTCGATAGATCCGGAAGAAGCCTCCGTCGACGTCGACCACGTCGGTTCGGCCGAATCCGGCCTGCGTTGCGATCTCGAAGACGGTGTCGGGTCGGATGACCGTGCCGATGGCTGCCGACGGCTCCTCGGCTCGCGAGGCCGGCAGACAGTGCAGGATCGACCAGCCGTACATCATCCGCTCCAGCGGATCGCCGGTGATCTCGAACTGCTCGGCCACCGCCTCGTCGGCGATCACCACGACGCCGCCAGGCTTCAGGGCATCACGGACTCCGGCCAGGACCGCAATGGGCTGGGCCATGTCGTGGAGCGACTCGAGGACGAAGACCACGTCGAATCGACCGTGTTCGCCGATCGTCGCGGCGTCGGCTTCGACGAACGTCGCCGTCGAGCCGGTGGTGGCTGCGATGGCACGCGCACCTTCGATCGAGTCCCGATCGGAGTCGACGCCGACCACCTGGGCCTGCGGGAACGCCGCTGCCACCGCCACCGTCGACCAGCCGAAACCACAGCCCAGGTCGGCAACCCGGGCGCCCGGGCGGTTCAAGATGTCGACGAGGCCGTCGGTGGCCGGGATCCACGCGTCGATCAGGTCGGTCGTGAACGCCGGACGATTGATGGCGGCCTGGCCTTCGCGGAAGTCGGCTCCGTAGTCGACATAGGGAACGCCGGCTCCCGTGCGGTAGGCGTCGATCACCTGAGGCAGGGCACCCGCCACCCCGACGACCATCTCCGCGAGCGGGCCGACGTGAGCGGGGTCCTCGGCGTGCAGCACGGCAGCCGCCGTCTGCGGATCGAGTCGGTACCGCCGTGCCGCGGCGTGGACGGTGGGATCCTCGACGTCGAGCAGTCCGGCGACGGCCTGCTGCTCGAGCCACTCCCGGGTGTAGCGCTGGTCGGTTGCGGCACGGGACGAGATCTCGCCTTCCGTCGCCCAGTCGTGGTCGGCCAGCACCTCGTAGAGCCCGAGGGTTCGGCCCAGGTACACGCTGAACAGTTCGACGGTGGCGATCATGTCGTTGAAGATCTTCTCGTCGGGTGCGATCTGGGTTTGTGTCGTCATGATGTTTCTCCTCTCGGACGGCGTGTCCGTCCGTTCACCCGAGAGGCGTGAGATTCGATCTCACATCGTGAGATCAGGCCGAGATGGTCCAGTCGACGGGGAGTTCCGGCTGATACGAGCAGAACATGCCGGTCCTGATCGAGTTCTCGAGATGGCGTTCGAGTGTGGGAATCTCGTTCCCGATACGCCGGATCGTCGCCCGGATGCGCTGGGTCACCGCGGACCTGGCTCGCTCCGCGGACGCTCCGGTCTTGCGGTCTCGCCCGCCGAGGCCATACGCGGCGGTCAGCTGCTCGATCAGCTGATCGAGCTCGTGTTGGGCCGTCTCGACCCGGGCCTCGTCGGAGAGGGCGGCGGCCTCGTCGATCGTCGCCTGGAGCTCGCGGATGCGGTCCTCATAGGCCAGTCTCGCCGTACGGTCGATCACGCTGCCGGTGTCGGACTCGACGACCGCCCCGCCGGCCAGCTCGAGGCAATGCACCTCGCGGCCGGGCTCCGACACGAGCCGGGCGATGTCACCCAGTCCTTTCGAGTGCCTGATCCGCATCTCGGTGGCGCCGTAGGCGATCACCCAGTCCGCCCCGTCCCGTCTCATGGCACCAACCGAGCCGGCGGGCTCGACCCGCTTGGCTGCGATCTCCCGCAGCTCGCGCCGGGTTGCGGCGAGGGTGGACCGCTCGTCGTCGATCGCCGTTTCCTCGTAGGTGGCTTCGAGCGAACCCAGGAGTCGATCCTCCAGCCCACCCAGGATCGGGACACCGCGCATCAGCCGGGACAGCGATCGTGCCCGGGCAGCGGCGTCGTAGCGGCCCGCAGCGGCCAGGCAGCCGGCCACCCAACGGAGCGTCGTGCCGAGCTCCGGCCGGTACCCGTGATCGATGAAGTGATCCAGACCGACCAGGAGGTGTTGCGCAGCCGAGGTGAGATCTCCGTCCAACAGCTCGACGGCTCCCAGGGTGCGGGCGTTGGAGCCGATGCCCCAGGGGTAGGCGGCCTCACGTGACATGGCCAGCGCTCGTCTCAGGACCTGCCTGGCGAGGTCGAGATCGCGGTCCAGGTGGACGTATCCCTCGACGGTGTCGGCCCAGATCTCCGAGATCGTCGACCCGATCGCCCGGCTGCCGGCCCTCGCCTCGGCGCAGAGGCCGAGTGCCAGCTCGGCGTCGCCGCGCACTGCATGTCGTTCGGCGAGGAATCCGGCGGTCTCCAGGCTCATCGCCTCCATGCCCCGCTGCTCGGCGACCTCACGGATCGTCTCGAAGGCGTCGATGGCCTCGTCGTCACGCCCCTGCGATCGCAGCGCGAGCGCGAGTGCGCGCCGTGCGGTGAGCGAGCTGAGGATCCCGGAGTGTTCGTGAGCGAGCGCTTCACGCGCGACGTGTTCTGCACGTTCGAGGTCGCCAACGATGATCCGGGCGGTTGCGTGTGTGGCGGCGGCGTCGGGCCAGCCGATGGACGTGCGATCACTCCATCGTTCGATCGCCCGGCCGGTGAGGTCGAGCACCTCGTCCGTGTGCGCTTGATGGACGACCCCCCAGAGGATCATGGCGAGCGGGAAGGCTCGCGTCGGCTCGTCGTCGTGTTCGATGCACCACCCGAGGGCGTCTCTGATGAGCGGATAGGCGGTGAGGAGGTCGCTGAGCACCCGACCAGACCACGACTGGGAGCCGCGGAGGAGGATGTCGGAGGCGGTCTCTGTGGCGAGCACGATCAGGCGTTCTCTGAGCTCATCGAGTCTTCCCGCCTGGTCGAGCCGCTCGATCCCGAACGCCCGGATGCTCTCGAGCATCCGAAACGTGGTCGAGCCCTCGGTGGCGTCGACCGAGAGGAGCGACTGGTCGGCGAGCGACTCGATGAGCTCGAGCGTCTCGATCGGGTCCTCGCTGTCGAGGACCCGCCTGGCAGCGTCGACGGTGAACGGTCCCGAGAGCATCGAGAGCTCGGCCAGTGCGGCCTGTTCTTCGGGCGAGAGGAGATCGTATGACCAGGCGATGGCGTCCGAAAGGCCCCGTCCGCCCGCCGACGCAGACCGATGTCTCAGCACGTCGAGGCGGCGGTCCATGAGGGCGCTCATGTCGGCCGGTCCCAACACGCGACTCCTGGCGGCGGCGAGCTCGATGGCGAGCGGCATGCCGTCGAGTTCGCCGACGAGGTGTTCGACGGCCGCCACCGCTTCGGGATCCGACCCGAGTGGGGCGCCTGCCGACTGGGCTCGGGTGTAGAACAACGAGGCGGCGTCGGAGATCCCGTCGTCGGAGGCGAGATCCAGCGGGTCGATCACGACCACGTGCTCGGATGCCAGCCGGAGCGGCTCGCGGCTGGTCGCCACCACGTGAGCGTCGGGGCACGTGCTGATGATCTCGTCGACGAGGGTCCGGACGCCGGGCAGGACGTGCTCGCAGTTGTCGATCACGACGAGCGTCGGCTCGGTGGCGATCCGATCGACGAAGGCCTCGACCGACGGATAGCCGGCTTCGCCGGCGATCGCGGCTTCGGTGCTCTCCCGCCTCAGTCGTGCCAGCTCGATCAGCACCGGGTCTCCGGCGAACCGGTCGCCCATCTCGTCGAGGATCCAACGGGCGATGCTGGTCTTGCCGATGCCGGGCGGTCCGGTCAGCGTGATCAGCCGGTGTGTGTCGACGAGTTCGCTCAGCGTGGCGAGTTCGACGTCCCGTCCGATCAGCTGGCGCATCGCCCCAGCATCGCACGTCGGGGTCGCCGATGTCGCCCTCCCGACGTGCTGTCCTGGAGGTCGCCCCAGACGCTCGCACCCCCATGAGGGTTGTCGCGTCGTCAGGGTCGCGTCAGGCCAGCCAGCCGAGCTTGTCCGGGTTGACCACGTTCCTGATGCCTTGGATCCTGCCTTCTGCGACCTCGAACACCATGACCCCGTAGCGCTCCCCGCCGATCTCCATCTGAATGCCGGGTTCGCCGTTCACCGTCACCATGAACGTGGTGGGTGACAGCTTCTCGCCGTTGCGGGCGAGACCCACGAGGAATCGCGAGACTCGATGCGCTCCGATCACGGGGTAGCGGGCGGCCCGCCGCTTGGGTCCGCCGTCCGACCAGGAGACGACGTCGGCGGCGAGCAGGTCGACCAGCCCGTCGACGTCGCCCATCGTCACGGCCAGCATCGCCTGCATCACGACCTGTCGCTCGGTGTCGAGGTCTCTCGTCGGCTTCCGCGGCGGGTGGGCGACGTGGCTGCGGGCTCTCGATGCGAGTTGCCGGCAGTTGTCGGCGGTGCGGTTGACGATCTCGGCGATCTCGGAGTAGTCGAAGTCGAATCCCTCCCTGAGCAGGAACACCGCTCGCTCGACGGGATTGAGGCCCTCCATCGCCTGGAGGAATCCCAGGGAGAAACGTTCGGCCTCGGCGACGATGTCGGCAGGATCAGAACCCGAGACGATCGGTTCTGGTAGCCACGGCCCGACGTGCGTCTCCCGTCGGGCCTGGGCTGAGCGGAGCCGATCGATCGACATCCGCGTGACCATCGTCGTGAGGAATGCCGCAGCGTTGGCGACGTCGGATCGGTCGTCGGACGACCAGCGAATCCATGCCTCTTGGACGATGTCCTCGGCGTCCATCATCGATCCGAGCATCCCGTATGCAACGGCGATCAGCCGCGCCCGTTCGGCTTCGAACGCAGTCGTCACGCTCGGACGAGGTTCTGTGCTGGGTGAGCGCTCGGCTCGCCGCTCGGTTGGCTCTCTCTCCACATCCACAACACTGCCAGCTCGAACACGGCGAGGAGAACTGCGTTGGCGGGCCCGAGCCACGTCGGGTCGGTCGAGCCGATGTCGACGATGTGGTTGACGAGGTGCGCCCCGTTGGTGATGGCGACGATCAGGAAGACGGGCCGCCGCCACGCCGGTCGGTCGGCGGCAGCCCACAGCCCGATCACGATCGGCAGCAGCAGAGTCGCGGCGTCTCTCACGAAGTGGCTGTTCGGCTCGCCGAACGGCGCCACCTCGGCATGGAACACGTCAGGCGCGACGAGCATGAAGATCCCGGTGAGCGCGAAGAGGAAGGCAGAGAAGATCGCCAGGCGTCCGACCCGATCACGGTGCGGCGCCAGCGCGCCGACCCACTCCGACCAGCGGATCCCGTTGCTGCGGTTGGGTGTCAGCATCCGTCCATCCTTGAACGCGCGGCCCAGGTCCCCGGACAACGGG
>JAAUYH010015418.1_pt1 | contig 13566 bp, 9 predicted proteins | sample 7278061 | NCBI WGS metagenome assembly JAAUYH01 (sample SAMN14350203, study PRJNA611818) | marine sediment metagenome | isolation source: surface marine sediment (0.6m) | place: French Polynesia: Moorea | collected 2018-08
ACAACGCTTCTTCTTCTTGCATTAACGAGAGGACTCGAGGAGCTGTACAAAAACAATAATCTGGGCAACAATTATCAACCAGCTATAGTAACAAACGAAAACTCAGATCAAGTTGAAAACACTTTCAGTTTCGCTCGTTGGTTACAGAACGTATTCCAGAGAGAAGAAAATCTACCTAATATCGATCAAGAACCATTTGCTGATCCATACAAATTACAAGAGATTATGGAAAATCAAGACAGGGATGAAAAATTTCTAGGCGCAACTTCTCGCGGTGTAACTATCAAAACATCGTTCCCGATTCGAGCATTTATAATGGTATCAGTTATTGTTCTCCTGTTGTTTTTACTGAAAGAAATGTTCCGAATGAAAGGAACTATTCTGAAGCCGTGGGAAGTATTGTTTCGAATGCTTGGAAAATTTGTCGAAGTGGCACCTTCTTTGATCACCATTGCAGTACTCCTGCTGAAATTGATATTTGTACGAGATCGGAAAATCCGAGATATTCTGCGGGATCGCACACTAACACAATCTCTGAGAGAACTCTGCGCATCGATTAGTCCGAGTGGAATGGAGAATAGAGAAAGAGCAATAAGAATATTGGCCAGTATTCAAAATCCGGAAGATGTATTTTCAGGGAAGCATTCATTTGCATTCGTTGACAAAGGAAAAGGAGAGTTTGAAATTGATGAAGCCATCACCATTGAGGATTTGAGAAAAGCCGGATACAGGTTTGGTGTGGACTATTACGGCCAACCAATCGTCGCTGATACCAGAGCTCAAGTTCGCAGTGTAAACTTCCCCAAGAAAGAAGAGATAAACCCAGACGAAAAGAAGTACGTTCATATCAGTGGTTTGCATGAATGGCAGCCAAAGTATATGTTCGAATTACCTACTAGCGAACTCGAAGTAGCGGGCACAAATTCATCTTCGCCCTTCTCAGAAACTGTTGCAGACAGCGTATGAGAAATATCGAGTTTTAATAAAGTGTACAGTACCTAATGACATCAACCGCATTATGAACCATACCAGAGCGAGCCACAACAGTACCGGTACTGCTACGATATTGCCCAGTACAAGTGGCGGTTGCTGTGGAGCCAAATGCGCAGGGTCCCCTTTGCCAATGGAACAGAAACTGAATTGGTACACTTAACAATTCGCAGTGCATGCTCATTCTGAGTTATTCTACGCGACATTGTTGAACTATCAAATAATCAATAGCAAAGAAGATTCTTACATAGAAGATGCACCTCAGTAGTGAACCAACGAGGCCACAATGAAACAATCTCAGCCACTAGCCGCTCCCACCCGTTGCGCGGCGTTGATAAGACATCAAGCGAGATCGGCGAAGCGCACACTACGAACAAGACGCGCTGAGCCTTTGTTTCACTTCACCGCGATCATAGCGGTATCTACATTACTGTATCGCGCCTGCGAGTTCACGGAGGCTTCACCAACGTTAACACCGGCATACATCGACGCTCGGAGAAGCTTTTCCGTTAACGGCACCAATCTCGACGGTAATTCGTATCCCACAGTGTGGGACCCACACCCGAGTGCGCTCGATGATTTCATTGCGAATGCCGTCCGTTACATTATTCGTGCGAGTAACAGCGACTCTCATGATTCCGCACATGCGGGAATGTTTGCATATCAATACATGTTACAACCCAACGGAAGTATATCGCTATCGTCAGATTACAACACAATGCACCACTGTGGTGCTGTACAGTACACGCACTAGCGGGCGCATGTCCACCAATGATTTCCAACACATTACTACCGTCATATTGTAACCAATCTCGACACGTGTTAATCAAAGCAACGGACTGGCTTACTCGAACTGTGTCACCAATTGGGGATGCGAGCGAGTGAGGAATATGGAGTCGGCTATCTGACGAGACATCAGACCGAATCGACGCGAGCCACGAAAGAGGTGAAGCAGGCGCGAGTGGTACCGGTGTAGGGCTGATAACGCGCATTCTGGCAACGCACAAGTCAACATCACATCACATTACTTCGCGATGTGGCACGAGGGGCAACAGACGTTCTTCGACGACAGGACCATGTAATGGAGTCGTATGTTTCAGGTTTGAAGATGGGTGTCGACCATGCCAGAGCGAACGGTGCGTACGGCGGCTAAACAGCGCTCGGCCTTTTGCAAACGTACGAACACAACGGCAACATTACATTGCAAATCGCGGCATCGCGCACGTTACAAGCGATTGCACGGTACAGCGGCAGCAAGAGGACATACACCATCGTGTGACTATTAGGCGTTGTTATCCACCGCGGCACTGTTCCGCAGTAAAGAGTACGCGAAACACTCGTCGAGCACGGAGAGAAGATTGCTTGTACGGCACGCACGATGTGTGTGCTGTGTATGCTACGAACGCGACCGGGCACAGCTCGCTCGTAACGTGGTGACGTCGAGTGACCTGAGCGGGGGGTGGTGCGCTGTTTCACGGTGGTGTGGTGAGTGGTGGTGCGTGGTGGGTATCGGGTGTGTGCACGGTTCGATGGCATGTTCAGAATCGGCAGGACAACGCACGCACTATCGGCCGCGCTCGCATACTTGCGAGTCGCGAGTATTCCGCGTTTTGGTGAGATGCGTTGTGAGCTAGAGCAACCTGTGATAGATGTGTGAGTTTCTAATTGGGCCATGATATTATTCAATGACAGTTAAAGAATTATTGACCAAGCTATCGCACTAAAAGAATTTCTATTCAGAGTGCAGCATGTAATGAATATGTTTCATAATCTTTGTAGTAAGAGACCAAGCCTTACTACTCTTTTTATGGACCAATATCTTGTCGCAAGATTTGCAGTGTCCAGGAAATGTCAAAAATGATTTGATGTTTTTCGCAATGGGCCAAACGCATCACCTTGTACTGCTTTTTGATGATGTAAGAAATAAAATACCAGGCAATTTAAACCCAAGAACCAGATCAAACGGCAAATCGCATCGATATGAGGTACAGCGATTTTGCCCATCCTCTAGTTCGAGAAGTACTGGATTTTGTCGAAGAACTTGAGAAGGAATGGGTGCCTCGCTCGAAAGTGTATCAAACTAACCAATGGAAGCATATCGAACATCTCGTATTGTTCGTGAAATCGCATGAGACAGGGAATCAGATATTTCGATACTTTGCAGCTGCCGTAATATATTCGGAATGCATAGTGAATTCCTTTCAAACCTCCAAAACAAGATCACAAAATCTGGGAACCTCTTTGATTTTACCTGACGATTTGAAGCAGAGAATTACGATCCCGTATTTGAACGATATTGCCAAGGAGATTAAAACTGAATTATTCGAAAACACATTCTTGAAAGACAAACGAACCGATATTCAGAGGGAGGCAGACAGAGAAATTGAAATAAGAGATACGTTTGGTGGCCGGCTGGCCTCGATATTGTCGAAGAGTAATATCCCATACCTCAAGGTTTTCGCCAATCATGAATCTGAGGTGTGCATTAGGAACGGGGGGGCTTTCATGCATCGAGGAAACTTGGAAAAGTACAAATTTCAGAGAGCGGAACAAAAGATCAGGGATTTTCCATGCCGCTTCTTCCGGAGTGGTTTGTATGATCCAGTGCACAAAGGAAAGCAAAGTTTGGTTGAAGTTTTCGGCAACGATGAAGGTTTAGTGACAAGTACGCTGTCTGGAAAATACATCATGAGCATCAATGTACATCTTCCGAACTGTAACCATCACAAAAGAATATATGAGATCAGCACAGCTGAAAGTCACATCACACAAAGCACAGAACGTCGGAAACTAAATATCGAACTCTGTGAGGACTTTGCTGGAATAAGAAAAGAAAACATGTTCAGTTCATCCAGAAAATATACTCAAAAGGACGTGCTAATAACTTATTTCTCATCAAAACTTTACAAACAAGACGGAATTCAGTTGGATCACGAACAACTCAATCTATGGTGTTCAATTATAATACAATCGTACTTTTCTCTAAAAAGCGACAACGAAATGTACATAGGATTTTGCTACCAAACAATATTAGATGGGTATTATTCAGATGGGTACAGTGCTCCAGGTTCTTCAGATGGGTACAGTGCTCCAGGTTCCACGACACTTCTTCTTCTTGCGTTAACGAGAGGGCTCGAGGAGCTGAGCAAAAACAATGTTCTGGGCAGGAATCACCAACCTAGAAGAATAACAAATGAAGATTCGGAACAAGGGGGAAACGACTCCAGTTTCGCTCGTTTGATATCGTGCGTATTCAAGAAAAAGGAAAATTCGTCAGATCTCGATCAAAAGCAACCTGTTTATCAATTAAAAATGCTTAATGCAAGTGAAGACAATGATGACAAATTTCTGGGTGCAACTTCTCGCAGTATCACCATCAAAACATCGTTCCCGTGGGCAGCATTTTTAGTAGTGACCGGTATTTGTTTTATTTTATTTACAGTCAACGAAGCATTCATAGCAGAAGGAAATGCTTCGAAAGTAATTCGAACAATACTCGGAAAATTGGCACAAGCGGCACCTTCTTTAATCGCCATTGCAGTATTCTTGCTGAAATTCATAATTCCTGGTGATTGGGACATTCTACGAGATCGCATACATACACAATCACTGAGAGAGCTCAAGGAATCTATTAGTTCGAAGGGAGCGGGAAAGAAGACACGAGCAATTAAGCTGTTGGCCAGTATTCCAAATCCGGGATATGTGTTTTCAGGGAAAAATTCATGCGCCTTTGTTCACGGAGGTTCTGGATGGTTCGAGATTGATGAAGCTATCACCACCGATGATCTGAGAAACGCCGGTTACAAGTTCGGGGTGAATTATTACGGCCAACCCATCGTCGCCGATGTCAAAACTCAGGTTCGCTGTGTCGAGTTCCCCAACGACGAAAAGAACAACGTTCATATTAGTGGTTTGCATGAATGGCAGCCAAAGTATATGTTCGAATTGCCTACCAGGAATCTTCGAGTAGCGGGCACAAATTCATCTTCGCCGTTTTCAGAAACTGTCGCAGACTGTGTCTGAGAAATACCGGGTTTTAATAAAGTGTACAATAACTTAATGACATCAACTACATTATGAACCACACCAGATCGAAACACAGCAGTATTGGTAGAATATTACAAGGATGCCGTGGTGGCGCCAAATGTACGGTGTCGCCTTTGCCGATGAAATAGAAACTGAATTGGTACACTTCACAATTCACATTGCATCCTCATTCTGAATTATTCCCAGCGACATTCTTGCACCGTTAAATAGAGTATTCGATAGCATTGAAAAGTCTTACACACAACATACAAATAGAAGATGTGCTACTGCGAAAACAAACCGATAACGATGAAACCATCACAAACACTATCAGCTGCTACCCGTTGTGCGGCAATGATAAGACGTCAAGCGAGATCGGCGAAGCGTACACTGCGAACAAGACGCGCTGAGGCTTTGTTTCACTTCACCGCGATCGTTGCGGTATGCACGCTACTGTATCGCACTTGCGAGTTCACGAAGGCATCGCCAACGTTAACAAAGGCATACATCAGCTCTTGGAAACGTTTTTCCGTTAATGGCACCAATCTCGACGCCAATTCATATCCCACACCCAGTGCGCTCGATGATTTCATTGCGAATGCCGTCCGTTACATTATTCGCACGAGTGACAGCGGCTCTCATGATTCCGCACATGCGGGGATGTTTGCATATCAATACATGTTACGACCCAACGGGAGTATATCGCAATCGTCAGATTACAACACAATGCACCACTGTGGTGCTGCACACGCACTAGCGGACGCATGTCCACCAATGATTTCCAACACATTACTGCCGTCATATTGTAACCAATCTCGACATGTGTTAATCAGAGCAACGGACTGGCTTATTCGAACAGTGTCACCGATTGGGGATTCGGGAGAGTTAGGAATATGGAGTCGGCCATCTGACGAGACACCAGACCGAATCCAGACGAACCACGAAAGAGGTGAAGTACGTCCCGGTGGCATTGGTGTAGGGCTGATAACGCTTATCGCTGGGTTGCATTCCGGCAACGCACAAGTCAACATCACATTGCTCCGCGATGTGGCACGAGGGGCAACAGACGTTCTACAACGACACGGCGGTGTAATGGGGTCCCATGTTTCAGGTTTGAAGATGGGTGTCGACCGCGACCGACCGAACGGTGTGTACGGCGGCGAAACAGCGCTCGGCCTTTTGCAAACGTACGAGCACAACGGCAACATTACATTGCAAATCGCGGCATCGCGCACGTTACAAGCGATTGCACGGTACAGCGGCATAGCGGCCGCAACAGGACATACACCATCGTGCGACTATTGGGCGTTGATATCCACCGCGGCACTGTTCCGCAGTGCGGATTATGCGCAGCACTCGTCGAGCGCGGAGAGGAGACTGCTTGTACGGCACGCGCGACGTGTGTGCCGTATATGCTATGAACGCGACCGGGCACAGCTTGGTCGTAACGTGCTGACGTCGAGGGACCTAGCGTCGTCAGTCGAGGGCCAGCTCGCGATGCTGCCGTTGTTGCGAGCGGTGGGTGCGATAGATGACACGGAATCGGATCCGATACTGTGTGGCGCACGCCAGTCGTTGGCTGCGGTGATGAGCATGCAGTATCGTGATGACGGAACGGGAGTGAGGGGTGGAGCGCTGCTCGATGGTGGTGTGGCGGGTGGCGGCGAACTGGTGGTGGTGCGTGGTGGGTATCGGGTGCGTGCGAGGTTCGATGGCGTGTTCAGAATCGACAGCACAACGCACGCACTATCGGCCGCGCTCGCATACTTGCGAGTTGCGAGTATTCCGCGTTTTCGTACAGTGCGTTGTGAGTTGCAGGAGTCTGTGATAGACCTGCGCGGTGTTTCTAATGTTGTCTACGAGAATGAAGGTGAATAGTGCGGTGCGATAGTTCTGTACCCAACTAAGAAACAACCGAATGCCAACTAAAGAAAATTCTGAAAAGCGCACCGAACAATGCACCGAGATGCACAAATATATATGGTGAGATCAAAATGCAAATCTAATATTCAGCGAACTTACGGAATTCAGAACATAATCAGATACGTTGTTCGTTCACATTTACTCGAATTAAAGATGGCATAGGAAGCGACAATGGATTCCGAACTCGGCGTGTTTCAACAGTCATATTGATTTATACTGTGCCACTCACGCGAAGGCCGTCGTGACGCAGAGAGTGGAGTGCGGTACAGTTTTGGGAGTGGACAGTTCGCAGGAGTGCCAACACATGAGAGAGTGTGTCGTGTCAAATCGGTTGATTATAATGCACGAATGCAGTGTACGATACAGTGTCGGTACCGTGGCTCATGCGATTAGAATCAACGAATAGATGAGTAAGCAGAACCTAATCTATCGCTGTCAGGAGGCCATGTGTAAAATGCAGGGACTCTATTACGGTACAGAGAAGAGAAGACGGCGCGGTTGCGAGAAATTGGCCAGTGCGACGGATAGATGTTCGTAAACTATGTCCCACGTCCCACGCCGTTCGAGCATGGAGCACATTCCCAGATTTATTCACGCTAATGTACAAGCTCGCTATCGACACTATGCGTAGGTGTGGATGTTGTCATCGATGTCCTTGTCGGGATGTAGCGCGATGGCGTACGGAATCTGCAGCGCCATGCATTCCGGCAGCACAATGGCGATCACATTGCCCAGTGGTCGCCGATTGCTCAGACATTGCTTGCACACCATCTTCACCGACCTTAGCTTCACGCATTCGATCACCTTCGGTCCAATCCCATACCGCTTCGCATTGGGCTTCCATAATGCGTGATATCGTAGTGCGTCGCGCACTCGTACTTTGCAAGGTCCACATCGCGCTGGGACCCATTTCGGCATCACAAACTTATTCGCCGGCGTTGGTGGCACCTTTAGTACACTTAGTCTTCTCCTTCTCACATAACGAAGTCGTCGTCGTCGTCTTCTTCGTCGCCATCGAATCGCATTATGTCCACTCCGTCCACTCCTTGCTCCACTACGACGTACCCATCGTTCATTGTAGCTCCATCTCGTCCGTCTCATCCACACCCATCGATTCCTCCTCGCAGCCGTCCTCACCAGGCGCATCTCGCTGCGGGCGAATGCAAGGGCTACCAAAACGACCCATAGCAGTGCTACGAGCCGGCTGCACGCCATGTCATTGAGCGGGGGCTGGCAGCGACGTACACACAGGGCGGACGCTGGGGTGGGGAAGGCGTGGCGTGCGGTGGCGGGCGGGATGCGGTGGTGGCTGGTGGGCCGTTTCTAATGAGTCACGAGATGCGCTAGCCGCCGACGTTTCCGTCAAATTCAACATTCGCACCATGGCGTTACGTGCTTGGAGTTTTCCAATTCGTTACGTCCGCACGCGCTACGTACCGCCCCCGCGCTACGTTGCGGGGCGCTGCTTCCGCGAGCAACCGACCGCGTGATCACAACGCCCGATCGTGTTTCTCGCTTACTTTTTCCCACCGCCCCGCCCGTCCTCTCCACTGCACTACCGTACACTTAGCGCACTAGCTAATTCGACACGCCACTCCGCCCACCCACTTTTCTCCTGCTATCTGCGTCGCCGCCACACTGCCATGTGTTTTTGCTTCCCCTCCTTTGCTTGTACTGTACTTGTGTACTCCCACCGCACTGTACGGCGCCCGTCCCTCTGTAAGTAATCTCGCCTTGCTTTTTGCTTGTTTGGCCTCTCATATTTCTGATTGCATTTCTTTTTGTGGTCCACCGATTTCCGGCACTCTCCTTATTCGCCCCTGGTCCTACCCATTTAAGGCATCCCCTATTTAGTTTCGATCAAAGTTACAATGCACTTCACTTGAGCTGGTTGTGGATATGGTGCTGCATTCCATGCAAATTATCTCGCACCACGCCTCCGATGAGCACTACTTCTCGTGAACACCATCTCCCGAGTACTGTTTCGAACAGTGCGTCACTGTAGTTGTAGAAATCGGCCATCTTGTGCGAATGGAGGAATGTCGATCGATTGTTCCCCTATTCTAGGCGTGCTCACTATGTTCGTTCTCGCGTGATCATGGTGCCAAGATCAAAACCGCAAAATGATGTAGTTATAATGAGTTGTGTTAGAAAGTGGCACACTAAAATAACTCGTAAAGAAAGATCTGCGAAACAGCCAAAGATTGGAAACGTTTCTACTTGCTCCCGCGAAACAGAGCGTGTGTGAGTTTGTGTGGGTAAGAATCGGGGAGTGTTGAAACACACAAGTGAATTGTGGTGCAGCGCATTCCGACGGCACCGCAACAATGTTTCGAAAAGTTTCGAGGCGTCGGGTGTTGGGGAAAATAAAGGAAAAGTAGACGGGAATGTGGTGGGGACGTCCATGACTAACGGAATGTACTGTCCGGTCGATAGGCTTGATGAGTTTGCGATGCAGCATTTCCGGAATTGTGTCGTATATCCATCGACGAAAACTAGCGAAATCCCTGCAGCCTCGACATCCCTGCTCCGACAGTAAATTACTCATACCAAGAATAGTTCAGAATTCCCCTCGCGGTTGCCGCGCCGGCATTATATATCCACGCCATCCACAGTCTTGGGTAGAACGGAGCGCATGATTTGTACTGAGAATTTGATAAAGGTCTAGCTGGAAACGCTCAACCCGACACTACGGCAACGCCAAGCAGAGATCAAGGATGAAGACAAACAGCAGTTTCTTGCAGTCCACGCACAGGCATGACGGAAAGAGTACTGTGGAATGGGGATCTTCGCGTAAAGATGTGGATGAAGAACCACCTGTGCCAATTGCAGCATCACACGCAAAGAGTGCGAAGAAGCTTCTATTCGAAAGCGTGCAGATACGTAACTCATCGTGCAGCCAGATCACTCGTTTATTCGTACGTTGTCGCACGGGGGTGCGCTCCTATTTTCGCTTTTCAATGTCAGGAATGCTCTTACACCATGCTTTCCCTCGTACAGATATAGACTCGACCGCATCCACTCACCTTTACACACAACTGTTACCCTCACGCCCTCGCGATGTCGCCACCGGCACTGAAGAGTCAGCTCTCCTATCTGCTCAACGCCGACGACCTCCCGCTCCCGCTGCCCGCCGCACCACCACGCACGATTCGCAAGACCAGAATCCGCAAGTATGTGTGTCCACACTGCAATTTCGGCTTTTACACCAACTCCGATCGGCACAAGGTACGTCCTATTCTCGTGCGCGCACACCGTGCAGAGGCTGACGTCGCGCGGTAGCATGTAACTTCGGTTCACCTCGGATTACGCCCGTTTGGCTGCGCGTTGTGTAACAAGCGGTTCGGCGAGAAATCAAACGCCACCAAACACTTCAAAAGCGTCCACGAGCGCCAGCGCACCGCGAAATGTGCGCTCTGCGACGCCGTGTTTGCGTTTCGTGATGGGCTCGCTCGCCATATTCGACTGGTCCATGAGGGCGTGCGCAAGTTCCAATGTACTGTGCCCGGCTGCAAGTCGGCGGCGTTTAAGCAATCCGCACATCTAAAGAAACACATGCAATCGGTACACAAAATAGTCGTCACATCGCCTCTTCCTCCGTCGCGGGTAACCACTTCCCGCCAGATCGATGTACATAATGCTAATCCTGTGCAAAGGAGGTTGTAAACTCTTTCTTCTCTATTTCTATGGCCCTCTCAATGTGTAGCTCAAATTCGCCCTGTTTATAGTTTTCACCATTATTTGATATCTCACATCTCCCTCTGTACTTCTTAACTTCCCGTTTTTGTGGTTCAGTCTAGTGACACGTTTGCGGATCTACATATCTAGACATGAACCCCAATTCAAGACAGTTCCAACAAGCTTTAGCGTTCGACTTGCTTTACTCGAAAAGCAGCTGCCACTACTGTCTCTTTCTTCAATCTCATCTTCGCACTACCCAATGAATTGATACTTGACCTGAGCGCTGTTCTGGCTATCGCCTTCTCTGTAAATGCCGAGCAAAGCCGGAGTCATCAGTATTGCAAAAATAAAGACGAAAGGACTCGGAAACATACGAAGCATCCGAACCTAAAGCGTACCTCCTTCCTCGATCTACATCAGACACCAAGCGCGCACTTGTACTCAAGCTGAGTTTGGTATCGAGGAACAGATCGGATCGAGGGCAGTTCAGTTTTCTGGATCATTTTCGTAGTTTTTGTGTAATTGGCGCCGATCCAATTGATCTTCTCCGTGTTTCTATTTTGAGCCAACGACAGTACTGTAATTCCCAACCATTCGTGAGAACTCGAAGTTTGACTGTTTTTGTGACTGTTTTTTATCTGCACATTGTAGGGTTTTTAATGTTAGGTATTCCCCTCGCGCAGTCAACGAGTCAAGGTCGAACCTCGTCACGTATGGGTGTCACTATTTTATTTGGCTGTCACCCAGTTAATTTGTCGCCCAGACCAATTTTCAACGGATATTTTATTTTCCTACTATTGAACTACAGTACTACTTTAGGCAATGCCGCCGTCACCAGTTGACAGATGGTGAACAAGTAAACATTAGAACCACATTTGGTTGGTAATTTCAGTGCAAATAGCTACCGTACGTCGATGGCCCGTGCTGGCAGTGCCCGTCTGTCGGACACAACAGGAATCATTCATAAGAACCGGGTGTTTGGCATCTGTTTCTTGTTTAATCGCTGATTCGCCAAAAATTTATATGCGTTAGGAATAAATTCTCTCGATTTACAAAAATATCACGTAACAGTATTGCGTGCGCCAAGAATCTCAAAATAAGGTGACCTACCATCTTGATTTCCTCGTTGACGCATCTCAGCAAAGCAAAGGCGTCATACTTGGAAGTCAATGGTCATCGTCGACGCATCTCGGTTCGTGGGGGCGCGCTATGTGGTTGTTGTAGTCGCAGGCTGCTGAAAGGAGACTGTTCCTTCTTCTCGCTAGATTATGAGCAATCTGCGTCACGTGTTATTAGAGATGGTGTCAGCAATAATGAGAAACATCGACTAGCTCCAACCGTTCGTTACACAGCTGCCCTGTGGGTTAGTGGCATAAAACTCGTGATGCCGACTCTGGTCGTTTAATCTGCAGATATAAAGCGCTGTTAATTGAAATCTGTGAGAATCATTCGCACAAATTCCAATATATAGCGCTTCATATCTCCATCACAGTACAAAACACAACCGCACTCAGTGTTCCAATACAGTACCGGCATGCTCTTGGGAACTAAGCAGAAATAGTAAATTTTTAACTTGGGGTGAACGCCGTGGAATCGTTCTCATCTACTCACTGTTGTTGCTTAGTCGACAACGAGAACAGCTGCATTTTTCTACGGTACTGAGAGTTCCGTATGCATCGCGATCCGTCTAAATTTAATCACCATTTCATGTTCGCTGCATACCCTAACCGGGCAGAAAAAAACATGCTGCGTACCTTGTTACTTCGCTCGAGAAGAACCCTACCGCAATTACGAACGTGCACCTGTGAGAATTCGTTTCGCACATCTGTTTAATACAGAATCCTACTAAATCTGTTTCTATAAATCTCAAGTGCCTACGCTCAACCCCCATCTCACCTTGCACAACCTCAACCATGTCTTCCGCAGCAAGTCTTCCAGACTCAATCTCGACGTTTTCTCCAACTGCCCAAGTTCGCATTTTGTATCCTCAGAGACGGAGACGGGGAAGGGGACAGCGACGGCCACGGTCCAACTACAAGTCGGCACACGTTCTAGTTTCAGGCCGCATCTACTGGAAGGAGGCGAAAAAAGGTGCCACCAGTCAGCCTCAGTCTCCCCTTGACTTTCAAAACGCCAACTCACTAGAGTTGGTTCGACTGACAGACGGAACTTGGGAAGATGTTGACGAAATGGTCAAGGTGGACAATCACGACAAAGGGCCGCATATAACAGTACGCGGTCATCTACAGGGACGCACACGGCGGAAGACCCTTTTTCTCGTTCGTGATGTAGAACTGGAGATTATTCCTGGCTCACTCGAGCAAAATGAAGTATAGGTGAATAGCATACGTGCGCGCATCGCACCATGGAACCTGTTGCAACAAGAGATGAAGGACGCATCCGGAGTAAAGGAACTAGAAATTGCTCTAGGTGGATTGGGTACCAGTAAGGTTGCCACTAAACCGTCCTCAATACCGACCGATACCATTGAAGAGAAATGGAGTGATGGTCTCGGCTCGCTATCCGAAAAGATGCAGAAATTATCCATCGTAGAGAAGCTGACTACGCATGGTGCAGCAGCAGTAGGATTGGCTGGGACATTGGAGAAGTTGGTGTCAAGTGCGGAGCGTGTGACAGAAACAACCGAACTTCTGGCAGATGTTTCCAAATGTGTAGCAGGCGTGAGTGTGGGGAAGACAGAGTTGATGGTCGTGTTCGCGGATCAAGCAGAGCGAGGCAGGCAGGTGCCTGGAGGAGTATTCTGGGTGACGGTAGTCGGGGATGTGAGGGATGTAATTGGTTCACTTGCGGGACTGGCTGAGAAACTAACACGAAGGAAAATGAGCGAGGAAGACCGTCGAAATGCTAACTTGGTAATCTTGGAGCTGAAAGAAGGACTAGCGCAGAGGCAAGGACGGTGGCTATTATGCTTGGATAATGCAGACG
>JAAUYH010188042.1_pt1 | contig 13563 bp, 12 predicted proteins | sample 7278061 | NCBI WGS metagenome assembly JAAUYH01 (sample SAMN14350203, study PRJNA611818) | marine sediment metagenome | isolation source: surface marine sediment (0.6m) | place: French Polynesia: Moorea | collected 2018-08
CACCCGGGGGCGCTATCAGGGCAGCCAAGCTACGAGATTGCCGCGCCCTTCGGGCTCGCAATGACTCACGGGGTATTGGGGCGGGCACCCGGGGGCGCTATCAGGGCAGCCAAGCTACGAGATTGCCGCGCCCTTCGGGCTCGCAATGACTCACGGGGTGTTGGGGCGGGCACCCGGGGGCGCTGTCAGGGCAGCCAGGCGTAGCCGATCTTGGCGAACACGGTGCGGTCGGTCTTCGTAAACGCGTCGAGACCCGTATCGTCCTCCGCGGCATCCGAATAGCCGAGGAAGAACACCGTCTGCGGGTTGACCTTGTAGGAATACAGGAGCTGCGTGGCAAGGCTCCGATCGCGCCCCTCCACGTCGTCGTCCACGTAGAGATCCACGTTGCGTTTCGTGTCCCTGTGCTGGACGACCAGGCGCAGGAAGCTGCGGTTGTTGAACTGCCAGGTCAGGCGGGCGTCGGTGAGGTTCGCTTCGAAGATGCGCTCGCCGCCCGTCGTGTCGAGGCGGCTGTAGTCATGGCGCAGCCTGAGCTGCAGGTTGCGGCCGATCTGCGTCGTGATGCGCGGGTTGATCACGCGGCGCTTGCCCAGGCGGGTGTTGGCGAAATCGATCCGGTCGCCGGTCTCCAGGTAGACACCGAACTCCGAGCCGCCGAAGGGCTGGAATTCCGTGTACAGACCGAGAAAGTCCTCACGAAAGAAGGCGCCGTCGTAGGCCCTGTTCCGATAGCCGCCGTTCAGTTCGAACTCCGACTGCATCGGTCCCTCGATGTACACGTAGCCTTCCCACTCCTTCTCCTGCAGCGTGTCGTCGTCGCGGTGATTGATGTCCCAGTCGCCGCCGAACACCACGCGGTGGAACGCGCCGGACTCGGGGTACCAGGTGCGCTCGGCGCCCGCGATCCAGCGCGTGGCGTCGACGCGGGTGATGAATCCGTTGTCGGCGCGGAAGTCCTTGTCGAAGTTCTCGTAGGCCGCGCGCAGCGTCCAGGCCCGCGTGCTGTAGCGGTAGCTGGCGACCGAGGCCTGGCCGGTGAACTCGCCGTCCGGCTGGTCGAAGTCGTCGACGATGGCCTGCGGGTACTCGGTCTGCGACACGAGGTGCTGGAACTGCAGGGTGTTCGAATCGTCGAAGCGCAGCTTGCCGTCGACGCCGACGACCCGATTGCGATAGTCGTCGCCTTCGCGATCGGTGACGATGGCACCGATCGCCGACTGGCCGGCGATGTCGCGCCGGTAGCGGGCAACGAGCGTCGTGTTGTCCTGCGCCAGGGTCTCGGTGTCCGAACCCTCCGGCCCCGGGAACAGCAGGTTGGTGCGGGCGTCGCGCGCCACGAAGGCCGCCAGGTCGTTCGCCCCGCGCTTCAGCAGCGCCTTGGCCCCGTAGTCCGGGTCGGCCACCGTGCGCGAAAACACCACGCGGGTGGGTGAATCGAAGCTGTCGGCGCCATCGAGAAAGAAGGGCCGCTTCTCGGGAAAGAACAGGGTAAAGGTGTTGTTGACGTCGAGCTGCGCAACGTCGGCTTCCACCTGGGAAAAATCCGGGTTGATCGTACCGATCACCGTCAGGTCGGGCGTTACGCCCCAGCGCGCGTCCAGGCTCGGTTCGAGGTCGGTGTCGCCACCCGAGAACGGATCGGTGGCGGGATCGTCACGCGTCTCGCTGCGGGTCGCGGTCATCGATGGCGCAATGACCAGGTTGCGGCCGGGCTGCGCGCAGGCCAGGCCCTGGATCTTCGGCAGCTGGCACAGGTAGCAATTCACCTCCCTGTCCTGTGCCGTGTTCGACAGGCGATGGCGCTTGCTGCGCGGATAGAAGCGCAGCACATCGATGCCCCATGTCTGCGGGCCCGTCGTCACCGGGAACCTCAGCTGCTGCAGGGGAATGGCCATCTCCACTTCGAAGCCCGTGTCGGTGATTCTCCCCGCCGAGTCCCAGATGGCATCCCACGAGTCGTCTTCGTTGTCTGTCACATCGTTGATCGTCAGGTCCATCTGTGCACCGAGCGCATTGGCGAAGAACTCGTAGGCCTGGCGTTCGTTGTTGAAGGTATCCAGCACCACGCCAACGAAGTCGTCGGCCCAGGCGCTGTCACGGTCCCGGTAGTAGGCGCGTATCTCATCCGGTCGGGGGTCGGCGGCCCGGAAGGCCACGAACAGGGTTTCGCCGTTCTCGGCGAGCACGGCGTGACCGTCGACGGGCGCACCCACGTTCTCGCCCGGCCGCGTTTCCACGTCGATGGGTATCGTCAGACCGAGGTTCCAGTAATCGTCGTCGGCCACACCGTCGATGCGCGGCTCGCCGCGCACATGCGGAAGATAGGGCACATCGGCACTGCCGGTGCCATTGCACTCGGTGGCGTCCACCATCGCGGGTACGGCTCCCGGGAAGGCGCAGACGGCAATGGCCGACGCGACGATCAGTCGCAGGGGGACCTGGTTCATCGCACTCCGTGGCGCGTTGCTTGCTGACTCTGGGATGCCGCAGCGGAGGCGACAGTTTACCCCGCCCCGTCCGGGCCGCAGCCGATGGGCGTCACGGTTGAAGCCGAAATCGTCGGCCGGCAACCTGCGTGACGCGCCGCTGCGCGCCTCGCAACGTACCCGGTTCTGCCCCCTCGGTCATTGCGAGCCCGAAGGGCGTGGCAATCTCATGCCGGCACTGCGCGGTTTCTATTGAGCTAACGACAAGCCTGACGGAGATTGCCGCGTCGCTGCGCTCCTCGCAATGACTAAAAAGATTGCCGCGTCGCTGCGCTCCTCGCAATGACAGCCGCCGGCAGCACGAAAGCAGGCTGCTACGGGCAGTGCGGCAGGGCACCGGTCGTGGCGAAGGGGACGATGGCGGTCTGCGGCCCGGTTCCGTTCAGCCAGTTCACGAGCAGTTCCGGCATGCGCCGGGAGATGCCGTCGGCGTCGGGGGCGCGGGCTTCGAGGTACATGCCGGTGTTGAGCAGGGAGGCGTGGTGGGCGCACTGGGCGCCGAACACGGCGGGTCTGGTCGCCGGTTCGCCGCGGCCCTGGTGGCCCTCGGCCGCCGTCTGCCACAGGTCCTCCACCCGGCTGAGCTGGAGGTAGCTGAGCAGGCCAAACACCTTCTCGCTGATCGGCAGGCCCAGCCACGTGAAGCCGAAACCGTGCATGTTGCCGTTGACCAGCGGGTCCTGCAGATCGAAGCGAATGAAGTGCGGTGTGAGCAGGTGGTTCTCGACGATGTAGACGGAGTCGCCGCAGCGCCACTCGTAGCCGGGCATGTGCGTCGCGTGCCATGCCAGGCAGCTGTCGTCGGTCTGTGCCTGCCAGAGGCCGAGCTGGGCGTTGGCCCAGTCTTCGGCGCCGTGCGCGGCGTAGGTGCACAGGCCGTACTCCGAGCAGAAGGGCGTCTGCGCATAGCTGTACACGGACTGATCGGGGATGTACGCGGCATCGAAGACGGCGCGGTAGTCCAGATCGCAGCCGCCGGCGGCGCCGCAGCTCACGTTGGTGGCGGCCAGCTTGTCGCCGACGCGGTCCGCCTGGCGGACGACACCGTTGCCGCCCGCCGAGGCCCCGGCGAGGATGACCAGCTCGGCCTCGTCCAGGTCGGGCATCGTGCGCGTTGCGGTCTCGTCGGTGTACTGGACGATCCCGTTCTCCCGCCGCAGCGTATCCAGCACTGCATCGAGGATGTTCGCGCCCTGGAACTGGATTTCGTAGTCCACGCTGCCGGCGCCCCAGGGGGCCTCGGCCGTCAGGTCGATGGCGCTGCGGGTTCCGGACCACGAGTCGGAGCTGCAGTAGTAAACCAGCACCTGGTTCCAGTCGCGAAGCGGGTTGGCGGCGTTCTGGCTGAGCATGCCGCGGGCCCGGGCACCGGGCGTCGGGGCCAGCGCGCTGGTCATCTTGTCCATGCCGAAGTTGGTGTCGACCGAGCACCAGCGTTTGGCGCACGACTCGGCGTCGCGGCAGCCGCCGCCGCCCTGCAGGTGGATGTGCCAGCGATCGCGGTCGGCCGGATCGGCTGCCTGGCGCACATAGAAGACGGCGCCGGTGCCGTCGTTGCACAGCGCTTCGGGATACCGCGTCGTGTCGACATCGATGCGCCAGATGCCGGTGCCCGCCCCCAGCCCGCCGGCGCTGCCGGCCGTGCCGCAGGGCAGGGCGCTGTCGAGGGTCGGCGCGGCGGCCGCCGGGGCGGCCAGAACGAGGCACAGCTTGAGTGATGCGGCTACGGCGAACAACAGGTGCGGGCGCATGGGACGGTTCCTCACGATGTGATCCGGGCGTGGTTGACGGTTGTTCGCCGTCAGCGGCGGATTCCTGACATCCGAGGACGCACGCGGCAGTCGATTGCCTGCCGCCGCATTGCCGTGTGGTGCCCGGGCGAGCGGGCTCTCCGGGCAACCAGTCCCGAGCCACGTCATTTCGAGCGTAGCGACGCAATCCCCACGAACTGTCCCGCAATCGTCAGGAGATTGCTTCGTCGCCTTCGGCTTCTCGCGATGACGGTTGGCGCTGGCTCAGTCGCACGCCGTCGGCAGGCCGCTGGGACCCGGCCCGGGGTTGCCCCCGTTGAAGAACGTCGACTTCATGAAGGCGAGGTCGCCGAAGTTGACGAAGCCGTCGCTGTTGAAATCCGGGTCCGGATCGTAGGGGGCCGGAAAGAAGGCAGCCTTCAACGCCGCCAGGTCGCCGAAATTCACCGAGCAGTCGTTATTGAGGTCGGCGTCGCAGGCATTGCCGATACTGTCCCCGTCGGAGTCGGTCTGGTCGGGATTGGCCGTTTGGAGGCAGTTGTCCTGGTCGTCCGGGATGCCATCCAGGTCGGAGTCTGCGCTGGAAATCGAGGTCACGACGCCCTCCAGCGACCCGGAGAAGACCTCGCCCGTGCTGCAGTCGTATGCCAGGCGAAGACTGCAGCCCGCCGAAAAGTCCCCGAGCGCAAAGGCCGTGGGCAGCGAATCGTCCTCGAACAGTTCGTTGTCGCCGACGCAATCGACAAATGCCCGATGCCCGAACAGCACGGGAACACACCCGGGGAACGGATCGCCGAGCATGGCGGCGATATTCAGCGCATCTCCCGGGGGGAGGTCATCGACCACGGTAATGCCCGTCGTGGCGGGCTCCGAGTCGTAGCTGGCCGATGTCAGAGTCACCGCCAGGGAGTCGCCTTCGTAGAACCCAATGTCCGGGTCGAGCACCTGGTCGGGCTGCTCGGAATCGTATGTCAGTACCGCTGTGAATTCACTGCCGACGTCCGCGTCGTACCCGTCGACCAGCGTTACGGTGCCCTGAAAGGTGATGGCCACTTCGCTCGCTGCGGCAGGCAGCCAGGCCAGTGTCAGCGTTCCGGCCAGTGCGACCGCGGTGCAGATCGAAGTCCTGATTGTCATTATTGTCATTTTGGTGTTGTTGGTGTCTGTTGTCATGACCTCAGCCAATGTACCGCGACCGGTCCCGGCTGCAAAGGCGGAATATCGAGGCGGGCGCGAATGAGACACTTGTTCACAGCGGGCGCTGCCCGCCTCGGACGAGCAGGCCGCCGCGCCGGAAGAGTACCCGCGAGACTTTCGGGTCCCTGACGATGCAGGCCCGGCATCGCGACCGTCGACCGGTGGTACGCTGTCACCTGCCAGACAGACGAGTTCCGACCCACAAAGCATGACCGACCAGCCGCTCATCAAGATCGCCAACCAGTCGCCTGCCGCCCTGCTGGACCGCTTCGAACCCTCCGATGAAGCGCGAGCCTTGCTTGCCAACGGCATGAGCGCCGAGCAGTTCCTGAAAGCGCTGGTCGCCAGCGAGCGGCATGCCGACGCGGCCCAGTTCCTGGCGCACGCGCTGCCGAAGCGCGAGGCGGTGTGGTGGGCGTGTGTGGTGGTGAATGCCGCCGGGCGCGGTGCCCTGACACCCCAGGCCCAGAAGGCGCTGCATTTCGCCGGTTTGTGGGTACGCGACCCGTCGGCCCTGCATCGCGAGCAGGCCAGGCAGGCGGCCATGGAGGCGGGGGTCGAAACGGCGGCGGGGATGACGGCGCTGGCGGCCTACCTGAGCACGAGTGCGACGCCGTCGCCGGGCACAGGTACCGGCGCCATGGCCGGCAGCGCCGTGGTGATGGCCGCCGTCACACCGGACCCGCTGGCCGCCGCGGGCAAGTATGCGACGTTCCTGGCGCAGGGGATGAATATCGCGGCCGGTCTGCCGGCCTAGCCGGCCCTGGCCGCCACCATGTGAACGTCGTACCGCATGGTGCTGCGGTCGTGCAGCCGCGCCTGCCACGGAAAGTGCCGACGCTGGGCGACGAGCTCGAGGCCGCTCACGCTCTGCGGATGCGCGCCGGGCGTCAGCAGTGCCTCGATCAACGGTTCGGCGGCGCCGGCGTCCGGGCCGCGCTGGGAGTGGCCGCCGATCCAGGTCTCGACCGGCGTTGCGTTGATCGACCAGTCGTAGGGCGTCGTCAGCACCGCGCGGCCATCCGTCGCGAGCATCCGCCGCATGTTCATAAGCGCATCCCTGGGTGAGGCGGTGCAGTCGATGAGGTTGAAACCCGCCACCAGACCGAAGCTGCCGTCGGCGAAGGGCAGGTTGAGGGCATCGCAGGCCCAGAAGTCCACGCGCTCCGCGGCCTCGAACTCGACGTCGAAGTGGCGCTCGTCGTAGACGAGGCCGATGCGCCGCCGCGGGTAGCGCACGCGGCCATTCCGCAGGATGCCCGACGCCAGGCGCAGCATCGCCAGGTGGATGTCGATGCCCAGAACAGTCTCGCCGGTACGCGCTGCCAGCTCGAAGGCACTGCGGCCGACGCCGCAGCCCAGGTCGAGCACCGGGCCGGACGGCGCGTCGCCGGCCAGCTCCAGCGCCGACGCCACGCAGCGTACGATGGCGCCGGGCGCCAGTTCGGGGGCGTCGTTCCGGGGCTCGACTTCGTCCGGATCGCGATCGCCGTAGGCATCCCAGGCGTAGGTGCTCAGGTGCTGGCGGGTGGTGTCGTAGGACGAACCCGGTCCCGCGCAATCGCCGAGGATCGACGACAGCCCGGCGCCAAGGTCGTCCCGCGCCGTGAGGTGCGCGATGTTGTCGGCGACGAACTGACGCACGTTGGCCACCAGCAGCGGAATGCCGTCGATGACGGGGTATTCCTGCTGGCAGCCGGCGTACGAACAGTGAAGGGTGCCCTCGGTCACGGTGTCGTCGTCGCCCAGCCAGACGCTGGCGATGATCACCGGGTGCGCGCCGGCGCCCGCCGCCAGGCAGCGGGGGCAGACAGGTTTCAGAGCGTCGAAATGAGCGGTGCGCATGGCCGGCCAGGACCCGGGTCGCGGCGTGCGACGGTCAACCGATCATGACCGTCGGGCAGCCCGGCGGCAATATCGAACCCATGGGCATCGGGATGACGGCGACACAACTGGAATGCAGGGTCATGTCGTTGATCCGCGCCGCCGGCAGCGACCCCACGATGGTCGTGAACGACCCGAGCATGATCATGCCGGGTCCGGCGGGGACGCAGCCGGGAAGTACGCACGGCGCCGAAATGTCGGTCACACGGGCGGCGGGCATGCCGCCGATCAGCACGTTGGGCTGGCCCTTGACGATGGCCAGCGGCAGCGGTGGGTGCGGCACGGGCGTCGGGACCGGCGCGGGCGGATGTATGGGCGCGTGGCAGTGCGGCCCCTTCTGCAGAATCATGTCGCCCATGCGGGCAGCGGGTAGGCCCAAAGTGCTGTCTCCGGTAGCGGCTTCGTCGAGTCGGTCCTTGTTGCTCTTTTAAGCGGATCGGGCCGCCGCCGACCTTCATCGCTCGAACCCCAGTATACCCAGACACACCCCGGAAAGGCGCGGGCGTGCCAGGGCACTGGAGACCGTCATGAAAATCAGAGTGTTGCGCCTTTGAGGGTGCGCGACGGTTTCCGTCGCTATACGAGATGAGGCAGGTCGATTTCGGTCCTGCCACCAGGCACCACGAAGAAAGGCCCCGATTCGCGCAACGCCCATGAACGCCAGGACCAGGACATCCCGCCGCTTTTTCACCCTGCTGATGCTGGCAACGCTGATCGGCATCGGTGCCGTGCGTGTGGCGTCGGCGGCCGCGGACGATTACGGCCCGGGCCTGCCCGTCGCGTCGGCGACCGACGACGCGGTGACCATTCGGCGCTCGATGCAGCTGGTGACGGTGGCCGTCGAGGCGCTGGCCGCCACGGCTGGACTGTGCGAGCCGGCGTCGGCGAATCCCGCGAAGGCCGAGTTGCCCGGTGACGGCGGGGTGAGCATCGGGTAGGTCCCGGCCGGACCTTTGCACTTCTTCAGACAAATGCCGATGACGGGGCGGCCAATCCGCGCTATGTTGCCCGATTGCAGCACCTGCACGGAAAACGGATGCTCCTCCGCACCAACACTGCCAGCGCGCTCGTCGCCGCGGGTGCCGTCGTGGCCCTGGGCGCCGGGTGCGCCCGTCCGCCCGTCGTCGAGGCGACGCCGCCGAAGTCCGCAATCGTCCGGGCGCCGGTCGACTTCACCGGTTCCTGGGAAATCGACTATGGCCGCAGCGACGAGGTCCACCAGGCGCTGAAGGAGGCCTTTCGCCGGCTGAACCGGTCGGCGCCGCGCCAGGGCGGCACCGGCTCCAACCGCCAGCTGAGCGTCGGCACCAGCTATCGTGGTTTCGAGTCGATGGCCGCGCTGGCACGGCTGGCCGAGGAGATCACCCAGGGCCAGGTACTCGAGATCGCCCAGAGCAACGGCAGCGTGGCGGTGTCGCGGGAGAACGACTTCACGCTGGAGTGCGAGTTCGCCGACGGCGGCGCCCAGCGTGTCGACACCGATTTCGGCACCGAGATCTGCGGCTGGGACGGGCAGCAGATGGTCTTCCACCTGGCCCTTCCCGACGGTACCTCGGTTCACCACCGGGTGACGCTGGCGCCGGACGGCCAGTCGTTGCACGTGAGCACGACGCTCGATTCGGCGACCGCGCCCACGCCCTTCACGCTCAGCCGTTTCTACACACGCTTCGAGCCGCTGGCCGACGAGTACTACTGCGAGGAGACCTTCAGTCGCAAGCGGGTGTGCAGTACGCGGTCGCCGGGCGGCTGATCGTGGTGCGTATCGGCGAACGCCTGGCTGGCGGCCAGAGCACGGCTCTGATCGTCGTTCTGTTCATCACCAGCTGCGCGCCGGTCGCGGGCGCGGTGGCACAAACCCTGCCCTCCAGGTTCCTCGATGTCACCGTGGCCGTGTTCGATCCCGGCCTGCCGCCGGATGCAACGAACGACGCCGAGAAGGGTATCTTTCCGGCGATTCGCGAGGCAGAGACGCGCCTGCTGCCCTTCGAGCTGCGCGAGACGCTGGCCCGCAGTGACCAGTGGGGCGCCGTGCGCGTGGTGCCCGACGAGGATGCGCGTGCCGAGTTGCTCGTAACGGGCACGATCCTGCAGTCTGACGGTGTCGCCTTGTCGATCGCCATGCGCGCGGTGGACAGCACCGGGCGGCTCTGGATCGACGACACCTACACCGTCGCCGCCAGCCGCGGCACCGACGACGATACGGCGCAGCACTACCAGGCGTTGTTCGACCGCGTGGCGACAGACCTGGCGGCGGCGCGCGACCCCCTGACCGACGGGGAGCTGGAGACGATCCGACAGGTGTCGCTGCTGCGCTATGCCCGCGCGCTGTCGGCGCAGGTTTTCGCGGGCTTCCTTGACGAGGCGCCCGACGGAACGGCGACGATCCGGCGCCTGCCCGCCGCCGGGGACCCGATGTTCGACCGGGTGCGGCGGATCCGGGAGTACGAGTTCGTGTTCATCGATACACTGGATGAGCAGTACCGCGACGCTTACGCCGAAGTCGCCAGGGCCTACGACCTGTGGCGGCAATACCGGCGCGACCTGGCTGCCCATCGCGAAGCGGAGCGGACCCGGCTGCTGACCAGCGAATCGGACGCGCCCCGCGGCAGCTATCAGGCCATCAAGCGCAGCTACGACAGTTTCCGCTGGGCCCGGATGGAGGAGCAGAGCCTGGCCAGATGGGCCGAGCGCTTCAACAACGAGCTGGCGCCGACGGTAATGGCACTGGACGACCGGGTGATCGAACTGCGCGGTGGACTGGACGCGCGGTACACCGAATGGCGGCGCATCCTCGGCTCGTTGTTCGAGGTCGAGACCGGCGGCATCCTGGACAGCCAGTGAAGTCTGCGGTCGTGGCGTGTACAGTCTGGGCGTCACGGATGTACAGGTGACGGCCTTGAATCGACCCTCCGTCGCAGCGCTGGCGCTGCTCCTGTCCGGCCCGGTGCAGGCCGACCCGATCCCGCCTGGTGACAGCGGTTTGCGTCACGACATCTCCCTGCTGAGCGATGCCGGGGTGTTGACGGCGCCCCTGACCGGCTGGCCGCTGTCCAGCGGCGATCTCTCCGGTCTCGACGCCGCCGCCGATCTGCCGCCACACATAGCAGCCGCGCGCCGTCGTGTGCTGGCGGCGCTGGGTGTCGACAACAAGGTCACCCTCGAACTGGCCGGCATGGACCGGAGCCTGAGCCTGCGCGGCTTCGAGAGCGTTCCCCGCGAGGACGGCGAAGTGCGCATTGGTGCCGGCTGGCGCCAGGGGCGCTACAGCGCGCGCCTGCGGCTGGCGCGGGTGCTGAGCCCGGACGACGGCCGGGAATGGCGTGCCGACGGCTCGCAGGCCGGCGCCCGCCTGGGCAACTGGTGGCTGGGCGCCAGCGTGACAGACCGATGGTGGGGTCCCGGCTGGGACGGTTCGCTGATCCTGTCCAGCAATGCGCGGCCTGTCCCCGCGCTCGTGCTGCAGCGACACCGCGCGCTGCCCTTCGAAACGAAGTGGCTGTCGTGGCTCGGTCCGTGGACGACGCAAGTTCTCTGGGGTCAGCTCGAGGGCAACCGCGACCGGGGCAATGCACGCCTGTTCGGCTGGCGGGTCGGCATCCGGCCGCTCGACCGCTTCGAGGTGGCGTTGTCGCGCACGTCGCAGTGGTGCGGCAGCGGACGACCCTGCGATACGTCGACCTTCGTCGATCTCTTAAGCGGCGTCCGCGACAATCGCGGCGAAAATACCGACATCGCCGACGAACCCGGCAACCAGCTCGCCGGCTGGGACGCCCGGTATACGTTCCGCGCCTTCTCCAGGCCCTGGGCGCTTTACGGCCAGCGCATCGGCGAGGACGAACGCGGCGGTCTGCCGTCGGCCAATCTCACGATGCTGGGCATGTCCACCTGGGGCGCCGACCTGACAGGCGGCAGCTATCGGGTGCATCTGGAATATGCCGAGACCGCGTGCGGCGGCATTACCGGATCCGACCCCATCTTCGGCTGCGCCTACGAGCACGACATCTACACGGACGGCTATCGGTATCGGGGGCGCAGCATCGGCCACAGCCAGGACGGTGACGGCCGCGTGTTTTCCGCCGGCCTGCTCTGGACTACGGCAGCCGGCCACCAGTGGCGTGCGGGCTTTCGCGGCGGCCGGCTCAACCGGGACGGGCAGACGACGGACGGTGTCGTCGATGCGCCCTCCGACGTGCTGGACCTGCACCTGAGCCACAAGCGACCGCTGGGGCAGGGCAGCCTGTCCGTCGGCATCGGCGCCGAACACCTTGACACCGAGGGTGACGGCTCCACCTGGTATGGCCGCGGGTACGTGTCCTGGCAGCTCGACGTGTTGTCGTTCGGCCGCGCGGGCGGCTGGTCAGACTGACCGGCGACGGGGCCGCGGTACTCGCGTATCCGCGAACGCTCGCGGACTGTCCTTGCGAGATTGCCGCGCTTCGCTCGCAATAGCGGCTTGCGAAACCAATGTCTTTGCGAGGAGCGCAGCGACGCGGCAATCTCCGTGGGAGTTGGTCGCGGCGGCAAACGGGCCTTACGACGGCATCGGGAGATTGCCACGCCCTTCGGGCTCGCAATGACGTGCAGAACAGTCCAACAAAACAACACTAGGCGAGCCGCGCGATAATCTCGCCGGCGGCGCGCTGTGCCGATTCGATGGCGCTTTCGATGCCCGGCGATATGACCGCCGTGTGCTCGCCCGCAAAGTGCAGCCGCTGCCACGGTTGCGCCATGACCGGTTTCAGCCCGGTGACCTGTCCGGGTGCGTAGTGCGCGTACGCGCCGAGGGCCCACGGGTCGTTCCCCCAGGACACGACGCCGACCGGTTCCAGGGCGTCGCGCGTCGACGGGCGGATGCGCGCGAGTTCGTCGAGTACGGTTTGCACCCGTTCTTCGGCGGGCATCGCGTCGAGGCGCATCGCGCCGGCGCCGTCCACCCAGCAGGTGAGCGACTGCACGCCGCCATCCGGCCCGCGATTCGGAAACAGCCGTTCCACGGGCGTGTCCGTCCACATGAACACCGGCAGGCCGTCCTCGTCCCAGAATCGTGTCCTGGGCACGAAGTAGAGCTGGGTGATGGCGGGATACGGCAGCCGTGCGACCGCTTCGGCCTGTTAGCCCTTGAACGCCGGTTCCACTTCGATCGTGCGCAACACCGAGAACGGAATCGACACCAGGCAGAACTCCGAATCAATGACGGTGCCGTCGGCGCATTCCACCTCAACCCGGTCGGCCAGCGATCGGATGGCCACGACCGGCTTGTTCAGCAGCACCGGTCCGCGCAGCGAGGCTCCCATGCGGTCGGTGAGTACCGAGTTCCCCCCGGCCACCGACACGATCTTGCCGCCCTTGCTGTCCCGGCGACGCTGCGCATTGCGCAGGGCCCACAGCGCAGACGTCGTGTCGATGTCGTTGGTGTTCGGCGCCACGTTGATCAACCGCAACGCTTCGTCGGATGCGCCCTTGCCGCGCAGGTAGTCGCTCAACGGCACGTCCAGGGCGAGGTTGGCCGCGTCGATCCAGTCGTCTGCGTCGCCGAGCGGGTTGTCCAGCCCGGTAAACGAGCCCAGCAGCAGCGCCGGCGACAGCTTGCGTTCGGAGGGCGGCAGGGTATTCGCGGCCGATGCCGCCCAGCCATCGGCCGAGACCGCCTGCCCGTTCACGTGCAGCATCGCCTGGCGTTCGAAGCTCGGCCCGGGGCCCATCGGGGCGCCCACGGCAGCGGCGATCTTCATGATCCGCTCGTAGCTCTCGCTGATGACCGGGCCGCCGCCTTCCGGCTGGCCGGGGATGTCGTGCATGGTCACCACGCGGCCGCCGAGCCGGTCCCGGGCTTCGACCACGGTGACGTCGAGGCCGCGCTCTTCCAGCAGCATGGCACCGGCAAGGCCGGACAGCCCGGCGCCCACGACGGTGACGGAGCCGCTCAGCGGCCCGGTTCGTGTGCCGCAGCCGATCAACGGCAGCGTGGCCAGCCCGGCGCCCGTGGCCTTCAGAAAGGTCCGACGATCGATGCCGGTGGCGAATTCCATCGGTGGTGTGGCGGGGATCTGCGGGTTGTGCGTATTGACCATGAGGTAGTCACCCGAAAGACTGAATCGTTGCCGGTCAACGCCAGTGTCCTGTTCCGTGTGTCGCATCATTTCAGAGGCCATAGAATGCCCGGCAACAAGGCGCATCCCGCGGGTAATATCGGGATATTGGCAAGGGATGGAACGCAGTGGCCGGGCATTGTGTGGCCTCCC
>JAAUYH010241470.1_pt1 | contig 13561 bp, 12 predicted proteins | sample 7278061 | NCBI WGS metagenome assembly JAAUYH01 (sample SAMN14350203, study PRJNA611818) | marine sediment metagenome | isolation source: surface marine sediment (0.6m) | place: French Polynesia: Moorea | collected 2018-08
TGACGGAATGCCGTGGGGTAAGTCTAAAAACGTCTCCAACCAGGCCTGCTTGCTTTTACCGTAGGTGGCGATCGCTCCTAACCCATTTGCTCCTGAGAGTACTGCCAAAATCGCAATTGTGACAATCGCCACCAAGTTATGATATGAGCGTTCGCTCTACTCTGGGCTCCTGCAGGTGTTGAAAATGCTTGAGAACGCTCTTTCTCAAAATCTCAGCCTCTCGCTGAGAGCTGAGGTTTCAGCACGAGCTTACCAAAACATGAATGCCATTATGACTTACCAGGGAATAAACCTCTTTTCTATCAGACAATTTATCCCATTTCTGTTCACTTCAATACTGCCCATCAGCTTCCACCTGGAAATTTTGTACTTTCTCGAGACAGCAACGACCTCCGGAAACTTTTTGGCTCGTATGTTCTTTTTTTTTCAAGTACAATTTATACAAAATTAGATGCGATTACCCTGCTTTTGCCTGGTATCATACTGCTAAAAGTGTTTTTTTGTTTTCTTGTTAAAAAGATCTACTTTAAACAAACAATTGTCAATTGACGATTGTTTGTTTGCTTATTTTGGTCTAACACATCAATAAATCTTAGTCTTGTAACTAAATGTCTAATACCTACACAGTTGAAATTATTCATCAAGGAAAAACTCATAATATTCAAGTAAATGAAGAGCAAACGATTTTACAAGCTGCCATGGATGCAGGAATAGAACTGCCCTATTCTTGTAGTGCAGGGGTTTGTACCACCTGTGCAGCCCAAGTTTTGTCAGGGGAGGTAGATCAAAGCGATGGTATGGGAGTTTCTCCAGAATTACAAGCAGAAGGTTATACCCTACTATGTGTTGCTTATCCTCGCTCCGATTTAAAACTTGAATCAGAAAAAGAAGAAATAGTTTATCAAAGACAATTTGGACAGCCTTCTTAAAAGTTTTAAAAAGTTTTAATCACCAGTTATTCTGTTATTTTGCCAAAAACCAATAAAACAAATAATAGCTGGTGACTTTTTTGAAAATTAATTTTCAAGCCTGTTTAATGTTCTGGATTTGCTATTTTTGTATCTTGACTTTTTAAGTGAGATCGATCGATATAAGTAAGTGCTTTTTGCAGAGCAGAAAGGCGATCGCTAAAGTTATGCCCTGAAGATAAAAACCGAAATAATTTCAATTTTTGCAATCTTTTTTGTACCTTTTCTGTATTGCTCACTAAGATTACCTGGCGATTTTGTTCATAGGCATCTTTAACCATATTTTCGATCGCTAAAGAAGCAGTTACACCAATTAAAGGTACATCGGTGAGGTCTAAAATCAAAACATCATATTTATTAACAAGACCCATTCGCTGAGAAATTGTTTTAGCAGCCCCAAAACTCATAGGACCACTCAAACTAAATAAGAGAATTTTGCCTTTAGCTTGTTTGATAATATGTTTTTCTTCTGGAGTTAAAATAGCATCATCGGGATTAGTAATTGCTTTGACTTTATTAATTTGTATATCAGTCAAGTTTTTAACTGTTAATAAATTAGCTAGAAAAACACCTATAGCTACCGCTGTAATCAAATCTACAAACACAGTCAAAAACATAACTGTGTACATTAATCCTGTTGCTTTAAGAGATATTTGATGGGCTCGTTTTAGAAAGCTCCAATCAATAATATCAATACCAACTTTAATTAAAATTCCTGCTAAAACTGCATGGGGAATATTGGCGGTTAGTGGTCCAGCTTTAAGGACAATAATTAATAAAACTAAGGCATGAACCATACCAGAAATAGGTGTTTTTCCTCCAGTTTTTACGTTAATTACTGTCCGCATAGTTGCTCCCGCCCCAGGAAGCCCACCAAATAAACCAGAAATTAAATTACCAATTCCTTGACCAATTAATTCACGCTCGCTGTCATGTTGAGTTCTGGTAATATTATCTGCTACTAAAGATGTTAGTAGGGAGTCAATTGAGCCTAAAACTGCCAACATTAAGCCATAACTAATCATTGTTTTCAACTGAGCAAAGTTAAATATTGGCAACTGTAAATTAGGCAGCCCACTAGGTATATCTCCAATTAAACGTAGGTTAGTATTAGGTAGGAAATGAAAAGCCAATAAAGTTCCGACAATTAATGCTAGTAAGGGAGATGGAATTAATCGATTGAACTTAGCTGGCAAGCCAAAAACGATGACTAAAGTCAAAATACCTAAACTTGTAGCAGCAGGATTAGCATTGGCAATAAACTCGGGAAATTTACCAATAGATTGAACCACATTAGCAGAAGCTGGATGTCCTAAAAAAGGACCTATTTGTAACAAGATAATGATCAGACCAATGCCTGACATAAATCCAGAAATAACGGTATAGGGCATGAGGGTAATATATTTGCCCAACCGCATTACTCCAAATAAAATCTGAAATATTCCACCCAACATGACCACGGTAAAAGCCATAGGAATGCCATTTTCAGGATTAGCTGCTACAATGCCCGAAAAGACCGTAGCCATAACTACAGTCATAGGGCCTGTAGGACCAGAAATTTGCGAAGGAGTCCCTCCAAACAAAGCAGCAAAAAAACCAACTATAACCGCACCATAAAGACCCGCGATCGCACCAGCACCAGAAGACACGCCAAAAGCTAGGGCTAGAGGCAAAGCGACGACTGCTGCAGTTATACCGCCAAACAAATCGCCTCTTAAATTTTTAAAATTTAAACCGTTAACCAGTTGCATAAAAAAAGATAATCGGTTATTCGACTAACACTCTAATGAAAATTTATCATTAATGATTGGTAAAGAAATATTATTTATTGTTGATATGTGCGAATTTCCTTGGCTGGTATTGCTCGTGCAGTGGAGGTTTCACCAAAGGTGGCTTCAGACGTATGTTAACGATAAATATGCTCTCGTACCTAGAGACATCAAAATAAGTACCTGTGCAAAATTAATTGTGTAATTTAACAACTAGTGACTACTAACTCCGAACTCATATCTGATGAATACTAGCTACTAACTGCTCTCGCATTTGAATAAATTCTGGTTGAACCCTTAAACTGGCAGCAGATTGCTCTTTCAATCCATGAGCGAAAGGATTATCTACAATTTTGACAATTCGTCCAGGGCGAGAATGCATTACTACAATACGAGTAGACAAAAGCAAAGCTTCTTCTACGTCATGAGTAATAAAAAAGATCGTCTTTTGGGTGCGTTCCCAAATGCTCTGTAAATGACTTTGCATCGACTCGCGAGTTAAAGCATCTAAAGCACCAAAAGGTTCATCCATCAAAACTATTTTTGGCTCGGCAGCCAGGGTACGAGCGATCGCTGCTCTTTGCTTCATCCCTCCCGAAATTTGATGGGGTAATAACTTGGCAGCGTGTACCAATCCTACCATGTCTAAATAATAAGCGACCTTCTTTTGGCGATCGAGTTTGGGTACTCCTTGCATTTTCGAGCCAAACTCAACGTTTTTAGCAATACTCAACCAAGGGAACAAATTGGGCTGTTGGAATACTACCCCCACATCTGCATTGGGTTTGCTATGTCGCTTCCCAGATACAGTAATCGAGCCTGTTGTTGGCGGTTGATATCCTGCTAAAACTCGCAATAAAGTAGTTTTACCACAGCCAGAAGCTCCCAGTACACAGAGGAAGTCTCCCAAGTTCATTTCTAGATTAATATCTCTTAACACTTCTGTGCGATCGCTCCCAGAACCGAAGGTTACACCGATACCCTCTAGCTGACAAATAGGGTTAGGAGCGAGGAAACTGCTTTCTGGTGATGGTAATGCCATTTAATTATATGAGTTCGGAGTTCGGGGCGCAATAAAAAATCTACGTAAACTAGGGTAAAGCTATGCAGACGTGATATCAAGCGCACTGATATCACTAGGAATTATTGGAGTATCATCAGATTTGCCCGATCGTGTTTTGAGAGATTCAATTATAAGAAATCGTTGCGGATTGCCGATTGATAGGTTTTGAGATCGGGTGCGGAGGAGATATTTTTCTGAGTAACCATAAATTTAGCAGATTCTTCCAGAACTCCAGCAAAATTGCCTACATTACCAGGCTTACCTAAATATTTGGCATCGGCTTGTTCTTCTGAGGTTAACCAGATCAATTTATTCATAGCCTGTAAGCTTTCTTCTGGACTAATACCCAATTCTTTAGAAATTTGTTGACCTGCTTCTTCTGGACTTTGACGGTAAAAGTTAACGGCTTCGTCCAAAACTTCTACATATTTTCTCATAGCATCGGGATATTTATCGGCAAACTCTTGGCGAACTACACCTAAATCTGCCGTTATAACTCCTCTTTCTGCTAACTCGGCTGAGGTAACCAAAATTTTCCCACCGTTGTCAACTAATTTGGGCAAGTTTGGATACCAAATATAACCTCCTTCGATATCATTTCGTTGCCAAGCTGCTACCAAATCTTGAGGCTGTAAATCTAAAATAGTTAATTCGTTTTCAGGAATATTTTCTAATTCTAGTAAGCGCAGAAGACTAAAGTGACTAGTCGAGCCAAAAGGAACGGCAATTTTTTTACCACGAAGATCGTTAAGACTGGTAATATTATTTCTTACGGCTAGAGCCTCCGCCCCACCAATTACACTGTGAATAAAATAGGGTTGATAGGGTAGATTTTGAGCAATACCTACAGCTACTCCCACCGAGCCAATTAATCCTACATCGATTCCACCAGAAGCCATGGCTGTATTTACATCTCTACCGGAGCTAAAGTTAATATATTCTACTTGGGTATCGGTAAAAGCTTTCTCTGCCAGTCCTAAAGCTTTAGCTAATAGTTCCGCATTAGCAGATACTTGATAGCCAATGCGAATTTTATCGGGCATTCCCCCTTCAGGTGGCGAAGCTTCATCAGTTGAAGTAGCATCGTTTTGCGAATTAGTGCAGCTAGAGATCGCTAAAGTTCCGCTAAATCCTGCTAATCCAAATAGAAAATCTCGTCTTTTTAATAGCATATCTTGCGAATTTTTACTCTTATAATATCGCCTATATAACTCTTGCAAAAGTAAACTTTTAAGAGAAATTCCGTTCTTTGCTACTAGCTACTCGCTACTTGCTACTTAACTCAACCAAAATTTATGAGTCATGACCGATCCAGGGTAGTTGAGTTTTTTGTATCCAACGAATGCCAGCATCGATCGCGATCGCAATTATACCCATAATAATAATGCCCACGAAAATTACATCACTTCTAAGAAATTTACTGGCATCTAGTACCATCCAACCGATACCAGAAACTGCTGCTACCATTTCTGCTGCTACTAAGGTAGTGTAAGTAAAACCGATCGCCGTACGCAAGCCCGTGAATAAGTCTGGCAAACAGGAGGGAAAAATTACATAAACAAATACTTGCCAAGAGGAAGCACCCAAAGAGAGAGAAGCATTAACGCGATCGCGGGGTATGCGCTGCACTCCCGATACTGCTGCTATATATAACGGTGCAAATGCCCCCAAATAAAGTAGGGCGATTTTCGAGGGGTTTTCTATCCCTAGCCAAATTACTAATAAGGTATAGTATGCCAAAGGTGGCAAAGGTCGATAAAATTCAACTATGGGATCGAGTGCTGCGCGAATGGGTTTAGCAAAACCAGACAGCATTCCCAAAGGTATCGCAGTTACTATTGCCAGTAATAATGCGACTGTCAACCTATACATACTCTCGCCAATGTGAAAAATCAACGAGTTCCCTTTATAGCCATTTTGCCAGATGTCTATAAAAGCATCCCATACTGCCATTGGAGAAGGTAAAAATAGTGGATCGACTAATTTGTTAGCTGTAACTAGTGTCCAAGCCAAAAAAACAATCGCGATCGTAGTCAGAGAAATTACACGCTCTTGAGTAAAGATTGTATTGAGAGAAAGTTGTTTTTTTTTATTTGATTTCTTTTTAGATGGAGAAGAATTATTTAGGGTTTTTTGGTCTTTTAAGTCCATTATCAAACAGTTATGAGCTATTAGCTATTAGTCAATATTTGAGAATTAGTATAATCGCGATCGCGTAGTGCCACCTTCGGCGATCTTCTTTTTCCGTAGCCGATGGATAATTAGAGTAAGATCCTCTGCTCTTTCTGAGTTAGTTCGTTTCAAGAATTTTGGTCTCTCTATTCTGGCAAATTCTTTCTCAGCATACACTTGAGCTATTTTATTTACTTAGTAATCAAGGAGTCGACAAGTTCTTTACAAAAGAGCGAAAACTTGTAAATTCTTAACTTATTAGACAAAATAAATCTAAGACACTATTAAAAAATAGTATTTTCAATTTACGAGGTATTAACTTAAATTGTTTGTTCTTAACGGATATGAATATTTTTTGGGCTTCTTGCTCATCTGTAGTGCCGTTCCTGCTTTAGCCTTAACTGCTTCTAAGCTCTTAAGACCGAGTGGCGGTGGCCCAGAACGACGCACAACTTATGAATCTGGTATGGAACCTATCGGTGGTGCCTGGATTCAGTTTAATATTCGCTACTATATGTTTGCCCTTGTCTTTGTAGTTTTTGATGTAGAAACAGTCTTTCTATATCCTTGGGCAGTAGCATTCAATCGTTTAGGGTTACTTGCTTTTGTCGAAGCCCTAATCTTTATTGCTATCTTAGTAGTTGCTTTAGTATACGCATGGAGAAAAGGAGCTCTAGAGTGGTCATGACTTCCAAAACCTTTGAACAACAACAAAAAGAAAAAATCCTTAATCCCATTGCTCGTAGTCAGGTAACTCAAGACCTGTCAGAAAACGTTATTCTGACTACTGTAGACGATCTCTATAACTGGGCAAAACTATCTAGTCTTTGGCCCATGCTTTACGGTACAGCTTGCTGTTTTATCGAGTTTGCTGCTTTAATTGGTTCCAGATTTGATTTCGATCGATATGGCTTAGTTCCTCGTTCTAGTCCTCGTCAGGCGGATTTGATTATTACCGCAGGAACGATAACCATGAAAATGGCACCAGCCTTGGTTCGTCTTTATGAAGAGATGTCCGACCCTAAATATGTTATTGCTATGGGTGCTTGTACTATTACTGGGGGAATGTTTAGTGTAGATTCTCCTACCACAGTACGCGGTGTAGACAAGCTAATTCCCGTAGATGTATATATTCCTGGTTGCCCTCCTCGTCCAGAAGCTATTTTTGATGCCATTATCAAACTTCGCAAAAAAATTTCTAACGAGTCTCTTATGGAGCGGACTGCTGTATTAGAACAAACTCATCGTTACTACAGCACCACTCACAATATGAAAGCGGTCGCGCCTATTCTTACTGGTAAGTATCTTCAATCTGATACTCGTCAAGCTCCACCTAAAGAGTTGACCGAAGCAATGGGTATGCCAGTACCCCCAGCCTTACAAGAAGTGCAAAAAGAGAAGGTAGACCGTGACTGAGGAACAACAAGTAGAAAATAATAACCCAGAGGAAAACCAAGAAGCCTCCGATTTAGTTGTAGCAGGAAAAGTTTCTAGCTGGTTAAGTGAAAACGATTTTACTAACGAACCTTTAGCCCCAGACCATAGTCAGATAGAGCTAATTAAAGTAGAGCCAGATTTTTTACTTCCCATTGCTACTGCTTTGTATGCTTATGGTTTCAACTGTCTTCAGTGTCAGGGAGCTTATGACCTTGGCCCAGGGAAAGAATTAGTGAGTTTCTATCATTTGATTAAAATCGATGATAATGTAACTTCTCCTGAAGAAGTAAGGCTTAAAGTCTTTTTGCCTAGAGATAATCCTAAAGTACCTTCTGTCTATTGGATTTGGAAAGGGGCTGATTGGCAAGAAAGAGAAAGCTACGATATGTACGGTATTGTTTACGAAGGACATCCAAATCTCAAACGAATTTTGATGCCAGAAGATTGGGTCGGTTGGCCTCTACGTAAAGATTATATATCTCCTGATTTTTACGAATTACAGGATGCCTATTAGTAGACAATCTTTTACCTTTTTGTTGTTAGTAGAGACGTTCTCTGGAACGCCTCTACTTTTTTTAAGAGAATTTTTTTTAGTATCTCGAGAAAAGGAGCCATAAATCCTCACAAGTTCCTCAATTTTAATTTTTAAATTAAAGATGGCATATTCTTCCTGCAATCTCAACAGAGGGGTAAATATAGCAATACAAGCAGAGGTTAAGATATTTTAGGACAAATTAGCAAGTAAATTTATTTTTATGTCTTAACACTAATACGTAACGCTATACATATGACCCTAATTTAGATCGATCGAAGTCAACACTATCAGCAGCAAGCTCATCTACTTTCCGTGCAGCCAATAATCGATTTTCTTAACAACGAAATTTTATCTGATTTACAAATTGAGGCGGTCAACATATCCTACCAATCAAAAAAGCTGAAGCTCGAGCGGAAATTATAGAAGTGTATTGGCTGGAAAGGCGATAGCTTTTATAAGTCGATCTTCATTAAAATTGCCTATATTTTAGTAGCATGAATGCAGGGAAAAGAGATTAGCATTTTTGCTCAGAGCGTGAATTATAGAAACGAAGTTAAAAAAATGAACACCAAAACTAGTGAAATCAAACAAGTCGCAACTCATTTACTTTCGGGGATGCTAGCTAATCCTCATATTTACTCAATTGTCAGCGATGAATTAGGTAGAGGACAGCAAGAAACAGACTTGATCGTAGCTGCCATTGAAATGGCAGAAAGTTTGATTGCTAAAGTAGAAAACAAAATTGAAGGTGAGATGAGGCAAGGCTCATCTTTCTGAGACACGTAAGTTTGATAAGCCACGAAAATTGAATAGTGTAGTTTGAGAAAAGGGGAAAAGGTATATTTTTCGTTTTCACAACTACTATTGTTTCAGCTTTGTTTTCTAAAAATTGCTCTAATTCTGGTTGGTGTGCCCTCATTAATGCTGGAGTTGGCAGTTGGGCAAAAAATGCAGCAGGGGGCGATCGGTTCTTATCAAAAATTACATTCTAGTTTCGGCGGATTGGGTCTGCTAGCCTTAATTTCTTCATTTATATTGTTTCTTATTGTAAAAATGAAAATATTGCTAATTCATGGTCTTAGTCGAACACCCCTATCACTGCTTGGTCTTGAGTGGTACTTACAACAAGCAGGATGGAAAACAGAACAGTTTGGCTATATGGCCGTTGCCGAAACCTTCGAGCGCATCGTTGAGCGTCTGAGAGTCCGTCTGCAAATACTGTCAAGTCAAGGTTCTTATGGGATTATTGCCCACTCTCTCGGCGGATTATTGACACGGGCTGCTTTGGGTCTAGGCTCTATTCAGTTGCCTCAACATATTGTCATGTTAGGTACACCAAACCAGCCACCACGCCTTGCTCCTCATGCTTGGCGATTGCCACCTTTTAGATGGTGGACAGGTCAGTGCGGATTAAATTTAACTAACCCAGCTTTCTTTGCGTCCCTGCCAGGAATTGAATCCCCTTACACAATTGTGGCGGGGACTGGAGGGCCAAGAGGATTCTGGAGCCCCTTTGGAGATGAACTTAATGACGGTATTGTTGCCCTCAGTGAAACTCGATTATCTCATCAAGACCCAATAGTTCAGTTACCAGTTATGCATACTTTTATGATGAATGACTCTAGCGTGCAAAAGACAGTGGGTCGTGCTTTCGGGCTTAAAAGCAAAATGGCTTAAAGCCAGACCCTTCCTCTTCTCGAACTAATCGATCCAGTTCTTGTTGCATCTGCTCACACACTTGGTGATAGCATTGCTCGACATATTGTCGATTGTGAGCTGCCTCTTCACCATATCGATCGAAGACGATCGCCGGGCATACTCTAGTGTGCAAGGCGACTGGCAGGGGAATATTAGGCAAAGGACCAACGCCAATTCCCCAAGGCAAACCCAGATAAATAGGAAATACACCAGGATCGATACCCCCCAACCAGGGCATACCCAACTTATGGAGTTGCTGTAATTGAGGGTAAATATCTGCCAGCACAATTAGGGTAGAATGGGCTCCGTGAGAAATAAAGGGAATAATTGGTACTTCTTCCTGCAAAGCTAGTTTGATAAAGCCTTTATGACCATGGAAATATACCTTATTTCGCAGAGAATATGGTCGAAATACATCTTTGGCTCCTCCTGGATAGATTAAAACAGCAGCACCCCGACGCAGTGCTGCTCTTGCCAAATCTGGATGGGGTTGAATGGTGCCAACTTGTGTTGCCAAACGAGCCAGACCTGGTAGTACTTGCCAAATTTTGGGCTCCATTAAAGCATAGGCTAATCGGTCTGTGCCAAATTGTCGAAACCAATCATAGGTCATCATAACGGTATCAGGAGCTGCTAATCCGCCATTATGAGAACCAATTAGTAGTACTTTTCCTGTTTTGGGAATGTTTTCCCAGCCATCGGTTTGCACCCGAAAATAATATTGATAGACCAAGCCAAAAAAAGGCATCAGCTTTTCGATTATCTGAGGGTCTCGAGCGTCCAGTGACCAACCAGTAAGGGTATTTGTTCGAGCTAAGGATGCTTTTAAATACAAATCTGCCAATATTCCCGCAGATTGGATTGTGGAGGCTACAGTTTGAAACTGTCGATTGTTCATTAATTAACTTAACAATACTCTTTTAATCAAGAGTTGAACATATAGTCTATTTTACTCTGATGATTGTCCCGCGATCGCACTCTAAGTTTAAGTGCTCGACTTTCGCTGGCACTGCGCGATCGCACTCTAAGTTTAAGTGCTCGACTTTTGCTGGCACTGCGCGATCGCGAATCGAGCTCTAATTTGAGGTGTTACCTCAAGAAAAAATTATTTCTTCTTTTCTAATTCCAAACTAAACTAGCTGCTTTTTTTTTGTAAAAAGCCTAATCCACCTACTGCAATTAAACCTAAGATAGAAGCAGGTTCAGGAACAGAAGTAGGAGGTTTTGAATCAGTAGTAATCCGAATATTATCTACTAATAATGCTGAAGAAACAGTACTATCAGTATCATCAATAACATTGAGACCTAAAATATATTCCCCAGTAGTTAACTTGGTAGAAAAACTATTAGTTCCTGTTTCCTTCTTAAATCTTAAACTACTAGAAGATGGACTAAGATTACTATTTATATTGGCTAAAGTAATGACACTGTAACTGCTATCGATAGTATTAACTAAAGTTAGATAAGTAGTGTCGTTGGCAACAAAACTATCATTTTCATTAGTAAAAAAGTTCCAATCAAAAGCTAGAATATCGCCAGCATTAGCAGTAAAAGTTTGTTTAATTGCTGAACCTTCAAATGCACCAAAAAAACTATTCGTGGGGTCTAAAGTAAAAGGAGCAACTCCTAAAAAAGTTTCTAAATCAGCAATATAAGTTACATCATTTCCTGAAAAATTGAAGGGAGTACCAGCAATAGGAAAATCATCCTCAAACACAGAAGAAGCAGTAGTTAATAAAGCTTGACCATTAGAAATAGAAACATCTCCACTAGTATTCCAACTACTGAGTTCATTATTAAAATTGCCATTAATAATAGCAGCATTAGCCGAATTAACCAGACCAAAAATACTTAAAAAACCGATAGTTGCAGTAGAAACTTTGATTACAGTAGAAATAGTCATTGTGAAATAATCCTTAATGCAAAATTGTGATTAAAATAGTTGAATAGATTGGGAAGTAAGGACAAGGTGAATTTACCCTGTCCCTAGAAAAGCTAAAAAGCTAGAAATTAAGCTTAAATCTCAGAAAAAATAAAGTTATCAGGATTGTTCAAGCTATCAGCGTTAACATCTTGAACTAAGATAAAATTGCGGAAAATACCAGAATTATTAGCATCGAGAGTAACTGCTGTACCTCTGCTAGTATCGGCAAATCCTATTTGTGCAAAACTAATATCTAAACTAGAGAGGAGATTGCTAAAGTCAATCGTATCTTCTCCAATAGTGAAGTCAGTAATGATATCGCCAGCATCACGGAGATTATTATAAACAAATAGATCATCACCTGCACCACCAGTAATTCTATCTGCACCAAAGTCACCAGTAATAATGTCATCTCCGCCAGTACCCAGAAGATTGTCTCTTCCTGGTGTACCGTTAATAATGTTGGGTTCACTATCATCAGCAGTCACTGTAACATTAACCGCAGCAGTAGCAAATCCACCGTTACCATCGCTAACTTGATAAGTAAAGCTATCTACACCGTTAAAGTTAATATTGGGAGTATAGTCAAAGGAACCATCATCGTTGAGGATAAGAATTCCGTTATCCACATCGTCAGCAACGGTGACAGATAAGCTATCCCCATCCACATCACTATCGTTAACTAAGACACCATTGACAGCGTCTACATTGAGAGTAGTATCTTCGTTGGTGCTATAGCTATCATCAACTGCAACGGGAGAGTCGTTAACAGGAGTTACTGTGACATTAACCGTTGCCGTATCAGTAGCACCATTGCCATCGGCAACACTATAGGTAAAGCTCGCATCGCCGTTAAAGTCAGCATTGGGAGTAAAGATAACATTAGTATTATCAAGTTCCACAGTGCCGTTAACTGCATCGGCTACACCAGTAATAGTTAAAGTAGGATCTCCCTCAGTATTACTGTCGTTAGAGAGTAGTTCAGCAACAGGGATAGTAAGAGCGAGATCCTCCTCAGTGGTTGCAATGTCATCGTTAGCAGTAGGAGCGAGTTTCTCTACAAATAGGGTTAAACTACCAGAAGTTGAGGCATCACCAGTAAATTCAGGTCTAAAGAATAATCCACCGCCGATATTCAGTCCTGTGAAATCTAATTCTCCTGTATAAGATCCATAGTTCATAACCTCGAAACTTTGACCGACGATCGGGGTAAAGCTATCGATTAGACTAACATTGAGAGTTCCATCAAAAATAACTGCCCCATCTACAAATACTCGGTCAAATTCAGTAAGATTACCAATCTCGATGTTGATATTAGCTGTATCTGTCTCTTCGTAGTCACCAGTAATGTTTAGAGTTTTTAAGTCACCAGCAAACACACCAGGGTTGATTAAGCCTGCATTATCAACATTGGTTGTGAAAGTTCCAAAACCAGCAAGTTGTCCTCCCTGTATGTCAAGAGTTCTATTGGAAGTAAGAGTACCTCCATTCAGAATAGTCGTGCCTGCTGTTTGTACATATCCACTATTTAATGCCAGAGTTCCCTCAGTGACGTTAACAGTACCGCTATTGTTAAAAGCAAAGCTATTGTTAAAAGGGCTAAAGGTACTGAAAAGGGTAATCCCTTCCCCAGAACGGGTGAATATGCCCTGATTGTTAAAAGTATTACCAGATTGTGCATTAAATTCGCCTGGACCAATAGAGTTAAATTGACCCTGGTTATTGATAATCCCACCACCAAATTGCAGTTCGGTGGTTTGGAAGTTAATCGTGCCTTGGTTGTCTAAGGTTCTAGCTAATAATTGAGAACCCTCCTCGATATTCAGGCTAGCTCCTGAAGCTACTATGGTGGTTCCACTACCTCTCATGGAGCCACCACTCCAAGAGGAAGGACCGTTTAAGGTTAGGGTGCCTTCTCCTGCTATAGTGCCACCGATTAAGCTGAAGTTGGTATTGACCCCAGTATCGTGAGTGCCATTAAAGTTAGCTGTGGCA
>JAAUYH010070102.1_pt1 | contig 13560 bp, 4 predicted proteins | sample 7278061 | NCBI WGS metagenome assembly JAAUYH01 (sample SAMN14350203, study PRJNA611818) | marine sediment metagenome | isolation source: surface marine sediment (0.6m) | place: French Polynesia: Moorea | collected 2018-08
TATGTCAACTGTTTCATGGCGCCATTGTATGCATTCAGACTGCGTTCAGATAAATCTGAAAAATAGGGGTGCCGACTAAAGCGTTACCAAATAATGACTGTTTCGGACTGGTGGATATATCAATGTCTACATGGGCAAAATTGGTCAAATAATTACTAGATACTTTCTATAGTCTCCGGAGATCGTGCTTAAGCGTTGAAATCCCTGTTGCATGCGGGTTTGGTTTATCTTGTATCATGTAGCTCTGCACACTATACTTACCGACAAAACTTCTTTGAATCTATGATATCCGTAATAGAATGAGACTACAGTCCCAGAAGTGCTACAGGAGATCACCATGAAACTTTCAGCCAAATTCGTCACGTATACGCGTGCTTGATTCAGAGACGGGTGTGCCTTACAAATATAATTTACTGTAGTTGTGGTCCATGCCTAGAATCAAAGTAGGAAAGCCAAGCAGCAGAAAGAGAGTGGCCCGTACATCAGGAATGGATCAGAGATAAGATTTCCAACAGACACAAGAGATCTACATTGAAGTGACACGTGTCCATCAAGATTCAATAGAAAATCAATGGTTGATTTGCAGCGCGACATTCAGCTAAGCGTCTCATTTCGAAATGGAGGGGCAATGTGGATGTGATAGCCGCAATCCACCGCAATCGCCTATCTCGATGGTGTGCAGTCATCACTGCCTATTCTGAACCTGGTACAGGGACTATGTATATACAGTTGGATTGCCTATCCAGCAATAATCGCAACCCAGCACTCAACGCACGCTCACTGCATTCAACGACCTCAACAGCATGAACGCATTCGTACCCACCGCCGGCGTCCTTGGCGTCTCTGCCTTCCGCCCCACCACCGCCACCTGCGCGCGCCGGCGCGTCGCCGCCAAGGCCGCACCCGCGCGTATTGTGCCGCGCGCGATTCAGGATGCCGACGGCTACCCGGCGGACGAGGACAACTCGGAAGTGTTCTTCGTTGGACCGCAAGGCTGGACGCCCTTCGCTGAACGACTCAATGGACGACTTGCCCAGCTTGGGTTTGTCCTCGCACTGGTGACCGAGGCTATTTCCGGACACACACTAGGTGAACAGATCATGTTCTTCATTGCGCCGTTCCTCGACCTCGGGCTCATCAGCTACAACGTGCTCTCTTCAACTATCCACTTTTAATGTAAACATCACCTCACCTCTTTCTTACTGGGATTTTATAAGTGCTTTTGTCTTTACCTTCTACTGTTTGGAAGTACTGGCAGACACTAGAAATCCTCATCATATTTCCTCTGGCCTACTCGGTTCGTTTGGTGATTTCAGTTGGTTCGCACCTGACTTGTCCCGCTGTAGTTCATATCGAACACTGCTATGATTGTGTTCAATCCGGGCGTTAGCAAAAAGAAGAACAATGAACAGGATTGCAGAACCCGGAGTTGGTGTAGCACGATACCTACCAGTGTCGTATTCACAGATTTCTATACACTACAACTACCGGTGCTGGTGGGAGTGAGCACGAAAAAACAGTGACGTCGAATACAATGGTGCACTCATCTCGCGCTGTAGAAATGACGCCCTGCGTACCGATACACGTACAAAACAGAGCAGTGTTGCATCAACGTTACGGCCAAGCTGGTGGTTGTGCAGCTAGGCAATCTCACAGATTTGTAGTCTCATCACGAACAGCATATGAGGGCGAAGTACACGGAGTCGGAACACAGAACACTCCAGAAATGCATTGCAGTAATTTACTGCACATTCAAAGCGCAGATACGGTGACGAGGCGTGTCGTTATGTTCACGGCGAGTCGGTGTCGCAATGGTACGGTAGCTTGATGCACATTGACGGCATGATTTAGAACATACCCGAGGTTTTCATTCGTCCACAACAATGCCCCATACATCCGCACCACATTTCACGACGCCTTCGTTCCCTTGATAAGGTCGTCCCTCGCAGGTAACTTGCTACCCACCCACACTCACACGAGCAAACACCAGCACACGATGGCACCCAGCTTGCTCTCCACAGTGAAGATCGGCGACCTGACGCTGTCGAACCGCATCGCGATGGCGCCGATGACGCGTGGGCGGGCGGTGGGGGAGAGGGACTGGGTGGCGAGCGAGACGATGGCGGAGTACTACGCGCAGCGTGCGGGCGCGGGGCTGATCGTCACGGAGGCGACGACGATCTCAGAGCAGGGCGAGGGCTGGTGGCGCGCGCCGCGCCTCTTCACGCCCAAGCACGCGGAGGCCTGGCAGCAGGTGACGGCGGCGGTGCACGCGAAGGGCGGGAAGATCGTGTGCCAGCTGTGGCACACGGGCCGCGCGTCGCACTCGTCGTTCCGCCCCGGCGCGGCGCAGCCGCTGCCCGTGGCACCGTCGGCCGTCGGCATGAGCGACGCGCACAAGATGTCGTTCGCGCCCGCCGGCCGCGTCGAGTACGAGGTGCCGCGCCCCCTCACCACGGAGGAGGCTGAGCAGGTCCCCGCCCAGTACGCCAACGCCGCGCAGATGGCCAAGGACGCCGGCTTCGACGGCGTCGAGATCCACTCCGCCAACGGCTACCTGCTCGACACGTTCTTGCAGTCCAAGACCAACAAGCGCACCGACAAGTACGGCGGGTCTGTGGAGAAGCGCTCGCGGATGTTGAGCGAGGTGGTGGACGCCGTGCTCAAGGTGTGGCCCTCGTCCCGCGTGGGTGTGCGCATCTCCCCCAACGGCGTGTTCAACGAGATGGGTTCCCCGGATTATCGCGAGCAGTTTTTGTACGTGGCCAAGATGTTGAGCCCCTACAACTTGGCGTACCTGCACATTATGAACGGGCTCGGCTTCGGTTTCCATGAGCTAGGCACACCCATGACGCTGCAGGAGTTCCGCGCGGTGTATGACGGCCCCATCATGGCGAACTGTGGGTACACCCTGGAGCAGGGCGTGAAGGATGTGAAGGAGGGCCTGTGTGATATGGTCGCGTACGGAAGGCCGTTCATCTCCAACCCCGACTTGGTCGAGCGCCACCAGAAGGGAATTGAGTTGGCCCCCGTCCCCGGCATGGATTACTTCTATTCCACGCCCGGTGAAAACTTCGGCGCCCAGGGTTACACCGATTACCCGACGGCCGCCGTGGCCAAGTAAGGTGTGTGTTAGTGGGTTTGCTGCTCATTGTAAAAATATGTGTGACATCGCTTCGGATGCATCGTCGCAATGGATAGTGAAGTTGCGGAAGACAGTTCTTCGGGCAGATTTCATGGAGATTGACTGCCATATATCGAGGTGATCGGCGTCAGTACCCAAGATCCATTGGTTCTTTGAAAGAGGATCCAAAAGCATCCCTTTCGCAGTATCCAACTTTGTACTCATAATTTACAAGATGACTAGCAGTAAGTTAAATGGCCCTATACACACTGCTTGGATTGCGTGTTGGGGCGAGCTCGTTGAACGTGGCAGTACGCGAAATGTGTGCTCGCTTCTTACTTTCGATGCGTTACATGAGTAAATGAGGTTGCCGACTCAGAACTTTGCTCGTTGTACGATCTGACATAATTCTCATCGAATGTGGGAATAGTCATCCAGTAATAACTCTTGGAGTAACCATCACTGCAGAAGATGATCACGTAGAAATCTCTATACTTTCGGAACATATTGGGGCGGCAGCGTATTTCGGACCCAAGAGTTGTAGTTGGAACATGTCAAGCGGCGAAGACGAATGCCGTGCGGGGCTAATACCGATTTCGGGCAGAATTGAGGAAGGCATACCACCCTCACCAATATCAAGGCCCGTATGCAGATTACGTAAAATCTATTCCTATCATGCTTACAGCCAGTATTCGTTGCGCTGAATTCGATCCACCGCTTTCGTGGCATCGCCCAGCTCGACCTGGGAGTTTAGGATGGCGGACGAGCCCACGGAAGAGACGTCGCTGCTGGCGAGCGGCGAGCTGAAGGATGTAGACGAGGGCATGGCGTACGACGCGGTGGAGGACGCGGAGAAGGTGGTAGAGGCGTCGGAGATGTCGCGGCACATGCTGGCGGCGTGGATTGTGGACAACACGATGCGCGGTGCGCCGCTGAGCAACTTCGACTCGCTGCCGCGAACGCTGGCGAACCGCAGCGCTTATCTGTTCTTCGAGAACACGTCGTGGCTGCGCCAGCTGGCCGTGTTCTGCCTGGTGCTGCTGTCGTTCGTGGAGCTGCCGCCCTACTGCTCCGCCGCGCGCGAGTGCGTGGCGCCGGACGGCACGTCGCTGTTCCTGTCCGGCGTGCCCTACCTGTCTGCAGTCGCCGCGCAGGTTGTGAATGCGCTGTTGATTGCGATCCTCGTATTCTTCTCCTTATTCGACGCCTTCGTGCTGCCGGACGCGGACCTTCACGTTCGGCCCAACCGCCTGCGCTTATTGCACCTACTACTCGTTGTTGACTGCGTGTACGTCGCGGCGTACGGCGGGTATCCGCCGTTTAGATTCGCGCCGTATCTGCGCGCATTGCTACCATTGTTCTATTGGACCTCGCTTCGCGAATGCACCACGGCTGTGTTGGCCACGGTGCGGCCGTTCTTGGACGCGTTCTTCATCTGCACGCTGTTCATGGTGTTGTTTGGGTGGATCGTCACGCTGATGTACCACGACGCGAAGTACGCGGACCGATACTTCGGGAACCTCACGGTGGGGCTGTACTCGGCGTTCACGTCGCTCACGACCGCGGACTGGCCGATGCAGGTGATGGCCATCCTGGACGTGAGCCGCCTTAGCGCGTTCCTGTTTATCGGGTTCATCGTCATCGGCGTGTTCTTGCTGTTCAACGTGCTGCTGGCCGTGGTGTACAACGCGTACACCGGCCACATGGAGCAGCTGGTCGTGGACAAGCTGCAGCAGCGCCGCCAGTCCCTCGGGCTCGCCTACGACGTGCTCACCGGCGACGACGGCACGTGCGGGCTCGAAGACGTGCACCGCCTCTTCAACGAGCTGCGCAAGAACAAGCGCCACAGCGAGCTCGACGAGGAGCGCGTGGAGATGGTCTTCACCGCCCTCGACGACGACGAGAACAAGTCCATCGACCGCGAGGAGTTCCTCGACATCATCAAGGTCCTGCAACTCAAGTTCATCGTCGAGCTCGAGAACACACCGCCCATGGAGAAGTACTTGCCGGGGGTGTACAACACACCTTTCTGGCGAGGCGTCTCGAACTATGTCCGTTCGCCGGCGCTCGTCCGACACATGGCGCTCGTCATGATGGCGAATATCGCGGTCGTGGTGTGGGAGTCTACCATGGATTTGCGCAAGACGGAAACCTCGCAAAGCATCGAGTTCTACGCGACGCTCGAAGTGTTGTTCTCGTTTGTGTACATGCTCGAAATGAGCTTGAAGATCCTATGCACGGGGTTGGACCGCTTCTGGAAAGATATGGGCAATCGCTTCGATTTTGTCATCACTTGCTTGCTGCTTTTCGGTGCGGTGTACGTGCTGTTCCCGTTCAGCGAGAATGACCCGCAGGTGGTCCGGTATCTGCTGATCATTCGATGCCTTCGTCTTGTAGCGCTGCTCGCGGATTTTCCGAGATTTCGACGCATTGTGCAAGTGTTCTCGCTGCTTATCCCCGCGTCGGTGCCGCTGTTCACGTTCTTCTTCCTGTCGCTGTACGTGTTTGCCGCGGCGGGCGTGGAAATGTTTGGTGGTCTGGTTTATCAGGGAAATCCGGCGTTGAATCCCGAGAACAATCTGCTGGTGGACGCGTTTGTGGGCAATGATTACTGGACGCTGAATTTCAACGATATGGCGGCGGGCTGGCACACGCTGTTCTCCGCGGTCATCGTGGGCTACCTCACGGAGGTGGCGGAAGCCATCGCGTCGGCGTCGCGCTTCGGCGACTGGACGAAGTGGTTCTTCATCGCCAGTTTCGTGGTGAACACGTTGGTCGTGTCGAACTGCGTCATCGCGTTCGTCGTCGACCTCTTCGTCATGGAGGATGAGGAAGACGACAACTGGCTCGTCGACAACGCCGAGCTCCAGAGCAGATATGGCGCGAAGCGTGTCCGCATCTTGCAGGAACGCACGAGCGCGGACCAGGTCTACGCCAGCATGTTCCGTGAGAAGGTCAAGCACGTGTTCGAGCAATCGACTTGATGCCGGTAGCCTGTGCTTTCGAACCCTTGTAGACTCATCCCTAACTTATAAACTCCCATACTAGTCTTTTCCGTGAGCGCTTGCTTTTCTGTCCTTCGGCTCCTTGAAATGAGACCCAATATCGAGAAGGATACAAGTGTAGAGGACAAAAGTTGTGGTATGAAAGTTCGTAGCTGAACGGGGCAGCGCGTTTACAGGATTAACAGCCTTGCAATTTCGACGGCATCTATCAACTGAACCTACTCGTAAGAAAGCGTGAGCAGTCTGGGAAGGCTGAGAATTTGGTGTCGCTCATTCGAAACTTCTCTCTCCAGCTAAAACATAGTGTACTGTACAAAGTCAAGCAACTGGTGGCGTTGATGGTGACCTGATCTTCCCAATTCATCTGGTCGATCTATTGAGACAATCTTGAATAGTAGAGTAGAGTATAACACAATGTCTAGCCGCGGAAGGTGTTAAGCATACCATATTTTAGGTATCGAATCTCTGCTCGTTTTATGCATCCAATGGGAAATCGTGTGAACTTGTGCAGTTTCAAGGGAAACAAGTCGATTGCTGAATGCTGTCGATCATGAGGAGCACAAAATCGAGTATCATGAATTGGATCAGTTCTGTACAGGATCACCGAAAAACGTGTCGAGAATCTACAGGTTGAGGGCTATGTCTTTCGAGTTGAGATCATCACCTGCATTCAGTACGGATTGCTTCCGAGTCACCCAGCACTGATATCGAGAACGACGCCAATTTCATGACGTACTGCTTCGCGCCCGCGCTACCCATCACAGGCATGTCGTCGGGGAGCATCTCGCCGGGGCGTTCCCAGCGCACGGTGTACGCCGCGGTGGCGCCGTCGACGAACAACGGGGCCGCCATCGCGGAGTCGGCGGCGGAGCAGCTGACGTACGTGTCGCCGCTGGGCACGCGGTACGCGTCGGCGGCGATGCGGGCGAACTTCGCGGACAAGACGCGCGTGCGGTTGTGGCGCAAGCTGTGGATAGCGCTGGCCGAGTGCGAGCAGGAGCTGGGGCTGGAGATCAGCGACGAGCAGATCGGCGCGCTGCGCAACGCGCCCGACGTGGACATGGCGCTGGCGGCGGACTACGAGAAGCGGCTGCGGCACGACGTCATGGCGCACGTGCACGCGTTCGGCGACCAAGTGCCGATTTCCCGCGGCATCATCCACCTCGGCGCCACCTCGTGCTTCGTCACGGACAACGCCGACGTGATGCAGCAGCGCGACGCACTCGGCATTCTGCTGCCCACGATATGGAAGGCCATCGAGCGGTTGGCGGAGTTTGCCGAGCAGTGGAAACACCTGCCCACTCTCGGGTACACCCATCTGCAACCGGCGCAGCCCACGACCGTGGGGAAGCGCGCATGCCTATGGCTTCAGGACTTGCTGTTCGACGCGCGCGAGTTGGAGCGTGTAATGGACAGGCTCAGAACGCGCGGCGCGAAGGGCACCACGGGCACGCAGGCCTCGTTCCTCGCGTTGTTTGACGGGGACCATACGAAAGTCAAGACACTCGATACGCTGGTGACGGAACGCATGGGCTTCCTCAACAAGCCGTGGGACGTCACGGGGCAGACGTATACGCGCAAGCAGGACTTCACCGTGCTTTCAGTCCTCGCCGGTGTTGGGCAGACGGCGGCGAAAATGGCGTCGGACGTGCGACTGCTGCAGCACATGAAGGAGGTCGAGGAGCCGTTCGGGCGCGAGCAGATCGGGTCGTCCGCCATGCCGTACAAACGCAACCCCATGCGCTCGGAACGAATCTCGGCGCTGGCGCGTTATTTGCAGTCCTTGTTGCTGAACCCTGCCGAGACCGCCGCCACGCAATGGTTGGAACGAACGCTGGACGATAGCGCGAACAGAAGGCTGTCCATCCCCGCGGCGTTCCTCACCACTGACGCCATCCTGCAGCTCGTGCTCAACATCTCGTCGGGGCTCGTCGTGTACCCGAATGTGGTCGACAAGCACCTCATGGCGGAGCTGCCGTTCATGGCCACGGAGAACATCCTGATGCTGGCTACGCGCAGGGGCGGGGACAGGCAAACGCTGCATGAGGCGATTCGCGTGCATTCCATCGCCGCAGGCAAACGGATCAAGGAGAATGGCGCGGAGAATGACTTGCTCCTCCGCATCGCCAACGATCCCCTCTTCGACAGCGTCAAGGAGGATCTGGACGAGTTGTGCGACCCCGCGAATTTTGTTGGACGTGCGCCGGAGCAAGTCGATGAGTTTCTCAGCGAAGTGGTTCGGCCGGAACTGAGTAAGAGAGACGACTTTCTGTCGAGGGCCGGTTCTGGGGATGTACGCGTATAGCACCGTGATGTAACGCTTGTTGATGAAATAGCAGTATCGAATAGATGTCATAAATGAAAGTGGAAATATCTAGGCGTATTTTCAAACACTATCCTGCTGTAAAATCGTAAGTATTAAACTTAGTTTCATCTTATTCGGTTGAGTCCGGATGACATTTTGAGCGGCTCCCCTGGCGAAGCACTAGCAAGCAAACTTCGAGTTGCCAACAACCTTACTTGCTGTTTGGAGTAAATTACGAACAGCAAAGAATTCAGTTGCTAGGAATCACAGCAAATTTGTTTGGTAGTGTTCTTAACCGCGAGTTGTTTAAGCTTGAAGAAACATGGGTAATGCAATAAATAATGAGCCAAGTAGGTGGTGGAAGTCTATCGGTTTGAAAAATTCCGCGAGCGTTCTAGAGCACTTATCAGCACGCCTAACGCTCTAACTACTGGAGTATTGCGGGTATACCTCTTGATCGTTTGATCTCTACTTTCTAGCACTATTTCTGAGATTCTTGCGAGTAGTTGCTGCTCCATAGCCCACTACTGGTCGGTCAGTGGCTTCTTCCAGGTGCTGTACCGAGCTCTGTGTGCATCGTTCACTTTTCCTGTGACAACCCAGTCTGAGTTCACTCGTCTTGATCGTTTCAGCTTTTCTGCGTACTGCGGATCGGCTACTGCTGCAGTCAGATCGCTTTGGGCAAACCAAATGCATGTGGACACTGAAAACATGGTACTTGGGTGTTCTCGGCGTGTCTCCGAGTGCAACCACGAGTTAAGGGCTCTTCGAATGAGCATTTCGACTGGGCCCAAAGCAGGTTGCAGGCTTTCAGATGATGATTCAATCTGTTGTGGTGACGTCTTTAGGGTGGTTGGGTGTACTGCACGCCTCTTTTGTACTCGCCCCTTCTTTTTCGAGGTCACAGGAAGACTCCTTTTCTTCTGTGATGCAGGTCTCTTCTCTTGCCGAGACTGATCTGGTGGCGGTGGCTTGACGTTTCTGCCAGTTGGAGAAAATTTCTTGCTTGCGCGATGAACCAGCTTGACGTCATCATCAGAGCATTGGGAACTGGTGTTGAGCAGCTTCTCGACGAAGCGCCATTGCTCCTTCGAGAGGTCGAGGTCTTCCGTTTCACCATCGTCGTATAGGATTGAAAACGTACCACTCAGCGGCTGATAGCACACTACCCGCCCCGCGTAGTACTCGTTGTCATCTGGCCAGTACACCTCGATTGCGTCGCCAACGGATGCCATGGTGCAGGTGAAGTTATGCGGCTGGGCGTGGGGTGTCTAATGCAAAGAGTATAGGCGGCCTGGTTTGGCTGAAATTGACTTCAAACTGCCCAACAGAGATTCACCAAGTGGCATGAGAGAAACGGTCTACTTTATTCGCGATTTCAACGGTCTCCTCGCAACCCCCCACCCTTGTTTTCGCAACTTATCGTTTTCCTACTCCCTTCACCTCGCCAATTCCCCGGTGCCACCCTACCCGCAACCGCCACAACCTAACATAGACCCTCGTACAAAATATCTCGACTAGAAAGAGGTATCGAGTTAATTCTGTACAGTTCTCCTCTCTTTTGTGGCCCCTCGACTGTGAGTATTACAAAGGTCTTTGGCGAAGCAAACACAGTGGAGGAAAGGGTAGCATACAATATTTGAAATTGCGTTTTACAGTGGTTGTGGGAAATAAAATCGCTCGATTTGGCTATGCCTTAGCAGAGAATCTTGGGCCAGTTTACTATAGAGCTGCAAACAACGACTTGAATGCTCCATCATACTAGACTTGGTTGTTTGTAGGTTGTAATTTTCCCAGTATCCAGCTCGGATCTCTGGTACTTGCATGGGTTTACGACGGCATCGGAAGAACTGATTCAACTGAACTTCCTGAAATAAACACTCATCCTTGATGATTTTCACTGTTCACAACGTGAACTGTTATGTCAGTGTCCTAGACTACGACATGCGACTTGTAGTAAGCATGCCTTTGGTTCGAGCGGTTCTCGCAAGTGATGTGTAATGTACAACGTACTGGAAAGAAATGCTGGTCTGCGTTATTGTAGAGATACCTGCAAGTTAAGGAAAGTGGGAATATCCGTCTTGTTTCCAGAAGTGCAGAGGTAAGTTGTGAAATGAAACAACTAAAATAGAGAATGCAGCAAGTTTCTATTCTAGTATGCAGATTAAAACTTCGAAACAGAATGGGCAACGATCACTTTTCAATGAACATCGATGAGTCAAATTTGGCAACATCTTCACAATTTGTGTTGTAAAAAGAAATTATTTGATAGTTAGGTAAACAAGTTGTAACTGAACTCTTCCAAAAACTAGACAATGCGCTTAAGTTTCATCTCCGTCGTGAAGAAAATTTCACTTGATAGTTTAGCTGTCTGAGAAATGTGCACGAGGAAGCGTAATAGAAAGAGTAGAATTCCTCATCGACTTTCAATTTCCTAAAAAGTTCGTAATTCAGGAAATATTGAGAAGAACAGCGGATCGGATTTTTTACTCTGTCTCTAAATTATTCCCTCATTTTTCGTATTTATATTTCGTTCACGAGTCAATGGATTCTATAGAGACTAAGAAATCCAATCGTTTAGTAAAACCAGAAAAGTTTGAAGCTAACTAGGTACATGATAGTTTTGTAAGTTTAAAAGGAGAAACACATTTCAATAATATCCGTCACTGTGAGAGACTAGGAAGGTCAACACGGCACAAACTTTTCAATCGTTGATTTCTTTCAGGAATATACTTGCTTATCGCAGAACGCTCAAGAAAAGTATCACTAATTGCAGAGTGCAGAAAAGAAATCATATTCAATCAGCCCGAAAGTGAGAAAGAACTTAAACGAAGATTCATGACGATGAATTCTCTGGCATCGATATTTGACAGTTGGTCTGCCAGTGCACAGCTATAATGCAGCAGTCTTTCAGCGATTACCAAAATATGAACAATTTCGAAGGCGAAATTCGGTATATACAACAATAAAATTAAAAATCAGATTCAAATTCGATAACTCCAATAGAGTTTTAAATTCGTTCCCATATTTATTCTAGGATAAAAATGAATTACAGCTTAAAGTATCTATCCTAATCGGCAATTCCAAGAAGTACGTGCGCTTAAGTTTTTGAAAAAGATCCAAACATTAATTACTATTTTGAGAACCGATAATAGGATGAAGCAATGATTCTCGCTTTCTTAAGATTCCGGATCTTAACCGAAATTTGATGGAGATCAGACAAATTTGAGAGTTCCAAGATAACAAAGAAAAACAAATTGTTGATATGCAATGAGCAAACATCAAACTCTATCACCGACCGAAGTCTAGGAAATATGAAAAGTGTTGAAGTCAAGTGTCTGAAAGGAGAGTCTGATAATTTTTAGAGTTGTGAATGGATCGATGAGACCAAATTTATCACGATAGGACCAGGCATTTTCAGCAGACTGAAGAGTAAGGTGCTTACTGTCACGGTGAGTTTCGGGTTAGTTGTGACCTGTCACATTCATAAAAGGATCAAATTTTATATAGAGAACAATCAAGTAGAGGGAGCGATTAACAGAATAGTACGATACGACATAACTGAAAAACAAGCCCAATACAAATCCTAAGTAAAGTAAAGAATCGACAGTTAGGATACGACAACAAATCTATTCGTAAATACATAGAACGCAAGTGGTCTGGAAACCCTAAACAGCACTGCAAAGTTAACCATCGATGCTATGGGCTGTAATGGGCGAAAATGAATTGCTCCTGTTTTATGTATTTGGTTTCTCTATGGCGAAAACTACCCCAAGTCGTAGCAGAATGCTATCTCACTTATCATTAATTAGACTTTTTCGATCATTATATTAACTCATGATACTACAACGCTCTAGTTTTCATCTTTCCGATCTCTTCAAATCGAATTCTTTCCGTATTTTGTATTTTTTGTTTGATTAGCTTCTTTTCTCAGATGCAGGCCTTTTCGAATACACCATCATTTTGCTTCATTTTCATCATACATTTAGAGAATTTTATCCTCCTTAAACAATGATTCATACCCATCTATCTTGTTATTATCAGGTATAGTTCTCAAGGTGACTCTTAATAAATCAACGCACTTCGTCTGAAAATACGAAATCGTACACAGCAGAGCTCTGCAGTTTAAAAACTTGAAATTTACATTCGTATTAGAGAGTTCTTAACTTTTTTTGAATTAGCCCGAAATATAATCTGTGTCAATATCATGTTCAGAAAATCTTTGCGTTGAATCCTTTTCGATATTACATATCAGTTAGAATGAGCAATCAGAATGTTGCGGCATAGATCTACGGTGAGTTATTCACTACGTTTACGACAAATAGTTAAGATAACATTCAAGAGCAAGTATTTTATGTTCTTTAGTACATGCAAGCGCTGTTGTCAAAGCTCAAAGAGGCATCATAGGTGCATCACCCAGCGAAGAGTAATTGGTTATTATAAGCTCGTATTTTAGAATAGCAAAGAAGAAAAGTGTCGTAATATTTTTTATTTCTTTAAAATACCTGCGCCAATGAGTAAAAAGATTTATTGTTTTAAATAGCTTAACGGTTGAAAGCAATCGCAGCATGACTCAACACGAATTTCTGGACCAGAAAAACGACAAATAGTTACGGAAGATGTCTTATCCTTCCCTGACGGCATTGAAAGAAAAAAGCAGGAAGAGTTATGTATCTCAATGAAGCATATTAATGCTCTCTTTTTTATGTCGCCCTTAAAGACTTTCCGAATTTCTTTCTTGCATGAGGGTTTCCTCAGCTTGCCAATGTTCTTCTATACAATGCTAAATGTGTTGCTCTTTATACATCAACTCAAATGATCTACATTCAAATCCATCTACTCTCGTTTAATATATATATCTGAAGCTTAGTATTCGGAATCTAATGATTGTTTGCAGATTTTTATATGCTCAACATTGTGCGAAACATGGAATCTTGCCCCATTACAATTGTGACAACAAGGTTTAGCTGGACTAGCTGTTACAGCTCATGTCTGTCTACATGTTATATTGTTCCTACTTAATATGACAACGCATGTTGAATTCTTATGATATCGTTATGGACTCTAGAATATGAGAGAATAATCTACAATGTTCTATTAACCGTGTTATGTATTTTGTATACGCA
>JAAUYH010001570.1_pt1 | contig 13558 bp, 11 predicted proteins | sample 7278061 | NCBI WGS metagenome assembly JAAUYH01 (sample SAMN14350203, study PRJNA611818) | marine sediment metagenome | isolation source: surface marine sediment (0.6m) | place: French Polynesia: Moorea | collected 2018-08
AGCTCCTGCTTTTCGAAGATACTTTGACCTTTTCATCCAGTCATCAATCAATGCATCCAAGACTAGGAGGGAACTTCATTCATCCTTTCCTTCAGGTCACTACCAAAAATGGCGAGTAGTTTCGATGTTGTTCGGAATGGGGATCTTGTAGTGATATCCTAATAGCGTCGGGCTTTTTGCCAAATTTTGCAGAGTAGAGGCCGGGTTCAATGGAAATTCAAAATTTAGGTTTTGTCGCTAGTCTTTTGTTTGTGTTGATACCAACTTTGTTTTTGATCGCTCTTTATGTTTCTAACGATGGGAGCAAAGATAGAGCATAGTGCTCATGGCTGCTCAATTTTTGGGTATTCGCTCTTAGTTGGCTTTGAGCAATTTGGCTCCTTAGCTTAGGATCTTTTAGGGATAAATAGATATGTGCGGTCCGAGGAGAGTATCCATTTTATTTTCTCCAGAGTCATCGCTTTATTTCTCTAAATATCCTTTCAGGAACCTTTGCAGTAATAGCACTGTGAACCTGTGTTCCAGTGCTTTTTTATTTGCCAATTTCCCCGTATGTGTCTGTATCTATGATTTGGAGACAGCTGCAACCCTGATTCTTAGTCTTGTGGGGCTATTCCATACAGGGATCGGCGCACTACTAAGCCTTAATCATTGGAACGCTAAGACATTAGAATAAATCGAAAAATTGGGAATTGCCTGGAAATTCAATTGATTAGCGCAAGGACAAAATTGGCTCCAAATTCAGATGAGATTCGACCGTGTCGGCTAACTTATCCAAAATAGCCTCCCGTTGCTCTCTATAGTTGGGAATACCGGTGGGTAAGGATCCGAGGCCCCTTTGTTGACGTAGGCGATTGAGCCAGGCGCGACGCCATGCTCCATTGTCAAAGATGCCATGGAGATAGGTTCCCCAGATAGAGAGGGAGTTGTCTACTATTCCTAAACTGCGGTCGTCAAACAAAGATTCATAGGTGGGCGCGTCACTATCGGACTGATCCGGAATGACAAGCTGTGAGCGTCCTTGGTGAATTTCATAGCCCGCAACAGGAAGACCTTGTTGCGGATATTTGGAGGTGACAAGTCGTTGCCGCGCCACTTTGTGTTGAGTGATGACGGTTCTCAAGGGCACTAGCCCTAATCCCCGATATCTGCCTTCGTGACCTTCAATTCCTTCTGGATCCGCCAAAAATTGGCCCATAATCTGGAAGCCGCCGCAAATTCCCACAACCGTTCCTCCCGCCGCCGCGTAATTCTGTAGCGCTTCGGCCATTCCTGTTTGCTGAAGGATCAGTAAATCGGCGATGGCGGTTCTGGTGCCGGGCAAAATAATTGCGTCAGGATAGCCCAGCTGACTTTTAGGGCTGAGATATTTAACCGTGACTGACGGCTCAAACTCTAGGGGATCAAAATCGGTGAAATTGGAAATCCGGGGTAGTCGAATGACGGAAATTGTCACGTCTCCCTGTTTCTGAGACGGTTGACGATCGAATAGGGATAAAGAGTCTTCTGCGGGAAAGACTTCGTCTAACCAGGGAATAACGCCTAACACTGGGATGCCGACTCGTTCCTCCAACCAGTCGATGCCGGACTGCAAGAGTTCTTTTTGACCTCGGAATTTGTTGATCACAATGCCCTTGATTAGGGATCGCTCTTCCGGTTCCAGGAGTTCCAAGGTGCCTACAATGTGAGCGAATACCCCGCCCCGATCGATATCCGCCACTAAGATAGTGGGCGCTTGAAGATGGGAGGCGACCCGCATATTGGTCATATCGCGGTGCTTCAAATTGATCTCCGCTGGACTTCCCGCCCCTTCACAAACCACCAGATCAAAATCCTGACTGAGGCGAGCGAGACAATCCTGGATGGTTTGCCAACCTGTTTCGAAATACTGTTCATAATATTCCGCCGCCGCTACTTTACCGACGGGCTTCCCCTTAAGCACCACCTGGGATGACATATTCCCCATAGGTTTGAGTAAGATGGGATTCATCTCCACTTGGGGAGAAACTTTTGCCGCCCAAGCTTGAACCGCCTGGGCGAATCCGATTTCCGCCCCTGTCGCTGTGACATAGGCATTGAGGGCCATATTTTGTCCCTTAAAAGGGGCCACTCGCCAGCCACGACGACACAAAATGCGACAGAGGGCGGCAGTCAGCAAGGTTTTCCCTGCGTGGGACGATGTTCCCACTACCATGATGGCCTTCATTCAAAGTCTCCAAGCAGTCACGACCAATCTAGGAACTGCGCAATTTAATACTCAAACAGTTAAGGAGTCGCCTGAGCTAACCAATTTTCTGAGATATTAAGTTGCGCCCGCAATCATTACAGCCAACTGGGCAAACGCAGCCAGCGATTCACCGCATTATATAAGTGATCCTTGAAGGAGGGGGGGAGGTCCGGACAACCTTGATCTTCCCACTGAGAAATCAGCTGACGACCTAACGGCGTTAGGCGGAAGCTATCGGTAATTCCTTGACCATCCACTTCGCGTCTCAATAAGCCCACTTCAATTAACCATAGGAGTTCGCTTTCCGCGGCTAATTCAGACAGAGGATAATTGGAGTACCCGTTGTAAACGCCTCGACTTTCTGCAATTGCCTTCATCGGAACGCTTTTTGATCTCATATCCGCTAACAGCTTGCCTCGAAAAGGCGCGCAGCGGATTGCCCTGGCGGCGCGGTCTATTGTCCTAGAAGGATACTGAATAATTTGATTTTGCGGATTGTTAGTTTCAGTAGAATCCATTTTAATGGCTGGCTTCAATCTATCTTTCCCCTAAGCGAGACGTGAGTTGCTTTCTTGGAATCTACAACTACAATAATTGTAAATAGAAAATTTGAGCCTCTAGGGTTCCGGTTTGGCCGTCCTCCTTCAAATTCCAAGTCAATGGATCAACCTTGATGGATGAAGTTAGGTCTGAACGTCTGGTCCAAGAGAGGCGTCTAATTATGTCCTTTGTTTGAGCTGCTAATCTGGCTCAGCGGATAATAATTAGTGACACGGCGGGATAAAAGCCCGGGAGAGATCGGTGACTGAGTTAAGACTCTGTCCGTTTCTCCCGGGCTTTTTGCTAGGGAACTATAGGGTGTGTGGTGGGAGAGTCTCTCAACGTTCATGCTTTTCGGACTGTTTATTCGAATTGTCTATTCAAGGTTACAAAATCAATGACTGACAATCCTCTCTTTCAGAGTCCAGAGTCCAGAGATGGCGACACCGAAGCCAATCGAGCCCTCGAACGGGAGGCTCAACTTCCTTTGACCGGCTGGCAGCAGGAGGTGTCCAGGGGACTGGAATTTGGCCTAGAGGCCGCAGAGAGTATCCGCGATCGCTCCATCCCCACCTTCTCACGGGGAGAACTGCCCCACTTTGCGGGTATCAACACCTTCCTCAAAGCTCCCTATATTGAAGATGTCCGTAAAGTCGGCGAGTACGATGTCGCTGTGGTGGGCGTTCCCCATGATTCGGGGACAACCTACCGTCCCGGAACCCGATTTGGTCCCCAAGGCATCCGCCGTATTTCCGCCCTCTACACCCCCTACAACTTTGAGTTAGGGGTTGATTTACGCGAACAAATCACCCTCTGTGACGTGGGAGATATTTTTACCATTCCAGCCAATAACGAAAAATCATTTGACCAGATTTCAAAAGGCATTGCTCACATTTTCAGTTCCGGAGCCTTTCCCATCATTTTGGGCGGCGACCATTCCATCGGTTTCCCAACGGTGCGGGGAGTTTGCCGCCATCTGGGGGACAAAAAGGTGGGCATCATTCACTTTGATCGCCATGTTGACACCCAGGAGACAGATTTGGATGAGCGCATGCATACCTGCCCTTGGTTCCACGCCACCAATATGAAAAACGCCCCGGCTAAAAATCTGGTGCAATTGGGCATTGGCGGTTGGCAGGTGCCTCGACAGGGGGTGAAGGTCTGCCGTGAGCGATCGACTAATATTCTGACCGTGACTGATATTACGGAAATGGGGCTGGACGCCGCCGTCGAGTTTGCCCTGGAGCGCGCCCTGGATGGGACGGATTGCGTCTACATCAGCTTTGATATCGATTGTATTGATGCGGGTTTTGTTCCGGGCACGGGCTGGCCCGAACCCGGTGGACTGCTGCCTCGGGAAGCCCTCTATTTACTGGGCAAAATTGTCCAGAAAGCGCCGGTTTGCGGTCTTGAAGTGGTGGAGGTTTCCCCCCCCTATGACATTAGCGATATGACTTCGCTGATGGCGACTCGGGTAATCTGCGACACCATGGCGCATTTGGTGATTTCAGGGCAACTGCCTCGACGGGAAAAGCCTGCGTATATCCATGAGGAAGTCAATATGGAGGTTGATCAGAAATGGCGATGAGGTAAAGAAGTAGACAGCAGGCAGTAGGCGGTAGGCAGGAAATGATAAGCCTAGACTGACTGCCCATCGCTTCATCCCCTATATCTCCCGGCTCCGCTGTGATGCATTCCAAGTAATCCCATGCATGAAACCGATATGACCAAGGCGCTGATCATGACAGTGAGAGACTGGTGGGACTCTCAGCCCGAAAGGCCGCCGGTGGAAAAAATCCATCTGATCGTTGGACAGTTTACCTGTGTTGAACCTGTCAGCTTGCAATTCGCCTTTGAGGTGCAAACTCGAAATACGTTTCTAGAGGGAGCTGAGCTGGTAATCCGCGAAACGCCGTTGATCGCGTTTTGTCATCCTTGCCAGCAACAATACCAACCAGACATTGGCCTGCGGTATGCCTGTCCTACCTGTGGTTCTCCGATGGAGGACATTCGCTCAGGCCGAGAGCTGAAAATTGACCGAATTGAATATGCACTTGAAGATTGACTATGCACCAAACATTTGACGCCGCTCTCGGCATCAATTTACTCCATGTGAACCAAACAGGCGCGGATCATAATCGGGCCCACTTTGATGAGTGGGAGATTACCTGTCTGAATGTGATGAGCAGTCCGGGCGCGGGTAAAACGGTTCTGCTGGAACGGACGCTTGAGGCGTTGCGAGATCGCCTTAAGATCGCCGTCATCGAAGGCGACATGACCACCGAACTAGACGCCGATCGACTGAGGCAATACGGCGCTCCCGTTATCGCCATTAACACCGGCCGCTCCTGCCACCTGGACTCCAAAATGGTGGCGGGCGGCATCCATCGACTCGAACATGACTACAATCCGGCGGAGTTTGACCTGGTCTTGGTGGAAAACGTCGGCAATCTGGTATGTCCAGCCGAATTCGAAGTGGGAGAACACGCCAAAGTCGCCCTCCTCAGCATCACGGAAGGTGAAGACAAACCGCTTAAATATCCCATCATGTTTCAGGAAGCCGACTGTCTGCTGATCACCAAAATGGATTTGGCCCCCTACCTGGATATTGATATCCAGCGGATTGAAGCCAACATCCGTCAGCTCAACCCCCATGCCGCCATCCTGCCAGTTTCGGCGAAGACGGGTGAGGGATTAGAAGCCTGGTTTGACTGGGTGCAAGCTCAAATAACACTCTGCCGTCGTCCTCTTGAGCCGGTAAGTGCAATCGGGGTAAACGCCAAAGAGTTCCTGACAGAGCAACCGGTTACGACCGAAGATCCAGCCGCAAACGATCAGGAACCTGCCATCGACTGGATCCTAGAGGCGGATAGCTGACTGCTAAAAACTCTGTCAGGATCTATCGCTAAAACCCATCCACCCATCCACCCATTCACCCATCCACCTTTTACCGGGTGCAACTCATCCCTAACTCTCCTGCTGCAACAACCAAATCCCCGTATGGGTCATCCCTGAATCATCGGGACGCACTAAGAGAAAATGCAGCCCCTTACTCTGTTGCTTCCGCTGCTCAAAGGTTTGGGCGGCGGCGGCAACGTCTGAATCTTCGAAGGTGGCCACTACCCAGCGGTCAACTAGACTGGCTTCGAGGATTAACCCATCTGGAGCGCCAGAGATATAATTCAGGCTGACCGGATTGGTTTCTTGCAGCCAGAGGGAAAGCGACATCGAACGACGGCCGCCGTCAATCACCACGCCCGGAATCGGCATCGTACTGGGAAGTCCCATTATCAGAGGCTGTAAGTCTTCAGGGATGGTTTGAATAGGAATGGGCTCATGGGTGAAAAAATCGGTTAGGTCAGAGGCTGAGAGGGCGGTAAATCCCCACTTATCGCCAATCAGTCCATCCGGCATGGGATTGGGGGGCGGCGCATCCAATCCCAAGGGATCATAGGCTTCGCCAGTATAGGCGGGCAGGGTTGAATATTCCTGAGTTCGCTGAAGCAGTTGCTGTTTCAAGGCGACGGTGTTTCGGGTCGGCTGAACCGTCACCCCCAGAGGTTGACAGGCGGCTTGCAAAAGGCTGAGGGATTGGGGGCGAAACACTTGCAATTGATCAGGAAGTCCCTTGTCGTTGTTCGCAGCCGCCTTTTCAAGCTGCCGCTTCAGCCAGACTGAATTGGCCTCTGACTGAGGGCAAAGGGCCCCAAAGGTAAACGTTTGATCCGGATCGCAAACCAATAATTCCCAGAGGGGACGATTTTGCTCATCTTGCAGCGGACGACGATAGAAATCTGCTTGCCAGGTTTTCATCCTATGACATTACACTCGCCAATATTGGGGTCATACTCACTGAGTTGTCTGCAGTGTAAATTTGCGTGACATACTCAGCTACCATGCGGTCTGTATTGAAAATCGGAGCGGTGGAGCGGATGGAGGCTTTCATCATCTTTACCCACCCTTTAGGGACGCCATTGGCGTCGCGGTGGTAGAACATTCGAGCCATCTCGGTCTCAAGAATGTGATAAAGAGACTCAGCGTCAACTTGATCCTGAACATCTTGATCGCTAGTGTGCAGATCTTCGCCAATCGCCCAGCCGTTTAAACCTGTTCCATTGGCGCTTTCTTGATAGCCTTCGCACCACCAACCATCCAACACGCTACAGTTGACGCCGCCATTGAGGGAGACTTTCTGTCCGCTGGTGCCAGAGGCTTCTAAGGGGCGACGGGGATTGTTTAGCCACACATCGACACCTTGAACTAATATCTTAGCGGTATGCATATCGTAGTCTTCGATTAGGGCGACGCGATCGCGCAGGGTGGGATGGCGGCACCATTCCATCAACCGCTGGATAATTCGCTTACCCTCATCATCGGCGGGATGGGCCTTACCTGAAAAAATCAGTTGAATCGGCCGCTTAACATTAGACAAGATGCGTAGAGCGCGCTGAAAGTCTCTAAATATCAGGGCGCCTCGCTTGTAGGGACTAAATCGACGGGCGAACCCAATGGTTAACGTCTTGGGGTCTAAGAGGCGATCCACCGCAGCGATATCGTCTGGCGCTTCTCGACGATCTAAGCGAGATCGCTTGACCTTAGCCCTAGTATACGCAATCAGGCGTTCCTTTAAAATGCAATGTCGGCGCCACAATTCCTCATCAGGGATGTCGTCCACCTTGGTCCAAAGGTCAGGGTTGGCGACTTGGCGCGACCAATCTTCCCCCAAATATTGGGCGTAGAGGTCGCTCATCAGCGGGGAGGTCCAGGTGCGGATATGAACGCCATTGGTGATGTGGCCAATGGGGACATCCTCCTCAGCGCGATCGGGATAAAGGACACTCCAGATTTGCCGAGAAACCTTCCCATGTAACTCGCTCACCCCGTTTGCCGTACGGGTCATTCTGAGGGCGAGCACAGTGATCCCAAAAGGCTCCCAGGGATCCCCCAAACGACGAGCGCCCAAGGCCAAGAACTGCTCTCGGGTCAAATCTAGCTTCGGCCAGTAATCGGCAAAGAAGGAATCCATCATGTCGGCGGAGAAAACATCATAAGCCGCCTGTACAGGGGTATGGGTGGTGAAGACAGCGCGCTCCCGCACTTTAGCCTCCACATCATAGAAAGCAGCGCCCGTTTGCTCCATCTCTTGACGAGCGATTTCCAACAGCGCAAACGCCGCATGGCCTTCATTCACATGCACAATTGACGGCTCTATCTCAAGCGCTTGGAGAATTTTAGCGCCGCCGACTCCCAGCAGGACTTCTTGGGCGATTCGGGTTTCGCGATTGCCCCCATAGAGATGTCCCGTTAGCCAGCGGTCAATGGGGTCATTATCTTCACGATCAGTATCTAAAAGATACAGGTCCACCCGTCCCACCCGCGCCTTCCAAACTTGGACCCGCACCATGCGTTGGCGGATGCTCAGCTTGACCGTAATGGGTTGACCATATTCATCCCGCACCAACTCCAAAGGCATGTGGTCAAAATCGCTATCGAGGTAAAAGTCTTCTTGCCAACCGCTGCGATTCAAGCGCTGGCGAAAATAACCTTGGCGATAGAGGAGTCCCATTCCCACCATGGGCACCCCCAGATCAGAGGCGGACTTTAGGTGGTCTCCCGCCAGTACGCCTAGACCGCCGCAATATATCGGCAGTGATTCATGGATGCCAAATTCGACACAGAAATAGACAACGGGATGCTCATGGGAAATCTGAGGCGCGGCGCGGCTAGCCCACGTGTCTTGCTCCGTCATATAGGCGTCGAACTGCTGGGCCAAGGACTGTAATCTTTTGAGATATTGAGGATCTTCCGCTAACTGTGACAGTCGCTCATAAGAAACGGATTCCAGCAACGCCACTGGATTGTGATTACAGGTTTGCCAGATATTCGGATCAATAATACTAAATAGAGAGAGACGCTCCGTGGTCCAGCTCCACCAATAGTTGTAGGCCAGGTCCGCCAAGTAGCGAAGCGGTTGTGGCAACCGCGTTCTCAATTGCGATATAGGATTCATATAACTCTGCACCGTAGATCTTCAGGAAATCTGTCGAAGTCGAGATAACCCATTGTTTTTTTGAAAACTCCCTTTCGAATCAAGTGATCAATCGCCCAACCAATTAGGAGCCGCCAGTCGCCTTCGCTAATTAGTTCAAACTCTACTCTGAAAGGGGTTTATAGATTTTTTAGGAACTTTATCCACTTTAGGAAACTTCCGCTCAGAAATTGTGATTTTTTTGAAAAACCTAATGAAGGTTTTAACCAGAATTACAAATAGTCTTAATTCCCTTAGGGGTAGCATACCCTTGACTTTCGTCGAAAAAATTAAGTTATTCACTGACAATGCTTAATTTTTTCTTGAGATATGTGTGAGAATCTCAGCCGTAGATTGAATAGAATATTTAACTAACTTTCTAAGCAGTCAAGCTGCCCCAGGGATCCCGACTATCCCCCTGCGCTATTCCTCCCCTTTGCATCAACAAGAGGGGCGTCCCCATCTGGGTCTAACCTAGGCCCATTCGTTGGATTGGCTGCGAAGGATCTATGATCGGTAATAGATGATCCAGATGACGCCATATTTGTGGCGCCATACCGATAAGGACGTCATTCGCCTTTTGCGAAAGTTAGCGGGATTCCGCGCGCAGCAAACGTACGGCAAACGCCCTCAAACGTTTCCCTTAGCAGAAATAGCGCTCAAATACACCAGCCTATATTTTTGCGATTGAGATTAGCAGCCACTTCGAATACTTGACGACAGACTCCTATGAATCCTACCCTGACCCAATTTGGCGCCCAGATGTCTAAGCTGACAGGGGTCCGGGCCATTATGAAGGATATTAACGAAACCCTTCGGGCCGGGAAAAGTCGAGAGTTTATCAATTTAAGCGCAGGTAATCCGGTGATCCTGCCTGAAGTTGAGCAGCTCTGGCGGAATTGTACGGCTGAATTGTTGTCCAGCGCCGAATATGGTGAAGTGGTCTGCCGCTATGGTTCTAGCCAAGGCTATCGCCCTTTGATTGAAGCGGTGTTGAATGACTTCAACCCTCGCTATGGCCTGACGCTAACCGATCGCAATATCCTCATCACTCCAGGCAGCCAGGCGCTCTACTTTTTGGCCGCCAATGCACTGGGAGGATATACTCAAGCCGGTGAATTGAAGGAAATTGTGTTGCCCCTCAGTCCTGATTACACCGGATATGGAGGGGTAACGCTAATACCGGAGGCTTTGCGAGCCTATCGGCCAACCCTAGAATTGGGACCGGATCCCCATCGATTCAAATATCGCCCTGACTTCAGCCAACTGGAAATCACCGAAAAAACTGGCTTTGTCCTCTTCTCTCGGCCCTGTAATCCCACTGGCAATGTGCTGACCGATGATGAGGTTAATCGGATTTCAGCGCTGGCGGCTCCCTACAACGCGCCGATCTTCATTGATTCCGCCTACGCCCCTCCGTTCCCTGCTTTGAACTATGCCGATATGACGCCAATCTTTGGCGCGAATCGGGTGCATTGCATGAGTCTTTCAAAGGCTGGTTTGCCAGGGGAGCGTATCGGCATTGCCATTGGGGACGCCAATGTGATTCAGGTATTGGAGTCTTTCCAAACCAATCTCTGCATCCATTCTTCCCGTTATGGTCAGGCGATCGCGGCGATCGCGATCGCCTCTGGAGCCCTTGCCGATGTCTCTCTGACAGTCATTCGCCCCCATTACCAGGGAAAATTCACAACCTTGGAAACAACCCTAGATGAAGCCATGCCGAAAACCGTCCCCTGGCGCCTGCATCGGGCGGAAGGGGCTATATTTGCGTGGCTTTGGCTGCAGGATCTGCCCATGACGGATTGGCAATTTTATCAAGAATTAAAGCAATGCGGCGTAATTGTGGTGCCCGGTAGTCCCTTCTTCCCAGGCCTACGAGAAGATTGGCTCCATACCCAACAATGCTTCCGGATTAGCCTTACCGCGACTAAGGAGGAAATCGCCGCCGCCTTGAGGCGATTAGCGAAATTAGTTGATGATGTCTATAGGCAGTCTGAAGTTTCAGATCGGCCACCGCAAAATCAGGTTGAGACGGGATGTCAGGTATAGGGTTTATCGAGAATTAATGTGGCTTGAAATTGGTACAATTGTTTCCCCTCAGGGACTAAGGGGCGAAGTTCGGGTTTATCCCAGCAGCGATTTTCCGGAGCGGTTTATTGAACCAGGACAGCGGTGGCTACTGACGCCGGGGGCGTCCGAACCTCAGCCGATTGAGCTATTGCAGGGACGTTTTCTGGAAGGAAAAGGTCTGTATGTGGTGCAGCTGCAGGGAATTAACACGCGGGAGCAGGCGGAAGCCTTGCGGCATAGTCAGCTTTTGGCGCCGGAGAGCGATCGCCCGCCGTTGGAGCCGGATGAATTCCATGTGGCGGATCTGGTGGGCCTGAACGTTATTCTGCAGGCGACCCAAACAGCCATCGGGAAAGTGGTGGGGGTCTATCAGGCTGGCAACGATTTACTCGAAGTAGCGATGGATCAGCCCCAAGCAACCGCTGAGATTCCGCCCATCCCGTCTAAGTCGAGTCCTGATACCCAAGACGCTTTGCAGAAAAGTAGTCAGCAGAAAAGTAGTAAACGGTCGAAAAAACGCAAGCGAACAAAACAGAATGACAAGCTAACTGATCCGCCAACGGTGTTAATTCCTTTCGTGAAGGAAATTGTACCGGTGGTGGATTTGGCGCAAGGTCGGCTGGAGATCATTCCACCGCCGGGACTGATTGAGCTGTAAAGGTTAGGCGTCAGCCCAGATACTATATTTCAACTCCGTTTGCGGCAGTCTCAGAGTCTACTCTCCAGGCTTTCCAGCAGAGGGGTTTGATCACCCGCATCCGCTTCGAGGGTTCGCCAAATTTCTTGGAGCAAAGCGTCAAGGCCAGTGCGGGTAACCGCGGAAATGAGAAAGACGGGGTTTCCGCTCAGGGTTTGAAAGTCCGTTGCGATCGCAGCGACGGTCTCCTCAGATAGCGCATCCACTTTATTGATAGCCAGAATTTGGGGACGATCGGCCAGGCCTCGACCGTATGCCGAAAGTTCTTGTTGGATAGTGTGGTAATTAGCAATGGGATCCGCCGCCGTTGCCTCCACCAGATGGAGCAGCAGCCGAGTCCGTTCAATATGGCGCAGAAACTCATGGCCTAATCCCAACCCCTGGTGGGCTCCTTCAATCAACCCGGGGATATCTGCAAATACGGTCCCATCGCCCGTGGGTTTACGGACGACGCCTAAGTTGGGAATCAAGGTGGTAAAGGGATAATCGGCGATTTTGGGTCGGGCGGCTGACAATGCGGCGATCAAGGTGGACTTCCCGGCATTAGGTAGGCCAATAATCCCCACCTCCGCCAAGAGTTTCAGTTCTAGACGGATTCGTCGCGCTTCGCCCGGCAACCCTGGCAGAGCATGTTCAGGGGCTCGGTTACGATTGCTGAGAAAATGTTTGTTACCCAAGCCGCCTTTGCCGCCTTTAGCGACACAGAGAGTCTGGCCGGGTGTGACCAAATCTCCCAAACAATCCTCTGTTTCGGCTTCATAGACAACGGTGCCGCAAGGCACCTCGATTAAGCGATCGCTCCCCGAAGCGCCGGTTTTATTCTTGGGGCCGCCCCTGCCTCCGTCCGGCGCTTTGAAGCGATGGGCGTATTTGAAATCCAGAAGCGTCTGTAAATGGCCAACAGCCATTAATATGACCGAACCGCCTTGCCCTCCGTTACCCCCCGCAGGCCCACCTGCGGGCACATATTTTTCCCGACGAAAGGCGACTATCCCATCCCCTCCTTTGCCAGCCTCGACTTCGACCTCCGCCTGATCAATAAATTGCATATAACCTAAAAACTCATCTTTGATGGGGTAGAATCTGGTTCACCTACCTATCCACAGCTTTTTACTGGGTCATTGTTCTATCGCAAACTCCCTAGGGCTGAACCAGGGTTCCCCTGAGAATGAGCATCTGTTCCTGAATACGCTCTGCTAAGGCGGGATCGCCTCGATGCGAGGCGGTTATATCATTGAATTGCCTGACCGTCAATCCATTCCCGACAACAATGTCTCGGGCTTGGTTGCAGAAGTCGACGATAATCGACCGGACATCTGGGCGCACTCGCCGTGGAAGACTGGAGAGACTCTGGGAAATATTTCGGTTGCTGCCACAGCTTAAAGACAGACCAGAACGATTACCGCCAATATCAGCTTCAATCAGGATATTCTTAATCTCCGTGAAGGCCTCATTGCGCGGGCCGTCTATTTCTAAAACAGATTGCGCATAGGCGATGATTTCGTCATTACTGGCGACCGCTTGTGCATAGGCGGCGCTGAATGAGATCGTGGGGGCGACTTGTTTTCTAGTTAAACTAAAGCCGGACAACACCCAAATTGTAGCCAAGACACTAGCTAAAATTGAACTAGTGACAATCCGCTGTGAGCCGAGTCGGAAACGGGAACACAAAACCGTCATGATAATTACGGATTAGAAGGAAAGAACTATACTAAACTAAAATTTGATTGGGATACTTGGAGCCTATTACGCTAAGTATATTGGTCCAACCATCTAAATTCAGTATCGCGTTTTCCATTAAACCCTGGTTTAGATAGACGTTCGGATGACGTCTGGATTTTGAAAAGTTGCATGCTTTCAGGCAGACTGATTATCCATTCCTTTTCTGAATTGTTTTTCTAGTAGAAGTTCCAAATTATAATGGACGCATTATGTGAGTTATCTCTAGCTGAGTTGAGGAGTTTGCTGCTTAAAGGTCAGCACATCAATATCA
>JAAUYH010153179.1_pt1 | contig 13558 bp, 10 predicted proteins | sample 7278061 | NCBI WGS metagenome assembly JAAUYH01 (sample SAMN14350203, study PRJNA611818) | marine sediment metagenome | isolation source: surface marine sediment (0.6m) | place: French Polynesia: Moorea | collected 2018-08
CCTAAATGCTAATTGACTATGCCACAAAAGGAAGAGTCAAACGGCGTATGACAAGAAGGAAGGATTATTCACATCGTATGCTGCGTTGGGTGCTTGTAGAAGACAAATTTGAACGGTGGGGTATGAAGTTGTCAACATTTTGGAATATTAAACGACATTTACGTGCTGATGAAAGAAACAGGTTGACGAAGAAGAAGTGGCCCCTGAAACAAGCATTAGAGGAAAAATATTATTAATTTTCAGGTGCTGACATGCCTTCTCTTAATATTTCGAACTATTTCTGCAAGTTTAAACGGACTATGCTCACTGAATTTAATACATGCGACCCTCTCTAGAGAATAAATTATCTTTCTGCAATTTCTTTCGCTACTTCTTCTGTGTTATTGAAAAGCAGCATCAATATAGCTGAAAACAGACTGCTTCGAAATGCAAAAAGAAACGGAGACAGAAGAAATTTTGTTTTGCTTGCAACCTAAATTACATTAAAAGCAGAGCTACTGCAACTCAGACATTTCGAATATATACCTACCTTCTTCATAGGCAGCTGTGATAGCCGCCAACTTAGCCTCAAAACTGTATCCATGCGCGTCAATTATGGATTTGAACACTGCTCGTCCTCCGGTCCCAAATAAGCAACCAATATTTCGTGACAAGTTTCGTTTACTTATTCACACTATCTCATCAACGGCTAAGGAACCTGTCTTGGACGCAAATTATTTGATAGATTCAACAAAACGGCGACGATGTTGTTGCAAGTAGACATTTTACGCCATCAAGTATTGTTTTTTAATCAAAATACAGCCCCCTTTTAGAAAATTCTTTCAAGCTTTACTAATCACAGGCTGTATGTACCGTCAATGCTGCTGAGAGGTGCTCTTCGGCGTATTCTGGTTTCGCCACGATCATCAGATTTACTAAACTGAACACAGCTACTTATCCTATGCGAGCAGGATCAGTTTTTGAGTTTGTCATGCTGCTAAGTTTCATCGAACATTATCTTTGTTGAAATCTAGCAGAACACCTTGAAAATATCTTCTGGTAGTCAATCTCTGGGTATGAAATCCTGTTCTCTATGAAGAAAATTGCACTGAAGATCCTTGCCGCAGTAACTATTAACGATCGATTTCAGCTTATAACTTTTATCTCCACAAGATTGAATAATTGTATTATGCACAAGTCTTGAAGGAGAACATCAACAGCTATGTAGAAGACTAGAATTGCAAGTTTAGCCATTTAAGCTTCAATCGTCTTAAAAAATTCGCCTATTAATTTCAGTATCCCTGAATTTGATGACAAATTCGTCAAGCCGCACCCATGAGTTCGAAGCATTTTGGGAAATTCAAAATAATTTTCAGCATTCCTTCATTATAGAATGGCCGATTTTTGACCTCATCCACCTCAACATGTCTGGACCGGATAGATCATCGTAATCGTCGCATCCGGATTCCTCTCTACGTATCTAAACAAATATCTCCTAATGGACAGATCAAATCCATGGACGAGTTTGTAACCTTGGGCTCGTGGGTGAGTGGGGCACCAGCGCTTAGCAACTGATGTTCAAACCTCGTAAATATTCCTCTTCCGTCTCCGAGTCTCTCTAAGTTAGAGTTTGGATCTCGTCTAATGCTTGCTTGATGTTCCCATCCATTGCATAACGCTTCAGGAAGAATTTAAACGCCGAAGGCCAATCATTGACAGTTCCCGCGGTCTTGGCGGACTCGAACGAGACTCTAGAAGATGGTTCTAGAAAGTTGGGTAGAATAACGAACAACATTCGATCATTGATGCTCAAGTCGTCGGCCATATACGTAAGTCTCTCTAAGAAGTGGAAAATTATAATGGGGTCGTCACCCTTGAACATAAAATTGTTGGTAGTAATGACTTCAAGATGTACTTGGCCCGTGATATACCTTTGGAATTGAGTAAGAGAGTACCTGTGTCAATAAGGCGATACCTTCAGTAGTTCATTAACGGGATCAATTCTCCATCGGAAGGCTTCAGTTCATCTAAACTTTGTGCCTTATCGCCTATTGTTCTGGAATACACAGCATGACGGTTGATCCATCTGGGATCACCTTCGGAATCTAGTGATTCATCCTCGCTTCCTTCATCTTGTAAGGTAGAGACCCGTGCGATTTCATCGCGCAACGTCTTCAGCTCTTTCGTAATCTGATCTTGTGCATCTTTTCCTTCCTTCTTTTCAATTGCGAATCTGACTCGCCTCTCTTCTTCCAGTGGAACCATCTTAGACACATTCTCCTGCATTTCATTCAGCCTCGCTTCTATTTCTGCGCCCATGGCTTCTATTTTCCGCATCAACATTTTCGTCAGCACTTGTACATCACTTTTCGATTCTCTGTTTCCACCGTTCACAATATTTTTTTCGTTCCTTTTTATGTTTAGAAGTTGAGACGACAAGGCAACTACTTCAATCCCTAGACGGGGGCGGTGCCGCAATTTTTTCATTTCGGCGTTGTACCGGAGGAGCTGACACCCCTTCATCGGTCTGCACCGTAAATCATCCTCGGGAACGTCAAGATCCGAGGGGAAAGAATTAATAGTACTCATTTCAGAATGCCCGTCAGTGGCAGTCCCGTAATCCTCTTCGGAATCACTCGACTGCGCCTCCTCCGAGATTCGTGGGCGCAATGTCAACTCTCGTACCAGGAACAAAATTCACCAAAACTCTAATTCGTTGAATAATAGGTCTGCGTGGTATTCACGAATCTTGTGAAGTGCGAAGAAAAGGGGTACTTTTGAAAATTTTCACAAGTAGACCCGTTTGTTTTTTAACAAGTGCTACAAGAATCGGCATGGCTACACGCAAATTTCTTTACTTTTAAGTTCTTAAATATCCACTAGTATCTATGCAACACTGTGTAAAAAAGGATAAATTGTTGACATTAGTACCTGCGATATGTCCAAATTAGCTCGATGACAACATTGACAATGTCTATTTGCTACAGTGACAGGAAAACTTGTTTACCGACAAAAGCGCATCTTATTTCGATGGATCCGAAAAGAGTCGTTCCCCTAATCACATTTTTTCCAATGACCAACGTAAGATAGGAAACGATGGCACTAGCTGAAAAACTTAGTTTTCGAATACGCTTCTTGTGTTTCAAAACTAAAACATGAACATTCTTTTATTTTTTAGGTTCTGTGTTGAGTAAGAGAGCGCATTATTGCCACACTGCTGTCGCATCCCACTTAAATTTAATGCCCTAGATCAAGGTGCACCGGTGCTTGTTCTTCACATAAACGAGGAACCTCTAGATATCCTTGATTAGTTTACGCAGAAATATTTTACAGAAAATGATATCTATGAATTTTTTAGACAGTAGATCACTATGTATGAACTTTATAAAACTTAGGAATACATATTCAGTGCTGTGCGTAGGCAGACCCGTCAACACGAAGCACATCGTTATTTACTAGAGAAAACCCAGTGCAAATGGAAGATATTCGGTTAGTTCTGGCATGCGACACACCTTTCACAGCTGCACCGAATTTTAGATTCCCATTTATTGTTCTTCATTCTCCTATTAACCAATGCTAAAGGTCAGCCGCATCCTCTAGCGGCACCAGATGTTGTTGTGTCTGCAATTTATTCAGTTCTGCGGCTTCTGCGGGCATTGCATTCGACAGAATGGAAACGCACTAAGTACTATAAATCTAGTAATTCATAAAGTCTAACGTGAAGTAGTTGGTACTAAATATTGGTACATGCAAAACAAGCCTATTTTCTTCACACGAAGGTTCCACAAACAAATACGATTAAGTGTGTTATTAAGATCTTCGTTCTATTGTATATCCGCTTAACTATGACGCGAGCTCCAACTAATCAGGACTAAGAGAATGTACGCTCTAGAACGCAAATTTTTTGTCTTAGTTTTTTGGGCGGCTATTGTGCAGCAGAATAGCAAAATCTCAACCTAATTCTAAAAAGCATTTCAAAACACTATTTCAAGCCCTAACATTCAATTTTCCGCACTTACGAATATATTCATAAAGTACCTCAAATCCTCTTTATAGAATCACCCCATCATACTACAGATTATGAAAAATAAATGCAGTAGAGTCTGGAAGTCCAATAATGTGTCACAGTGGCTGGTACAATTTATAAGCCGTAGATGGATGTTTGGATTGCACACCTTTATAAGTTGATAATCTTTCGTATGCTTTTATAGGGTTTGAGTCAGGTCTCTAAGCCGGCCGAGGAAGTACATTAACGCATTTGTACAAAAATGTGTCTATTTCATAGCAAGATGCAGTCCGCTCCCATGATTTGGAAATTCAAATCCAACATACCAGCATATTGCCCATTCTTAAGCAAATCTATGCATTCCATCAAAATCTCAATGTACTTTAACTTATCTAGATTTCGGATAATTCATTCAGGAGTAGTAGGACTATACTTGCAATGCTTTAACTATCTGTAAGACATCTTGGAACAATTTTGTTACTTCCATAACGATTCCTAAAGTTTCTCCTTGCACACAAAAGTTTTCTCACAGGATGTGGGATGAACGATAACTGGCCATTGAAAGCAACTTTGTATCACTGGCGCGTTTTCTATACTTGGTTTTCAGCACAGCGCAGCAATAACAAAAGTTTCGTTTGTACGATTGAATATAAATTACTAGAAAAACCATATTTTCTGGTTGTATCTACGATTTTCGTGCAATTTCTTGAAACAATAGTGTAAAACTCCGTTTCTGTGTGCAACCATACTTTTAACAATATTTGGAAGTAAGATATAGCACCGAAAAGTCTCATATTAATTCAAATAAGCGTTATACAACGCATTAATTCTTCTCTTCCGCTCTGATAGCTCATTTTAGATCTGCTTCGCAAATATTTGTACTCATTTTTCGTGATAAGAACTGAGCGTTTGGTCAAATTCGCTTTATTTGATCTACATTGTGATAGAATTATATAAGTAGCCGTGCAGAAATTTGCTAACCAAGAGTTCATCTGGGGTTCATTCAGACAGTTTTTTCGTTGCGATCCGGGTAAATTACCCAAAAATTTCGGATCCGGACCAATTCATTTTCTGAAGTACAATCATAATGAACCAAATTCTGGATCTTGTCATTTCGGACCGGGCGGATCCTGATGGATAAAAGATCAGTTTTTTGGAAACCAATGGATCCGATTTTAATGATTTAATTACCAGATCGAACACAGTTAGATTGAAGTTCTTTATTTGCAGTGCACGGTTGGCGATATTTCTTATTAAGGCAGTCATGATGGCAAACGGTTTATGATTTTCCCAAAATGATACGCACGGGAATTCACGGTGTCGAAAATTTATTTTTCTCCTACGGATTCTTGCTTACGAAATTTTTATTTTTCAGTGAACTTCAGTGCATATTTTCCCGGTGATACTCAGGGTTTGACAGCTCGCGATATTTCTAAGCGGAACACCTTGCTGCATTTTAATACACTTATATTGTTTTGGCCGCCGCATACTAAGTTATAATATACTTCATTTTACCTTCAGTGAGTTGAGCACATTTCGATCACATTTTGCGCACGATATCCAAGCGCACCGCGCTCCAGTGTTAATCGAACAATACATAATCTTCGGCTGAGTGGCGCAATGGATTTACCGTATCGATAATAGAACAATAAATAGTCTTTACATCATCCCTAATACGTCGCGCTAAACTACTGATAGAGGCACTTCACCTTTCTGAAATAAATTCGTATGTGCAATAAATCCAAATTTCGACCTACCACACAGAGCGCGTCATAAGAATCAAAACATTTATATTCTCGGTACTTCGTGACACAGTTTTTCCAGAGTTTTCTCGCCTTCCAGTACAATACGGTCATTTTCTTTTCGGTTGATCGAAGTGGTAGTGTTCCAATTGTGACTTCTAGTAGCGATATATCTTGCTCATGACTTCGATAATTGCTCAAGATGGCCAATCAAAATCCGTTCGATGCTGATTTATTTTATTATAAAACCAAATAATCTTTCCCTTGAAAACTTGATAGTCCATTCAGCCTTCTCATTGCGATCAGTATTGCTGAGCTCTTAAGGATATCTTCCGGTACTCAAACAATTATGATTATTGTAGATATCACTATAGCACGGTGTAATACTCGGGATCCATCCGAGTTACTGGAAAGAACAATTGTTGCAAGATTATCATGCCTACATGCTTCACTCCCATTCGTCGTGTAACAGTTTCCGGGTCCTGTTCAATTTACATACGATAAAATAATCGAGAGTCGTCAATCTTCCAAAATTTTTGTTTCCTACTGTTTCAGTAGGGCGCATATTTCATTCCTATGTTTCTTGTGCTTTTTAGGTAGTAATAATACCTTACTGTGTAGTCGGAATAAGGGTTGTAAAGTCGAACCATGTAGAAATTCACGGAACCAACCATTTGAAGCTTTGAGAGAGTTAATGCATGTTAGTTAGGCAGTCATATGAGCATGGTCTCGAATCATGTATATGGTGAATAGATTTCGTTGGTCTCGAGCCTACTAAAAGAAGGTGTGTTCAGCAGCTTCAACTTCTGGGTACGATGCATGCAGAGTTCTGAATAGATTCGTAGGCACTCTCTGATGCTGTCCATGGCAATCAGATTTCATTTTTCAGTCTCGATTCTTTGCAGAGTTACTGTGCTGATTTTTATTTTCTTTCTACCTCATTGATTGCAAGGTTTTGCCCTAATTTGAGCAATACAAGGAAATCATCAAGTGATAATCGACGTCATTTAGCAGACTTTGTATCGAAGTTTGTGATTTAGAACGGCCTGAATAAAATCTGAATCCTTTCTAAGCCGTGATCCGAGCTCTTACCATGATGTGCCTCTACGATAGGGACTGTATTGTAATGCGTGACTGTTCACCGTACACCAACTTTCTTTGTTGTGTTTGCAGGGTACTGTAGTCGTGGTTTATTTTCGCATTCTACGTATCGACTACGAATATGCTTATAATTCACGCTCTTCTCATTATATTTAGTATTCTAGTTATCAACAGTTCTGTAATGAATTTTATTGTTTATGAGTGAAATAGGTTCAACTATCATTAAACATGAATTCGAAAACCCACAATTAATATTTTTGAATATAGTGCACAATTATTTATCTTTATTTCATGTCACTTAAAAAAGCCACTCGTCCGGCCGCTAATTATCCAGGTAAGTCAAGTACGTTACCAAGAGGGGCTTTTTACGAAAAGACTGAGACATGTAAGTTTTAGGAAAAATAATCAAGCAAAAGAATTTCATAGAAAAAAATAAGCAAAAATTGTTTATATTAATTTATAATAAACAAGCTATATGATAAGAAATTATCACGTATAGTTTAGAGCAAAGGCTTATATTTAAATCGATTGTAACTTGATAAGCGTAAAGTTGATTGTTCGAATCAATCTAGACTCAAAAATAAAAATATTTATAATAATTTATTTCCTATGTTAGAAATTAATATTCCTCTTATAATTACCTCTGTTACTCCACTATGGTGTTAGAGTCAAACGCAAACACGTCTCCATGCACCAGTCCGAATTCGTAGCAAGCCCTAAAAGTGGGGTGTACTTGAAGCGAGGCGCCCTTTGAGCGATCCCTTTGAAACATCTCCTTAATGGGACATTTCTAATCATAATTAGTGACTGTTTTTTATATTTCTTAGCGAGTGGGCTTGAACATCTCTAGTTGAGTTCATAACGGTAACCTAATGCCAAGTGCTTGTTTCTGGTAGGCTCCCGAAAATCCTTCGTAATTAGGGCATCTAAAATTTTCTAGTTCAGGCTTTCTGCAACACACGTTATCTTGGTGCCCGAAGTCTTTCGGTTATTATGTTGGTTGGCCAGGGTTGTGCTAGACTTTTACAGAATTGGATTCGGCGGCCGCCATCATATTTCTCTACAACTCGCAGAAGGTTTACGGATAGCAAGTTTGAATGGATGGAAAACGTTTTATCATCTTTTGAAATTCGCAACCAGTACACACGTCGAATCCATCTTGATGAACAGGATTGGGCAGAGTTTGCGGAAACTGGTTCGATTCAACCTACCGAAGATGTACTGAACAAACTCAAGAGAACACAACCTCGTGATTCTCATGATGATATATCTGAAGAGGCGCTTCGTACCATTCTCGCAATGACAGAGGAAGACTTAAGCAACCTTGTTGAATGTTCAAATAGTGAATCGAGAGACGAAAATTTGGAAGACGTTGGTGATTCTTTGATGGACGATATTCCTAGTTCTTTTATTGAGAACCTTTCATCTGATTTGGTTCATTCCTCTACCAATAACTCTTCTGTTAAGAACCTTGAGTCTCCAATGCATTCGATGAAAATTTCAGAGACTGAACAGAATGAGTTCCCAACAGACAGCAATCATGATTTCATTCACTCATCAGTGAGTTCAAATGTGTCAGACACTGAAAGCATAGTTGACCGAGCTCAATTGGGATCAGAATTTGTAGATTCGGCATTAAAATCGACCAAGCCAGGTTTCGAAAAACGTATACTACGGCAAGAAAAGGAAATGAGTCGCATTGTTGAACAAGTGTTGGCTACTCGGGTCTGTGAATGGAACAAATACGGAGCATCGGTTCATCATGTTGCACTGTCTCCCAACTCCCGTGATTTAACTATTTATTATCAAGTGCCAAACAGCGTGTTACACACAGCCCAATGGAGGAAATTGTTGAAACGTATTTCAAGGAATATTCGATCAGTCATTTCGAAGCATCAACCTCGCTACACACCAAGAGTGCATTTTCAATGCGGGTCATCTAAGACCAACGAAATGGATGAACTCTCCAATTTATTTGCAGAAATTAGCAGAGAACGGAACTCAACCTGTTGACATAGTTCGTTTGAATCCACTGTAACAAGCTGCAATACCTTGAGAGTAGTCCGTGACTGTGTTGGCTGCCAGTCCGGCCTCTTTCATCATTTTGAGAATCTCGTTTTGCTTCGGGAACTTGCGGATACTTTCGACTAAGTACTGATAAGAATTTCGGTCCCCTGCTATTACTTGGCCCATTCTAGGAATCACGTTGAATGAATACGTATCATAGGCGCGACGCAACAAACTATTCCGAACCAATGCAAATTCCAGCATCATGAAACGCCCACCTGGCTTCAGCACACGAACTGCTTCATCCATTGCAACTGCTGGTCTGGGTACATTACGCATTCCAAATGAGATTGTATAGACATCAAACGAGTTGTCAGGAAACGGAATATTTTCTGCATTTCCTTCAATAAATCGAAGTACATTCTCCCCGATCCCATTGTCTTTCGCCTTCATACGTCCAACGTCTAACATTTCGGGGCTCATATCGAGAACGGTGACCTGAGTCTCCGGCGCGGATTGAATCAATCGAAAAGCAATATCACCGGTACCCCCAGCGCAATCAATAACTCGGATACCAGAAGCAGGAGCCAAATCAGCTACAAACGAGTCTTTCCAAATACGGTGCATGAATCCGGACATAACATCATTCATTAGGTCATAGCGAGAAGCTACACGCGAGAAGACTTCACCAACTAGTCCTTGTTTTGCGTTCAATGGAACATCTCGAAATCCGAAGTGCGTAGAGCTTGATGATGTTGCACGGCGCACTGCACGCGTTAGACTCGTTCCACGCATACTTACCAAGCGATAGTTTCGATTTCCAACTACTGCTTCTTAAGAGGGGAATATATTTGGTTATCGTGGAACTCGAACAATTTCGTAGTTGTTGTTCGCGGTAGCTTCAGCGGCCTCAGCAGTCAAATCCTCGGCTGGCAGTTTAGAGGACCTCAATGGTAAATTGACTTTATCTTCTTCCAGCAATAGCTGCTTTTGCTTATCAATTTGGTCCCTTAATTGATGCCGACCACTGAGAAGGTAATCCAGACAATACAGTCCACCGACCATAAACGATAGAAATGGTAATCCGAATCGCAGAAAGTGTCGATCTCGCATTGATATACCTTCACATTCAGTGGAAGCAAGACACAAAATTTCAACGAGCTTGCAGTGTCGTCTTTACTTTGATCAACGGTGGCGGCAGCAGGAAAGAATGGTTCGTATTTGGGTTTAATGTGCTGGATTGTGGGTCAACAGCGGTGTGGAGTTGGGGAGTGTTCTCAAATCCGCTGCAAACTCTGAGAATTACGCTATTACTAAATTTAGTGCACTTTTTGTTTTCTCAAAGATAAAAACAGGTGGATTTGAATATTTCAGTGTACTGTAACGCGTGGTATGACAATAGTGCGTTGCTAGTGCTTTTGGTCAAGGTACCTGACCACTGCTGCCAGCCAGAGTGAACACATTGGATTGCAACAAGTGCACTCATAATGGCTACTGGGAGCTACGAAAGCTTGCGCAAGGAAGCGCGAAGGCTTGAAACTGAAATCGACAGTAAGCTTGTCGATTATTCGAAGTTACTGGCTAATGCGAACGCGACAGTTAGTACTCGAGCTTCATCTTTTGATAATTTGCGTGTTGGCGACGGTACGATACAAACTCAAGAACCACCGCTCATTTCGAGCTCGTTACCTGCGCTTCGCGTGCGCCCATCGCCTTCTCTAACTTGCCCTGAGTCCACGCTTTTGAATTCAGTCGCGCTTCAAAGACGACCGGCAGCAACATCCCGCGAAACTTCACTCACATCGGCTCTGAGCGCGGCAGAATCTAGCACGGCCGAACTTGAGGCGCTCCTCGCCAGACTTTCTTCTGTTGTTGACGCATTAGCGGCTGGTGAAGGTTCTGGCGCACCGGCAGCTTCACACGCGCACCGTGCGCATACTGTTCAGCGGCATTCTGAAATCTTGCACGATTATAACAAAGAGTTTCGCAAAACACGCAAATCAGTGGCTTCACTCCGTGACTCTGCCGAACTTTTTTCGGGTGCTACAGTTCCGCGACAATCACCTCCGCAGTCGACAATGTCCACGGTGGACGCGTTACACACAGAGCGCGTGGCACTTGCGGGGGCCAGTGCTGCGGCAGATTCTGCCGCCGGAGCAGGAATGTCGTTGAAGGAAGACCTGGAACGACAGCGTGCTATGTTTGCTTCAATGGTGGAGCGAATGGAGACAATGAGCGAGGGAATCCCAGCAGTCAACCGATTGATTGGACAAATCCGACGCAAGAAGAAGAGAGATGTTTTGATTTTATCGGCGGTAATAGCACTGCTGCTGCTGGTCACATTTTCCTGGAAGTTATCACGCTGAAAGTCGTGAAAAAGTGCTTTCTTGAATCGACTTGAACTAGCATCTACTGTACTGTTGATAACCTAACAGCACTCTCATCAACATCACCATATCGGTATGAAGCAGAGAGTATTGATTTGGATTTTCATTCAGACCCAGCAATCGTGTGGCGTCCGGAGATGTACATCATACGGCTGTTGAACACCGCAAAGTCAGGGCGCGATGCAAGTCTTTCTGTTTCCCTTCGCACAGTACAAAAATGCGTTTGTTTGGATACTATATTCGTTAGCAATCGGTGAAGATCCTCATAGAATCGTCGTTACCCAGAAAGTTGATTATCTGAAGTTCTGGGCAAGTCCATGAGCAGTATACGTACCATGAATTCAAACGTTCGTCACCAACAGCTATCAAATGCCCCGCACAGTGTGATGCGCCACGCATCACCGTCACAAAGCAAGCGAGACATAAAATCGAATGAATTAGTCGAGTCGTGCCAGCGTCCAATACCCCACGCAAAGTCATCAACAATAACACAGTCCCGAGTGCTTGCAAGAATATGCCTCGTTTCTGCATAGTACTTTTTGCGAAGTAAGCTCAGACACACTAAAAGGTAGATGAACCGATGATCTTTTTCACCCACTTCAGCGTGTACTGTGGGTGCCAACAGAATGACTGTGAAATCTTCACTGTGCTGGTGGCGTCGGTGGTGTGCGGAAGCTAGCTGAACAAGTCGAGCAGAGGAACAGCTAAACTAGAGGGCGAAAATTTAGATTTTTGTTTTAAAATAACTTGAAAACGAATGCCGGTACGGTACCGTACAATCATTAATACACTAGCAGAATCGGTTCTATAATGCCGACGAGATTCCTGTGTTTGTTCTAAGCTAGCCGAAATGCCCGTTCTTCGTTATCCCAACATTACCCATTTCTTTATTTCTCACACAATCGAGTGCTGTGACACTCATGCTTAACTATACTAAATAGGAACATTATTTCGTGCGAAACAATTTAGGTACGCAGAACTTCAACAGCCGTTTCCGCAGCACTGCTTATACTTCAGTAACGAGTAGGACCTCCTCATTTTGTAATAACAGCGACACATCGACGAGGTAGGGAATCTGCCAGTTTTTTCAGTACACTAGTATCGATATTGTCCCAAGCGTTTTTGATCGCTTCTTTTAGATCTTCTAACGTATCAAACTGGCGGAAATCGCGATAGACAGCACGCACGAGAATGTTCCACAAGTTCTCGATCGGGTTCAGGTCCGGAGAGCAAGCCGGCCAGTCGAGAACACTTACAACATTCTCCATGAAAAATTCATTTGTGTAGTTAGATACATGCATAGATGCGTTATCTTGTTGAAAATGCCACTCACCATTGTAAGCGCTTTCTGCAAACGGTATCATTACGTCTAGCAGTATCTCACAATACTGTTCAGAGTTCAGATTGCCTTCAATAAACTTCAATTGTGGAGCACCTCGTGATAAAAACATCATAAAACCATCAATGATCTGGCTCCTCTCTGACGCTTCGAAAAGTACTTTGGATCGAGATCTTTGCAGGCCCAGTGATAAACGTTGCCATCTGGACCATTCAGACATCAGCGTTTCTCATCGCTGAAGATTGTTTGACGCCACAAAACAGCGTTCTCGGCCAACTTTTTTTCAGCCATCCAAACCTGTTCTTGCGTTGTTCTTCTGTCAAGCATGGAGCTGGGCGCATTCTGGTCCAGTCAACCTGGGAGGACTCTTGTGGTAGTTGCTGGACTAATACTTGGCCACAAGAGAGGTTGCGGTCACTCGTTCATTACGGTGCACTCGAATGGTCCGATTGATCGCTCGTTTAAAATAAAGAGCAAATGTTGAAGGTCGGCCCAATTTTTTGGTTCTGCGACCTTGTTTAAGCACGGCAATTTGGTTGTGCACTGCAGTAGGAGATTTCTTGATTCTTTCAGCAATAAATCGCACACTTTTGCCTAAATGATGAAGTTCACGAATAACAGCGATCTGTTTCTTCGTCAGCCCTTTTCCACGACCCATATTGATTGGGATTGTTAGATAGTTGTTTCTTCTGCACAATGATGTAAAACAGATGATGTGAAGGCCACAATGAGAACTGTTTAGGATTCCTTGAGTGCTTCTGTTCCTATATTTATTTGCGCGAAACATTGTACCTATTACCGAAATATCAATGGCAATTACTGGATATAACTCAGTATGTGACGAAACTTTTACAGGAGAATACATAGGATATTAACGAATCATTATGGCGTGGTGCTGTGTCAGGTTTTCTTTGCGTTACTGAGAACAATGACAACTGATGATTGTCTCTATCTTTATTTCGCTCAGTGTAGTCTTGCAGTTATTCGATTCTGTACA
>JAAUYH010027736.1_pt1 | contig 13556 bp, 3 predicted proteins | sample 7278061 | NCBI WGS metagenome assembly JAAUYH01 (sample SAMN14350203, study PRJNA611818) | marine sediment metagenome | isolation source: surface marine sediment (0.6m) | place: French Polynesia: Moorea | collected 2018-08
CGTCACCCAGAACAGGTAATGACACGAGAGCAACTTTTAGATCGAGTTTGGGGTTTTGATTACGATCCGGGTTCTAACATTGTCGATGTCTATGTCGGTTATCTCAGAAAAAAACTTGGAAGTAATATTATTAGAACTGTTCGAGGAGTTGGCTATTGTTTAGGGATTAACGACCGCAGAATGAATAATGAGTAATTATCTCTCTTCTCTCACTCTAGGAAAATTTGAGGAATTTGCGTTATTTCAGCCAACGAGAAATCAAGGTTTTGAACCAGTCTGACAAAAGAGAGATATCTGTGGAATAAGGTTTTCTCTGATTCATCACTCTTAGTTTATTTGTACTTAAGAGTTATATTTTAGACTTTTCGTACATCCTCTCAAACCCCAGAACCAAAAAAATCGCTGTTTAGTTGGGTATTAGCACCAAACAGATAAATCTGATTATCGTTAATGAATAACTCTGAGTTGGTTTCGACAACAGATCTTAAGCCAGATTTTTTGAAGACCAGGATCAAATCTTGAAATCCATCCGAGTTGATATCTTGCAAGTTTGTTTGACTATTAAGAGCAGTGACCCCGCGACCATTTAAAAGTACATCTTTCTCATCATCTGCTCGCACTGAAGCTGGATCTATATCAATTACGTCAAAGTCTTCAGTACCGAAGATAGCGACACGAACTTCTCCATCCCCTGCCAAACTTATTTGTTGACTTGTAGAACGCGGGTTCCAATCTATGTCAATTTTTTTGGCCACAGTTACGGATACAGATTTTTCTGTCAGCAGATTGTCATCATCAGTGATGGTTAATCGCGCAGTATAAGTACCTTCAGAATTGTAGATATGATTACCTTTAGCTTGTCCGATATTACCGAGTAAAGGAGTTTGCTGTTCGCGATCTTCGGGACTGCCATCTCCCCAATCAAATTCTATAACGTGGTAGTTTTGGAGATTAACATCAGTATAGTTCGCATTTAGGTTGATAGTATCCCCTTCTACAATTAAACCTAAATCAGAAAGATTATGGGTCAGTTTTCCCAATTGAGGAGGAAGATTATTATCGTTGTTGGCGGTTAAAGATTCGAGAACATTGTATTTAGGAGAACTTGTTTGATTAATATGTTCTAATGCCCCCCAACTACCCCATTTATTATAACGACTGACATCAGTATAGTTGACTAATAAGCTAACACCTAACTCATTCAATGTGGTGAAGTACTCTTGATAGATTTCTCCCATGTGCGGATTTTTATTGGCAGTGGTAAAAAGTTTGGTGATGGCTCGGTTGTCTTCTAGTCCACTATTGCCCCTCAGATGTTGACCACTTTCATAAGTTATCAGGTCTAGATCGTGTTCTTCAGCCAGATTGGCATATGCCCTTGTCCAATTATAGGATTGTTGTAAAGCTCCACCATCAGGAGCATCGCTCAAAATCCCTCCTTGAGTCAGTTCCTCAAATAGCTTATCTAATCCGCCATCGGGGTCTTCAGTCCAGCTTTCGATCTCTGTTTCATACTCTGGATTACCAAGATAGCTGCCAAAATAGGGAGCAAAAGCGATCGCGTCAATGCCATATTCTTCATTAGACAAAGGAGCGTCAGACCAATTATATCGGAGTGCGCGCCTTGCTGTCCAAGAGTTAGCTGCCTGCGCTGCCATTACACCTATAACCCTCTCTTTGTCGGTATCAAAGACTTCATCCCAGATTTGAGTAATTTCTGTGGTGCGCTTGCCATACCAGTCGATCCGTTTACCAAAATCAGCTATAGGCGAATCGGGCCATTCATTTTTAGCCTGTTCTTCTACCCACCAACCTTGGTCAAAATCAAGATTCCAGACTTCATTAGAATATTCCACGTAGACTTTGAGTTCGGGGTCGAGATTATCTCTAACATATCGAGCAAAATTAGTGACGTATTCGTCTGTCGCCATGTGGGGTAGAGTAAACCACGGGTCGGTATCGGTACGATTTGCCAACTCCACCATTGATTCTAGAGAAGCCATCTCTCCAGAAAAGATAGAGCTTTCAGGCGTAGGGCGATCGCTCCATTCCCCTTGCTGAGAATTATTAGTCGCCATCCAGTCCATAAAACGAATGGTATTGAAGGGCTGAATTTTCTCCAGAAACTCTGGGTTAAATACCTGATCGTGAGCATATTCATATTCTTCTGGCATGATTTGAATATCGTGTAGATAATCTCCCGTATCATTGGGATCGGTAGCGGTGATTCGCAACCAAATACCAGCATTAGATGGAGTAACGTCAATTACATCTCTTCCAGGTGTCGAAGCGGATTCATCTTTGCGAGCATCAAATCGATAATCGATAGTTCCTTCACCTTCATAAAGAACTACATATTTTCCTGCTGGATAATTGTCTATATCGCGATACAGAATAGTACCGACACTGCTATATTCGGGATCGTCTTCTGGTGCGGGTAAAGATTTTACCCAGCCATTTTCATCTAGGTCTAATTGAGAAAATTCACCAGTATTCCAGACATTGACATATTCCCCCTCTTCATTTTTAGTAACATTAATATCTTGAGTAATCCATTGCCTGGCAGATTTAAAACCATTGAGAAAAGGTAATTGAGGCGACCAATCTGCCAAGCGATGAAGATTAGTGCCGACAGGGATGGGACTAGTTTCTGGGAGGACAGTTAACTCCACCGTACCATTAGCCGTCCCTCCTCGACCATCGCTGACAGTATATTCAAAGCTAGCATCACCACTAAAGTTAAGCTCTGGCGTAAAAACTATATTGCCTTCACTATCTTGAGCGACAATACCGTTAGTAGCGTTTCCTACCGCTTCAAGACTCAAGCGATCGTCATCTAGATCGGTGTCATTGTCTAATAATATGGAAGGTAAAAGAATAATCTCTCTGTTTTCTACTGTTAGAGATTGGTCCTCAACTGCAACTGGGTCGTTGTTTGGTTCAAATAACAGCTCGATTTCTTCGGCAGTAAGCGATCGCTCGTACACCCGAACATCTTTGATGCTATATCCTAAATCATTGGTTTGCGAGTCTTGCTCTTCTTGTTTATCGAATGCTACATTTTGGTTTAACCCACCAACGCCAACATTAACTCGACTTAGCTGCGCCCCTGACCCCCGCTCTATATTTACAGCATCAAGATAAGCTGTAAACGGTTTTGATTGAGAGGTTTCCAAGTCTTGTTCAGTATCTAAAACCAATGCTACGTGATGCCAAGTATTAGAAGTAAAAGCATCGGTAGAGGAATAGCTTCCCGACCAATCACTTCCTAACTGATTCCAAACATTAAAGAACAAACGACCATCTTTTACATAGATATCTAGTCCCCGACTGGTACCATCTTCTTCATAAATTACTTGCTGGGAAGCGACATTTTTATCGTCAACTCGAAACCACAGAGAAATTGTACGGTTGGTATAAATGTCTTCATTATTTTTCATGAGTAAATTGACACTCTGCACGATGAATCAGGGAAGAAGCTCTTACTGTTCTGAAACTCCTTCCCTGGTTAACTATTTTTTTCTCTGTAATCTACTACTCCATACCAAAGAAGAAATTGCTGTCTAGTTGGGAGCTATTACCAAACAGATAAATTCGATCGTCGTCAATCATTGACTCGGCATTGGTTTCAACAGCAGAGCTTAAAATTGATTTGTCGAACGACAGTATTAAATCTTGAAATCCATCGGAGTTAATATCTTGCAAGTCGGTTTGTCCGTCAAGAGTAGCTACTCCGTTACCATTGAGGAGCACATTTTTGTTGTCATCTGCTCGTATTGAAGTCGGATCTAGATCGTCTACCTCAAACTCTGACGTGCCGAAGATAGCAACACGAACCTCGCCATTCCCCGCCAAATTTGTTTGTTGACTCGTAGAATAAGGTCGCCAGTCTATGCCGATCTTTTTCGCTACAGAAACAGCTATAGAGTCTTTTGCGGTTAGATTCTCTTCATCAGTAAGGGTTAAGGTAGCAGTGTAGTTGCCTTCGGTATTATAGATATGGCTAGCCGATATATTGCCGATTTCACCCAGCAATGGTTCTCGATCCTCTGAAACTATCTCGCTACCATCTCCCCAATCAAATTCTAGGTTATGCCCTTCTTCCCCATTGACATCGGTGTAGTTGGTGTTTATTTCTAGGGAGTCTCCTTCTACAATTAAATTAAGTTGGGAAAGATTGTTCTCTAGGACTCCTAACTGGGGAGGAAGAAAATGAGTATTTTCAGCGATTAAAGAGGTTATGGCATCTAATTTAGCCGAGCCTTCGAGGTTATTGCTATTTAATTCCCACCAGCTACCCCATTGATTGTAAGCATCAGGATTATTAAAGCTGGTTGACAGGTCAACACCCATCTCGCTTAAAGTAGTAAAATATTCTTGGTAGAGTCCTTCGATCCGAGGATCTGCTTTGGCAGCATCAAATAAATCCTTAATAGCTTGATTGTTTTCTCCCCCATAGTTAACGGGAAGAGTTTGACCGACTTCATAGGTAATCAGGTCTAAGTTTTCTGCTTCAGCTATGTCGACGTAAGTCTGGGTATAGTCGTAGGCTTGTTGAAAAGCTCCCCCTTGGGGACTGTTGGTTAAAACTCCGCCTTCAGTGAGTTCGGTAAAAAATTTATCTAATCCACCATCAGACTCTTCTGTCCAACTGGCAATTTCGGCTTCATTCTCGGGATTAATTAGATAAGAAGCTGTATAGGGAGAAATAGCGATGGCATCAATGCCGTATTCTTCATTCGTCAGCGGATTTTCTGTCCAGTTATATTCTAATGCCCGAGCGATCGTGGCAGTATTTGCTGCCTGTCCGCCAATTACACCAATAACTCTTTCTTTGTCGCTATCAAAGACTTCATCCCAGATTTGGGTAACTTCTGTGGTACGTCTGCTATACCAATTAAGCCGTTTCCCAAAACTATTAACCAAAGAATCGGGCCATTCGTTTTCTCCTTGTTGCCTAATCCAGCGAGCTTGATCGTAATTGGAATTCCAGACTTCGTGAGAATATTCGACATATACTTGTAGATTGGGATCGAGATTATCTTTGACATATTCTGCAAAATTGGTGATGTATTCATCCGTCGCCATGTGGGGGATATTAAACCAAGGATTAGTTTGGGTTTGGTTTGCTAACTCCACCATTTCTTCAATAGATACTAAATTCTCAGAGAAAATAGAACGATCTGGAATGGAGCGATCGCTCCATTCACTTTCTTGAGAGCTATTTGTCCCCATCCAGTCTAGATAACGCAAGGTATCAAAATTTTGAATGGTGTTGAGAAAATCTGGGTTGTAGGTTTGTTCGGCTAAATCTTCGTAGGCTTCTGGAATGACGCGAATATTGCGAATATAATCTCCTGTATCATTGGGATCGGTATCAATAATTCTTAGCCAGATCCCGTTACTTGTAGGATTGACGTCTAAGACATCTCTGCCAGGAGTAGAAGTGGATTCATCTTTTTGGGCATCAAATTGATATTGTAGCGTCCCTTCCCCTTCATATAAAACAACGTATTTTCCTTCTGGATAATAATCTAGATTACGGTACAGCAAAACACCAACACTAGAGTATTGGGGGTCATCTTCTGGTGCGGGGAGAGATTTGACCCAGCCATCTTCATCTAAATCTAAAAGATTATTTTCGGCTGTATTCCAAACATTAATAAAATTTCCCTGGTCATCGGTATTCACGCCAAAATCCTGAGTAAGCCACCCTGGAGCAGTTTTTAACCCATTGAGGAAAGGTAATTCTGGAGATACCTCTTTTAAAGAATGAAGATTTGTGCCGATGGGGACCGATTTAGTCTCGGCGAGTACATCCACTGTAACCGTAGCAGTCTCAGAGCCACCAACGCCATCGCTAACTATATATTCAAAGCTAGCTTCGCCAGAGAAGTTAAATTCTGGGGTAAAGATGACATTGCCTTCACTATCTTGAGCGACACTACCATTAGTAGCATTTCCTACTCCTGAAATACTCAGGCGATCGCCATTGGGATCGGTATCGTTGTCCAACAGTTTAGAACCGAGTAGAATCACTTCTGTATTTTCTACTGTAACAGTAGTGTCGTTAACTGGCTCAGGATCGTAATTAGGATTAAATAGTAATGTAATTTCTTCGGTAGTTAAAGCTCGGTCGTACACCTGAACATTTTTGATACTGTATCCTAAATCATTGCCTTGGGGTAATTGTTCTTCCTGTCCATCGGATTGATTTAACCCACCAACGCCAACATTAACGCGATCGGGTTGCGCTCCTTCCCCCTCATCAATGTCTATGCCGTCAAGATAAGCTGTAAAAGGTCGATCGCTCTCAAGGTCTTGTTCTCGATCGATAACTAAGCTGATATGATGCCAAGTATTAGAAGCGATCGCATCCGTAGCAGAATAGCTACCCGACCAATCACTGCCTACCTGATTCCAAACATTAAAGAATAAACGACCATCTTCGACATAAATATCTAGTCCACGGGTAGCACCATCTTCTTCATAAATTACCTGCTCGCGATCGAGCGTTGTCTCATCGACCTTAAACCACAAAGAAATTGTTCGCTCGGTATAAATATCTCGATCGGCTTCTGAACCGAAGTTGTATTGACCTTCAAACTGGAGTGCTGGTTCTTGATTCAAAGTATTGTCTAGCATTTGGTTTAAATATTTAAGTAACTAATTAGGGGAACAAAAAAATAGGGATTAACCTAAATTGGAATCGGGTCTATTTCTTCCTCCATACCGAAGAAATAACCACTGTCTAGTTGGGAACTGCTACCGAATAAATAAATCTGGCGATCGCTGAGAAAGGGCTCTGAATTGGAATCGACAACCGAGCTCAATTCGGATTTTTTGAAGGTAATTTCCAAGTCTTGAAATCCATCATCGTTGGTATCTTCTAGGCTAAGACTATCGGCAAGAACACTGATATCTTGACCGTCGAGTAAAATATCTTTATCGTCATCAGCACGAATGCTAGTGGGGTCGATGGTGGCAGGGTTAAAGTCTGCTGTACCCAAAATAGCTACTTTGATGTTGCCATTTCCCGTTAAGTTAATATCGGGATTATTCGAGCCAGGATTCCAATCGATCGCGATTTTTTCGGCTACGGAGACGGTTAAAGATTTACTACTAGCAAGATTGTCGTCGTCGGTAATCGTGACAGTGGGGTGATAGATTCCAGGAAGACTATAGACGTGACTGCCTAAGATATTCCCCACATCTCCCAATAAAGGTTCTTTTTCAAATATTTCTGTTGGGGTATCGTCATCCCAATTAAATTCAATCTCGTGATAGTCAGTTAAGCCCACATCGGTATAGTTGAGATTTAATTCTAGAGATTCTCCTGCTAAGAGAATATTCAGGTCGGAGAGATTGGTATTTAACTTGCCCAATTGGGGAGGAAGATCGTGAGTAACTTTAGTAGTGGCGTTTTTGATGGCGTTGTACTTGGGGGAGTCCGTTTGACCGATATTTTCTAGCAGTCCCCAACTACCCCACTTGTTATATCTACTGACATCGGTATAGTTGAGAGATAAATCTACTCCCAACTCGTGGAGGGTAGTAAAGTATTCTTGATAAATTTCCCCCATGCGCGGATCTCGGTTGGCAGCAATAAACAGATCGCCAATCGCTTCATTTTCTTCCACTCCCCAAATACCATTTAGATGTTGACCGCTTTCGTAGGTGAGCAAATCTAAGCCGTGTTGGTCTGCCAAGGCTGCATAAGCGATCGTCCAGTTATAGGCTTGCTGCAGGGCTCCTCCATTGGGAGCATCGTTTAAGACTCCCCCTTCTGTAATTTCCGCAAAAAGATTATCTAAAGCAAGATCCTCTCGATCTTCATCTTCATTATCGATCCAGCTTTCAATCTCCGCTTCGTATTCTGGCTTGCCTATATAGCTGCCAAAATAGGGAGCGATCGCGATCGCATCGATGCCATATTCTTCGTGGGATAGGGGATTATCCGACCAGGCATATTCTAGTGGTCGTCTGGCAGTCCAGGTATTAGCGGCTTGCACCCCCAATACTCCAATAACTCGCTCTTTATCCGCAGCAAATACCTCATCCCAAATCTGAGTAATTTCGGTGGTACGCTTACTAAACCAATCCATCCGTTTCCCAAAATCGCCGACTTCCGCAGCGGGAAACTCTTCTTTTCCCTGGTTTTCTACCCACCAGCCTTGAGTAAAACTATTATTCCAAACTTCATTGGAATATTCCATGTAAACTTTAAGTTCGGGATCTAAATTATCTTTAACGTATTGGGCAAAATTAGTGATATATTCATCTGTCGCCATGTGAGGCATGGTAAACCAAGGATCGGTATCGGTACGGTTAGCTAATTCCACCATCGACTCTACCGAAGCTATTTCCCCAGAAAAAATCGAACTATCGGGGGTCGGGCGATCGCTCCATTCTCCTTGAGTTGAATGATTGGTTGCCATCCAGTCCATAAATCGCAGGGTATTAAAGGACTGAATCTTTTCTAGAAACTCGGGATTAAAAATCTGGTCGCTGGCGTATTCATAGTCCGCGGGAATTACTTGGATATCCCTTAGATAATCCCCAGTCTCATTGGGATCGGTTGCGGTAATGCGTAGTAAAATCCCCTGACTGGAGGGAGTGACATCAATGACATCTCGCCCAGGAGTAGAAGCAGTCTCGTCTTTTTGGGCATCCAGTCCGTATTCAATCGTCCCTTCCCCTTCATAAAGGACAAGATATTTACCCCCTGGATAGTCCCCCACATTGCGAAACATCAGGGTACCGACGCTACTATATTCGGGTTCGTCTGCGGGGGCGGGTAAAGACTTAACCCAACCCTTCTCATCTAAGTCTAATTGCTCGGATTCTCCCGTATCCCAGATGTATTTATATCCCGTTCCTTCTTCTTTGGGAGTTACCCCCCAATCTTGAGGAATCCACTGACGAGCGAATTTAAAAGCATTAACAAAGGGAAATTGAGGCGACCAAGCAGCCAAGCGATGTAAATTTGTCCCTAAAGGAATTGGCTCGCTAGCGGGTAACACTGTAACAATTACTGTGGCAGTATCGCTCCCTCCCTGTCCGTCATTAACGGTATATTCAAAACTCGCTTCCCCGTGAAAATCTGACCCTGGCGTAAAAACAACATTACCCGCTTCGTCTAAGACGACAGTGCCATTGACTGCATTGCCTACTGCGGTCAGAGTTAAGCTATTGCCATCGCGATCTTCATCGTTATCTAAGAGACTCGAAGCTAAAAGAGTGACTTCTGTATTGGCTACGGTTAGAACTTCATCATCTGCTGCTGCGGGGTCGTGGTTGGGATTAAATAAATAGGATATTTCCTCGACTGTTAAGGCGCGGTTGTATAAACGAACGTCATCCAGACTGCCCCCCAAACTCAGGTTGCTATTTTTTGGCGCTGCTTCGTCGTGAAATTTGGTAGTTTCGTTTAAGCCGCCAATACCAATATCATCCCGATGGGACTCCAACTGCATCCCCTCTCCAGAGCCAATTTTTACCCCATCCAGATAGGCAGTAAAAGCTTCCGATTGAACGGTTTCAACTCCTGGTTCTGCATCTAGTACCAAGACGGCGTGATGCCAAGTATTGGAAGTCAGATCGTCGCTCGATAAATAAGTCCCCGACCAATTCCCCCCACTTTGATTCCAACCGCCAAAATAAATCCGACCGTTTTCTATATAAATATTGAGTCCCGCATCATCTTTTTGGAAACCACCTTCTTCATAAACGATCTGTTTGCGGTCTGAAATATCCTTATCCTCTACCTTAAACCAAACAGAAATAGTGCGCTTGGCGTGGGTACTGGTATTGATATCCGTAGAATCTTTGACATCGATAAAATCGTTTTTTCCATCTAATTCCACGATGCCATCGCGGAATTTAGCACCTTTTTTTAACTTCCCTTGGTTATTCTTGCCTTCAGGAGAAGAGTCTGCTGCGGTCTTTTTACTCTCCTCGTCTAACTCTAGGTGCATTACCAGACCGTCATCCGATAAGACATTTAGTTCTCCATCCCACAGAATGACATGTTCTCGCCAATCGCGATTCGGATTGATATTATCCGAGAGGGTAGGTAAATTACTTGACAATCCTTGCAGATCGACTATTAGGTCGTTATAATCTTTGTCTGCTTGTGAAATGGGGACATCTTCCCAGGCGATCGTGCCGTTACCGTTGACATCTACTACTTCATAACCGTCCGCAGTGGAATTAAAAGTATTGGCTTCTGGCAGGGAAAAGATTACTGCCTTGCCAAACTCGTCAGTTTTCTGAGGTTGTTTCCGCGTTTTGCTAATGGTGTTGTCCTGCACCAACATCAAACCCACTTCATCTCCAGGAGTGAGATTAAAAGTTTTGACTCCTTGATATGTCCCCGTATTAAAATCTCTTTCCCAAGGTAATTCAGCAGAAAACTTTGCTCCTTCCGTTTCATCTTGAATTAAAATATGTCCTTCTTCCGAGTTAGTTAAGGCTCTGCGTGCAGCTTCTTTGATAAATGCTGTCGATCCTGGTTCGTAATCCTCCATTCCTGCTAGGCTAAAAACTCCTAGTTCGCCACGAAACCAACCACCGTCAAAAAGGTAATCGACTGCAATTTCTCCACTAGAATCGACAATAAAAGTTCCCCTTGTAAAATTAGTCATTTCATTTATCATTTATCATTTATCATTTATCCCGATCGCATCTTCAAGATGAATCTTTTTCCTCCAGACCCAGGAAAAAACCGCCATCGAGTTGAGTGCTACTACCGAATAAATAAATCTGATTATTGCTTAAAAAGGGTTCGGCATTAGTATCGACAACTCCCCTCAAATCAGATTTTTTGAAGCTAATTTCTAAATCTGGAAATCCGTCATCATTAGTGTCTTGCAGGCGGAAGTCATCAGCGATCGCGCTAATATCTCGACCGTCGAGTAAAATATCTTTCTCGTCATCGGCTCTAATCGTGGTGGGGTCGATAGTGGCGGGGTCAAAATCTTCTGTACCTAAGATAGCTACGTCGATATTGCCACTTCCCGTCAGGTCGAGATCGGGATTATTTGAGCCAAGATTCCAATCAATCGCAATTTTTTCGGCTACGGAGACAGTTAAGGATTTACTACTAGCAAGATCGTCGTCGTCGGTAATAGTTATAGTAGGCTGATAGATCCCAGGAAGACTATAAACGTGACTGCTTGAAATTTCTCCCAGATCTCCCAATAAAGGTTCTTTTTCAAATATTTCTGTTGGGGTATTGTCATCCCAATCAAATTCAATCTCGTGATAGTCAGTTAAGCCTACATCGGTATAGTTGAGATTTAATTCCAAAGATTCCCCTGCTACCAGAATATTAAGGTCGGAAAGATTAGTATTTAGCTCTCCTAATGTGGGAGGAAGATGGTTGCTAGCGGTCAGAGATTTTAGGGCGTTGTACTTGGGCGAATCTTCTTGATGGATATTTTCGATAGTTCCCCAACTACCCCATCTATTGTAACGGCTGACATCGGTATGATTGACCGATAGGTCTACTCCCAATTCATGTAAGGTAGTGAAATATTCTTGATAGATTTCCCCCATGCGGGGATCTCGATTGGCAGCAATAAACAGATCGCCGATCGCTTGATTGTATTGTGTTCCATGAATTCCCGTAACATGTTGGCTGCTTTCATAGGTCAGTAAATCTAAATTGTATTCCTCTGCCAAAGTTACATAGTTCTTAGTCCAGTCATAGGCTTCCTGTAAAGCTCCCTGGGCTGGTGCGTGTTGTAAAACTCCTCCCTCAGTTATTTCCTGAAAAAGATTATCGAGAGCCAGATCGGGGTCGTCACTGTCCAGCCAAGTCTCCATCTGGGATGCAAAGTATGGTTTCCCAAGATAACGACCAAAATAAGGGCCAATTCCGATGGCATCAATGCCATAATCTTCATGGGACAAAGGATTATCAGTCCAAGCATAATCTAATGCTCGCCTTCCCGTCCACAGGTTGGCTGCTTGCACCCCCATGACCCCGATTACCCGATCTTTCTCCTCGCCATATACTTCGTCCCAAATTTGGGTAATTTCCGTGGTGCGCTTACCAAACCAGTCCATTCGTTTGGCAAAATTCCCCACTTGTGAGTCGGCAAATTCTGCTTTACCTTGCTGTTCGACCCACCATCCTTGAGCAAAGCCACCCCAAACCTCGTTGGAATATTCTACATAGACTTTCAGTTCGGGGTCGAGATTGTCCCTGACATACCGCGCAAAATTGGTAACATATTCATCCGTCGCCTGGTGAGGCATATTAAACCAAGGATTCGTATTGGTACGGTTAGCCAACTCCACCATTTCCTCGACAGAAGCAACTCCCCCAAAAAAGATGGAATTATAAGGAGTGGGGCGTTCACTCCATTCCCCTTGATGGGAATTGTTAGTCTCCATCCAATCCATAAAACGGATGGTATCAAAGGGTTGAATTTTCTCTAGAAATTTCGGATTAAAAATTTGGTCGCTAGCGTACTCATAGTCTTCATGAATTATCTTTATATTACGCAAATAAGCCCCCGTCTCATTGGGATCGGTGTCCGTGATTCGCAACCAAATACCGGCATTGCTGGGGTTAACTTCAATTACATCTCTACCTGGAGTAGATGCTGCTTCATCTTTTCTAGCATCTAGTCCGTAGACAATTGTCCCTTCTCCTTCGTAAAGGACGACATATTTTCCTGCGGGATAATCACCTACATTGCGATACAAAATTGTGCCGACGCTGGTATACTGTTCGGGATCTTCTGCTGCGGGCAAAGATTTTACCCAGCCATTTTCATCCAAGTCTAATAAATCGAATTCCCCCGTATCCCAAATATTTGGAAACCAGCGATATTTTGTTTTTCTCTCCCAGTCTTGAGGAATCCATTTTCTGGCAGATTTAAAAGCATTGATAAATGGTAATTGGGGCGACCATTCTGCCAAAGGATGTAGATTCGTCCCCAGGGGTATCGGCGTTCTGGCAGGAAGTACGCTAACTGTAACCGTCGTGCTACTAGTTCCTCCCAGATCGTCACTAATTGTATATTCAAAGCTGGCATCGCCGCTAAAATTAGGCTCTGGAGCAAAGATAACATTTCCTTCAGGGTCTAAATTGACGCTGCCATTAACTGCATTATCTACAGCAGTAAGACTTAAACTATTGCCATCTAAATCTGTATCATTGGCTAGCAGATCGAGAGCAAAAAGAATAACTTCGGAATTTTCTACCGTTGTGACAAGATCCTCTGCTGCTACTGGCTCGTGGTTGGGATTAAATAATAAGGAGATTTCTGATTCACTTAAAGCGCGGTTGTAGAGTCGAACGTCTTCGAGACTTCCTATTAAACTAGATTCATCATTTACTTGCCCCACCCCATTATGGTATCTAGTAGTTTCGTTTAACCCCCCAAGACCGATATTGTCGGCATGAGATGTAAGTTTGATTCCTTCTCCCGTGCCAATTTTTATCCCATCAAGATAGGCTGCAAAGACTTCGGGTTGGAGTGTATCGACTCCTGCTTCTGCATCCAAAACCAACACTGCATGATGCCAAGTATTAGAGTAAA